>Ga0207896_1000298_pt1 | contig 10848 bp, 13 predicted proteins | sample LinPmetageLP36_FD_184049 | JGI IMG/M metagenome (GOLD analysis project Ga0207896, IMG submission 184049) | Marine viral communities from the Pacific Ocean - LP-36 (SPAdes) | ecosystem: Environmental > Aquatic > Marine > Oceanic | place: Pacific Ocean | collected 2010-06-15 | reverse complement strand
TTGTTTTACTTTTCCATCTTTATAAACTAGTTGAAATGCTGCCATTCCAAGTATTTTGTAGTCGGAAATAAATCTTCTTAAATCTTGCTTTTTAAACAATGACATCATTTGAGCGTATTGCTCTGGTCTTTTATCTCCATCGTGTGCAGCAAGTCCTTTACCATAAATCATGTTAGAAACCCCTATACAAATGGCTCTATTAGTAGTAGAGTTGTTGTTTACATCAATTATATAGTTAAAATAGTTGTTATCCTCCCCATATTGGATGTAATCCTTGTTTTTTAACTCTACAACTACTGGAGCTGTATAAGCTGCTAAATTAGTTACGAAAAATTCGCTCATATTACTACATATTCGTTAGTGGTTACATTCTCTGTATAGACATCTTTGTTAATCGTATAAGTACTAACTGCTTGATCTGTACAAAAAATCATATCTCTATAGACTATTGAAGAGCCATTTAACACTTTTAAAGTGTAAAACCTACCTTCTATAAGTACTGGAGAGAATGTTACGTTACCTTTTAGATAATATTTATCCTTTGTAAAAGTTAATCCAGAATAAGTAACTGGTTTATTAGTATCTTGATCGGTAATAACTATACTAAGTGCTGCATATTCACGAGGAATAAACTTCAATTCTTGAGCATTTGTAGTAGTAGTTAATATAATCATTCAATTCCTTTTTTAATAAACACCAAAAGGCTAAAACTGTTATATAAAAAAAGGCAAAACTTGAAGTAATGCCTTTATTTTATTTATAAAATCAAAGATTAAGTTCCTACAACAACTACTAAGTTGTTAGCAGCTACCATAGCTGAAAATGCCATAAAATTAGCTGGAGATTTCTCAGTTGACGTTAAGGATAAATTATACCCATTTAGATCAGCCATTCCAGCCCCAGTTGCAGTATTAACTGCTACCTCAACTCCATTTTCTATACCAGCCAAATAAAAGTTTCCGTTATAATCCTCAATTATTATTTGTGGTCTTCCGTAAGAAAGTAACTTTAATTGAGCTGTAGTTGCTTTATCTTGTTTCTTTAAAACAACTGTTCCTGATTGAGTCCAGAAACTCGTTCCGTTCTCTCTTGAATTTTCATTAGTCTGGTCAAAAGAATTAGCTCCTTTTAAATCATACTTATAAAAAGTAAGTGCTGATGCAAAAGCTGTAACTTCTCCATCTGCTCCGATTGTTGCTGATGTCAATAAACCACTTGTATAAGCACCTCCAATGTAGATAGCTGTTATGCCACCTACGGAGTCTTTACATGGTTCTAATCTTCCAGCTGTAATATCACATGCCATCCGTTATATGTATTATAACTCTCTGGGTATCAAGTAGTTACAAGATACCCTTTGAGTTGATTAGTATTAATTTATTAATTATCCAGCATAGTAAACTACGTTTGCACCTACTCCGATTTGTACAGCAGCAGTAAATCTCATTACGATTCTTACGTTTTGCGATCCATCGATTGGAGTTTGGTCTATTACTCTAACTTCGTTGTAGTCAGATAATAATCCAGTTCCAAAGAATAAGTTAGAAGTTTCAGCAGCAATCATAGTGTTGTCGCTCATACCTCTTGCTACAAAGATTGGAATACCACCAAATGATAAGCTTCCTCCTCCGTACCATTGAGTACCTCTGTTTTCAAAACCAGCAGCACCTTTAGAAGATACGTTTTCAGTTCCAGCTACATTTAGTTGAGAACCAAATCCACCTAAAGCTCTAATGTATAATTTAGCAGCTTTGTTCGATACGTATAATTTTAAATCTTCTTTTCCAAATAAAGTATTAGGAATAGCATCTACTGTATCTTGCATTTTATCAATAATGTTTACAGCAGTTAAAGCAGCAGCATTTGCTACATCAATAACAGTTGCATCAGCAGCAGCTAAAGTTTCAAGTCCATTGTACTCTCCAGCTTGTGCTCCTCCTAAGTTTCCAGTCCATAAGTTAATTTCGTTTTGTGCTGCTACTTTAGAAGCTACATAACCAATTAAATATTCTGAAAATGAACTTGGTAGGCCGTTGTTATTAAATGCAGAGTAACCCATTTGAATCGCATCCCATGTGTTAAGGAAGTCTGATTTACATAAGTTTAAGTTCACTTGAAACTCTTCTGGTTGTAATACTACTTCTGAAAGTGTTACAGAAGATGAAGCTGCAAAATCACAAGTTCCATCTGCGATTAAATCTCCAGTTTCTACTTTTTGTATTACTTGTTTAAATTTTACATTTGGCATTACAGTAATACCACCATCATCAATAGTTGAAGCAGTTAATAGAGCAGCAGAAATATATTTTCCACTAAATTCCCCAGCATATGAGCTAGAAATTGTTACTGTAGTCGCTAAGTCTGTTCTTTTTGACATAATTTTAATTTTTTTAAATATTAGTTGTTGTTAAATAATCTTGCAAATACTCTGTCTTGAGTATTCATCGGTCTGTTTTGAGCATAGTTTACAGGCTCTACTTCGTTTTTACTTTCTGGATTGTGCTTGATAGCAGATAATTCTACATGATCGTTTACTTCAATTTGTGAAGCTTCTACCTTGCTTTCCTTGTCAGCTTTTAAATCAGCTATTGCATCTTCAAGATTTTTCACTCTTATTTCAAGACCTCTCCAATCTTCAATGTCTGCTACTTCAGCTGCTTCTACCTCTTCTACTACAGGAGCTTCTACTACTTCTTCAACTTCCTCCTCTACGGATTCTTTCATTTCAGCAATTATTCCATCCTCTTCAACGATTAGCATCATGCCATCATCTAAAAGATACTCTCCAGCTGGAACAGCTATTCTTTCATCTTCATCGGTTACAATAAAGACCTCTCTACCAGCTTCAAAAGCATCTGCTTCAAATCGAGTGCCATTTTCTAGCTTTCTCTCTTCTAACTGAACTTCTAAACCAAGTAAAGCTCTCACTTTGTTTAATTTGTCTGTTGACTTCATATATATATAATTATTGATTAATTACTTTTTTTAATAAACAACATTCTATTATTCCTGTTGTAATTTGTCCTGATTCTCGGACATGATAAAACCACTATTGTTTTCTAATCGCATAAAGTCCTCAAAGTTTTGCCCTGTTGTTGAGCCTATTCCTTGATTTTGTAAATCTCCATTACAGCATTTAGAATTATAGGTATTGTCTTTACATAAGCATCCTCTTCTACCACCTCTTGGAGAGGTTCTACTTACTGTTGGTCTTTGATTCCTTGAGTACATCTATTATATCATTTAGTAGTTTATCATCTTCACTATAAGTATCTTTTTGCTTATCCTTTGGTCTACTTAATTTATCTGCAAAATATCCTTCTATAGAGAAGCCTTTGATTTTGTTTTTCTTAACGTAATTATTCCAAATTTCATCGTTATCTACTTTCATAGAAACCATCCATGTACCTATAGGCATATCTAATCCATACTTTTTACTCTTGTCGTACAAGTCAGATTCAACAATCCAAGACTCAACTACTGTCATGCCATCTAATTTTTTAGTAGCGTGTTCCATTGTAGCCTGTCCTTGATTACCAGATTTTAAAAACATCTGTGATGCTTTAGCTACTGTATCTTTAGAGAAGTAGATATAAAACTCATGATCTCCTGATTTTCTGTAGATTGGTTTGTCTGGTATAAGAGCAGCACCCATTAACAAGCGTTTCTCTTTTGATACTTCTGCAAGTCTTATTTTATCCTCATTTTTAAGAGCTATAAAATCCTCTTCTATTGCTGGAGATTCTACTACTGAAATAGCTTCTATTCCTGAGAACTCTTCGCTTTGTTCATCTATTACTAATTCTATTATATCCATAGTCTTTTTTTATAAAAGGTTTATAAAGGTTTATACTAACCAATTAACTATATAACCCTTTACACTAAAGGATTGTATAGCTTTTTTTAATAAACCTATTTTATTGATTTCTGTTGTATTAATCTCCTAGTGTAGCACCTTGAATTATTCCATTCTCTAAACTTTGTGCAGTAGTAACATCTTGAGAAACTACAAAGGCTTGTATTGGAGTCTGTTGTTGTTCTCCTAATGCAGATGCAATTTGATTTGTTCCTCCTTGCCCTACTATGTTAAATGCTGGTGCTTGTGCTGGTGCTGAAGAAACAGAGCTTAATCCAGAAGATGATCCTGTAACTACAGGTTTTGCAGAAACTATTTTAGCAATATTAGTTGCTGCAAATGCTCCAGCTAAACCAGCTTGAATAAATGGATATGCTGGGTTTAATAATGTAAATGGACTTTCTTGTGCTGTAGTAAAAGCGTTTTGTACACCTTCATAACCACTAATAGTAGCTTGTCCTAATGCAATTGCTTTTCCTAATTTACTACCTTCTCCAGCAAGTGAACCTATTAAATTTAATGTATTACTTGCAATACCTAATTTAGCTTGTTCTACTGCTTTAAAATTATTTAAATCATCTTTAGTTAATCCTTTTTTTACAACAAAAGAATCAGCTGTTAGTTCATTTGATTGGAGTATTGTATTATCTACAGCTACGATTCCTTCTGTTGTTAATGCATTTACTCCTGTAAGTGTTTCTCTAGTTCTATTAGCAGTTTCATTAGTGAAAGTTTGTATTTCTACATCTAATTCAGAAACTTTAAGTCTTAATGCATTTATTTCATCTAATTTTTCTTGAAAGTTTGTTTCATCTTGACTTGCTAATGAGAGTAATTGAAATGTGCTTTGATTAACCCCAAATATTTCTACAGCTTTTAGAGCAAGTTTATCCATAATAGATAACTCTTCTTCCTTTGATTTTTCTATTTTTAATTGAGTTTCTAAAGTATTTAATAAAGCTAAAGTTTCTTGTTTTTCTAATAATAAACTTTGTTCAATTTTTTTATTAATTGCATCTATAGAATCACCTCTTAAATCTGCAAGTTCTTTTTGTTTTTGAAGTATTGTTAATTCTGTTCTTACATCTTTTAGTAATTGATTTTGTTTATCTATATACTCTTGGAGTTTTTTAGAAGCACCAGATATAAAATCGGTTATTTCATCCCAATAAGCTACAACTAATCCTAAGGCAACAACAAAAGCTCCTACACCTGTAGCTATTAATGCTGTTCGCATTCCCTTTAAACTAAAATTAAATAGTTTCGTGGCTTCATAACTATCACGAACTCTGGATGCAAGACCACCAGTAAGCTGATCTAGTATAGCAATAGCACCACCATTTTTGGTAACATCTTCAAAACCTACAGCAGCATTGCCTGTTTCATCTGCAACTTCTTTTGTTGATTGTGCTAAATCCTCAACACTATCAGTTAATTTTTCAATTTCTGCATTAGCTTTACCAGCATTTGTTTTTACATCAATTATTACTGTATTAGCCATCTTCTATTTCGTTTTATTTGATTATAACCTTCTTTTAAAGTTTCTGGTAGTTTGTTTTTTCCCTTTGCTATTTCTATAGTTTCATCTTGCCCATAGAAATTATCTACATTTAATAATTTTAGTATTCTCATATCGTAATAAGTTCTAGTTGTGTTTTGTTATTAATTAGATTAATATTTAAACTATTGATTCTATATTGTTTACCACTAATAATTAAGATGTCAGCAAGAGTATAATTAAGCACTATGTTTAAAGGTAAAAATGCAGTAACCTTAATTACTCTTGAGCTTTGCAAAAACAGGTTAGAAATATAATTGTTGTAATAATTATTGTATAGAGTTCCAGTAAAATTGTTTAATCCAGTAAATTCATTTACCATGTTTCCAAAGTTTATATTAGCTGTACTTGTAGATGCTGCTAAAGCAACACTATTAGAGGGTATTATATAAGAAGTTAATTGTGTTCTTGAAGTAGGAGTATCTAAATATGATATAGAAGTTGTACCTCCACCAGTTTTAAGCACAGGATAAAATAATAAAGGCGATCCAATATAAGATTGCTGATTGTCATTAACGCTAAAACCCCATTGAATAGTGGTATTTGTTTGCCCTGTTTGATCGCTAGAATCTAATAATCTTTCGAATAGCATGTGTTCAAAAGGCACTTCTACTTCATACACACCACCATCTAAATTAGAAGATGTAGAATAAGATTCCGTTCCCCACTCTTGTACATTTAACTGCTCGTATTGAGCTGCTAAAAATGTTTTTAACCCTTTATATTTAAATTTAATTTTTCTGTATGGTAATGCAACATCTACAGAGCTTGTATTAACATCTATGTATTTAGTAATATCATAAGTTGTAGAAGTAGCATAAAAGTTATCTAAAGTATCTACATAGATAGAGCCATCTGCTTTAACGTATGCAATTAAATTAAATAACTTAAATAGTCCAGTTAAAAAATCTATTATTGTTATATCTGGGGTTTGTAGTTTTATAATAAACTCAAAAACACTTAAAGCTGAAAAGCTATTTAAAGCATAAGTATCTGTAGCAGCTCCTGAACCATCATTGTTTCGTACAGTCCAAGTAAAATTAAAAGTGGTTTGAGCAGAAACAATTAAACCTACTGTATAAAGTCCAGCAGCTTCGCTTACTATCCCAAAAGCTCCACCATTCTGTGTTGTTGAAAGAGTAGCGTTTCCTGTATGATTTGCTAGTTGAATAAGCTGACCATCTCTATACACTATAAGCGTGTATTGTAAATTATTATTTGGCACTACTGCTAATTGTAATAATGTATCTGAATTACTATAGTTTTGAAATGTATCTAATACTGTTAAAGCAGCAGCATTTGGAATTGATGACCAATTACCAGTTGCTAAACTCCATCCACTTACATTTACTGGGTTTAATCCTTCTACTTGTTCTCCAATACCTACAGATCCAGACTTTCTGTGAAGCCACATAAATAGATTATAATATGGCAAATTAGTTGTATTAAAAAAATCATTGCTAAAATTTATATTGCTGTATTGAGCTTCAATTGCTGTAATAATTCTATGTATTCTTATAGCATATTTTAAATCTGTATGTGCTACCCCATGATAATCAACAGTACCACCATGATAATATAAATTCCCATCTTCGTTTGTATGAGTTACACTATCATAATATAATCGTTTAGTATGTGTAATTAAAGGAGCAATAATATTAGTAGTAGAAGGATCAACTTGTAGTTTAGATTTTATATTAACATTATTATATACAAGATTTTCAGCATCAAGACTATCTAGGTTTGCTAATTTATCTCCTCCTAATATATCATTAAGAGCTATTGTTTCTCCATAAAATACAACTTTGTATGAGTAAGCTTTGTTATCTCTCATTGCTACTGAGTTCAGCTTTACTTTTCCAATCTTGTAATCTACTCCGTTTAATTTAAGTATAGCACTTACTCTAACTCTAGCATCAAACCCTCCACTAATTTCAAAATTATAATAGTGCTTGAATATTTGATTATTAGTAGAACTTGCTGGTAAACTAAATTGTTGGCTGAATGCAGTAAATACTTTAGCGACATCTTTAGCATTGATTATAGTATCTGTTATTGTAAGGCTTTCATCCTTAAACAAATCAACTCTGGTATTACTTATGTATAGCTCTACTACTTGCATCTATCTTATGTTATTAATTGTATCAAAGGCAAAGCTTACATCTATAGTGTAGTTTATTAAACTATCAGTAAGACTTGTTTTATAAGTGATTTGTTTACTCTCTATGTTTACTCCTAAAGTTTGACCTTCATAGTCTATCCAGACTTTCTCACTTAAAAATAATTGTCTAAAAACTTCATTGTAAGATTCAGGATAGTAATCACTATTTAATTTTAGAGTTTGATTTGCATTTTTAGTAAGCAATTTAATTTGTGGATCATATGTATTATACGTTCCGTTAGTAAGTATATTAGACTTGTATCTTTCTTCATTTGTTGCCATGCTTAATATAGAATTCGCAAACATCCATATTTCTTGATATGCTCCAAACTTATTTATAAAGGTTAATTTGATTGGAGAGTACTTACATTTCTCATAAGAATCAATATTTATAGTTAGACTTTTTTGACCAGTACCAATCTCTGCTTGATCTACATTAAAGTTTCCTGTATTTGTTACATAAGTAATTTGATTTTCTATTTTGGTTTGTGCTGATATTGAAATACTTGAAACTGGTGATCCTTGATATTTCCAAACTAGACTTGTAGCAATAGTATTATCAACAGGAATTGTTACTGTTGCATTAGTATTTTTAAGTATTCTAGTATTGGATTGTAATACAAAGTTATCGAGAACTGGATTAGCTCCATCTTCAAAATATCCATAGCCATAAAAAGCTCTATTGCCATATACTGGAGTTAATACAGTAGGGGTAGCAACAATAGTTTCAGTTATTCTATAATCTACAAATATTGTAGTTGATTCTGTTAAAGAAACTGGAACAGTAGGAAAAGTTCCATCAAATTCTGTATCTATATAATCTTTAATCAATTCAGAAACTTCAAAGTTTACCTTTTCATTTATAGCTGTAGAAACTAAAGTATATTGAGGAGTGCCAAAAGAAATATTAGCGACTCCAAAATATATAACTATTTCAAGCTTTGCACTTGTTAAATTGGTTGCTGTATGATTTATGAAGTATGGACTTCTTACGTTTAATTTTGCCATTCGTTATTTCTTTTTATTTTGTAATGCTATGTTAACTTTAATCATTTCATCTACATCTTTAGCAAATGCAGCTTCAAGTAGTGGAGTATATATTTCTACTCCTTTTAAAAAAGGTTTAGTAAAAAACATAGTAGGAGCTATTCCTCTATTAAATATATTTTTAGATATTATATATGCTATACTATTATAATTGCCTTTTTCAAACTTTCCAGTAGGAACTCTTTTTCCATTTACTGTTTTATATCTTCTTAATCTTATATTCTTTTGCTTTGCCCATGCTCTAATTTTTCCTTGAAATTCATCCCATGATCCACTAGATGATCCACTACCAAATCTGTAAGGAGATCGTGGAGCTTGTTGCCCTGTTAGTTTAGCATTAGGAGATACTTTACTAGGATCATTTCCTCGAACTCCTTTATCTACAAAAGTTGCATAATCAACACCATAAAAACTAATATCATAATTATTGTCGGACTCTGTTAATTCATAGTTAAGACTATTGAATAATTCTCCATTGCCTTTTTTCTCTTTAGTTAATTCAGCTCTTGCACCTTGTATAACAAAACTTCCAAATTTTCTAAACTCAGCTGATAGTTCTTTTAGCATATAGTCATATCATTAGGTACTAATACATTAAAAGTTGCTGTAACACCAGCTAACTTATTTTCAAAACGATCAACAAAAAACTCTAATTGTGGATTGCCTTCTAGCTGATATTTCTCTACATATAAATCTCCTCTTAGTAATAACTCTAGTAATCTATTGGCTACTGCCATTTGCGTGTTAAGTACATCTTGCTCATTGCTAGTACCTCTGAAATCAGCTGGTGTGCCTTCTGGAAACTCTTTGCTCTCATCTACTATATCCATGCATAATACCGATACTGAAAAGTTCCAGACATTGCTCTGCATAGTTGCTCCTGAAATCATTACATGAGATAATGGAAATATAGTTTGCTTGTTTAAATCTACTTCAAAAATATCTCCATAGGTTACTGTATTAACAAAAGCATCTAATTGTAGAGTTTCTCTTATTTTGTTAGATAGGTTATAAAATCCTTGCATATTATTTAAATTTGTTTTTAATCATTGTATTCTCTAGCTGTAGTTTTTCCTTTTCAAAAGCCAAATACATTAGGCATTGATGAAGGGATAACTTTGTAACCTGTTCAAATTTTGTAATGTCGCCTTGAGCAAGTGTATAGAGTTCTGAATAGCTTCCCCACTTTCTGCTAAATCCACTCCTTGCATCTGTGCCTGTTTCATTTCCTTCTCCAAATAATTCGGTATAGAGTTCAGCAATGCGTTTGTTAAATTCCAAAAAAAAACCATCGCTCCAAGTACTACATCAAGTGGCATATTTTTCATCATCTCACTATACTTGTGGCTACCTTCATAATCTTCTATTAAGTATTTAGAATTTAGCTTTTGCTTTACTGGTCTGAAAAGAACAGCCATAGCTTTATGCATATTTCCCCAATCGTTTATGTAGTTTGTAACATCTTTATTTTCTCCATAGGTAATATCATCTAGCTTTGGAATAAATCCGTACAACACACCCTTCATTTTAAAGGTGGGAATAAACTCATGTTTTTTATCAAAGAGCTTATTTATAATTGCTAGTAGATTATCTACATCCTTATCTTTTATCTTACCTAATTCTTTAGTATTGATATTTAAGATGCATTTAAGCATGTCATCATTATCTGGATTTTCTTTAATTAGTAATTCTTGATAGTTTTTAAGTTTAACCTCTCTAAGAGAACTTGGAACAGATACTTCTACTTGCATATACTATTTTTTTATATAACACAAAAAGAGCCATGTTGTATAACACAGCTCCTTTCTTACTAAAACAAAACAAAACAAAATCTATATCAAATCGAAATCTCCATTTTTGAAATCTTCATAATCTTCTGCAAATTTCTGATTCATAATATTTTTACCTTTTTTTAGAGTATGGAATATATTAACAGAACTGATGTCTGTTTCCTTTGCCATCCCTCTTATGCTTAATGGTGTATCTCTATAAAGCTCGAATATCTTCTTATCGTACCAATGCCAATCATTAACTTCTAAATCCATTTTATTGCATAATCTACCAAATGCAATTTCTTCTGTAATAGTATCTATTATTGTAAATTTTTCTAAATCTTTAATTTCAATATAATCTTCATCTCTAAAGAATTTTTCTATTTGTACAGTTCTAATTTTATTCTTTGCTTTTATGTAGTTTATAAATATTGATCTAAGAACGAAATACATA
>Ga0207896_1000295_pt1 | contig 10929 bp, 8 predicted proteins | sample LinPmetageLP36_FD_184049 | JGI IMG/M metagenome (GOLD analysis project Ga0207896, IMG submission 184049) | Marine viral communities from the Pacific Ocean - LP-36 (SPAdes) | ecosystem: Environmental > Aquatic > Marine > Oceanic | place: Pacific Ocean | collected 2010-06-15 | reverse complement strand
CCGTTTTTATTGTCAAAATGTACTTGTTCTTTTGTTTTCATATTTTACCCTTTAAAAGTGTGGGAAGTTAAGGAGGACTCCCCACACTAATAGTTTACCTCAGATTATGAAGTTGAGCAATCAGCTACTAAGCCTGAAGCTTTTTCATTTTTAGAGACTAACGTTAGCTCTGTCAAAACTTGACGAGTAGTGTTATCACCAGTCTTAGCAAGTTCTGTGTTCTTAGTAGGTCGTAGTACAGCTACTTCAAACATATCATTGTCAAGTATCCAAACATCTCTGCTTTGACATTCACGATGTGGTGTAAATTCTACTGTACCCCAAGGAGTAACGTAGACTTCTACCGACTTTATGATTGTCTGTCTATCAGCATCAATATGTGAACGTTGGTTATTGTAACCTGTGAAACCTAAAGCAATGTTCATTTGGAAAGAAGATAGGTAGACTGAATCAGGCGTACCACCATTTTCCCAAATAGACTGCATTACAGTATCAAAGTCAGCTTGAGTAAACGCTGTCTGAGTACCATTAGTTCTTGCAGTAGCTCCCGGAACTGTTCCAGTAGGGTTAGCACCACCTGAACCACCAATGTTTGCAACATTAGATTTCATGTATGCGCCTAGACCAGCTAGTTCACGTGCCGCAGAAGCTGAACCAGCTTCATACTTATTGTTAGCAAACAAAGCTTTCTCAATGTCTAGCTTTTGCTCTTTAGCAATTTTAAGCACTTGATATGCCATCTCAGCAGAACGACCAGCTTTTTCTAGTCCTTCGTCTGTATCAGGAATAACTACTGCATTCTTAAAGATTTGCGTGTAGTTACCAAGTCGAACAGTAGCAACTCTAGCTTCCGCAGAAGTTGCGTCACCTTCAATATGAGCGTTAGCGGCTGAAGCACGTAGTGCATCTGTCTGCCACTCATGGTAAGTGTTAGTTGCTTTAGTTTTTTTCAGCGATGAGTAAAAAGGAGTTTCTTCAGGACTTATGTCATGAATAACATTAGATAAGTCTTCTCTAATACCTTTAACGTCATAACTGTCGAACGTATGTGCGGGTTGCGCCATAATATTTCTCCATTATGTATTTAAAATTAAGTTCACAGCATCATCTAGACTACCTGAACCCTTGAGTTTTGCCTTTTGGCGTTCACGAATTTTAGCATTTGGAGTAGCAGTTCTCTTAGCACCCGGTTTCATAACAGGTTTCGCAGACTTAGTTTTTACCTGAGCTTTTGATTTGCCTGAAATTATGTCCTGATACCTCTGAGCGTCTAGCAAGACTTTAATAGCTCTTGCATCAGTTATATTTGAAATTTCATTATCGGTATAACCGTAATGATTTTTTCCAGTTGTAACCAAACGTTCCCTTAATTTGCCAGCTTTATTAGCATCAGCAAACGCTGGAATTTCCTTTTGAAGAATTTGCATTTGTTCTTGTAAATAAGCCTTATGTGCATTTTCTTGAGCCGCACTACTTTTCTGTGCAACTTGTTGAAGTTGTGCCATTTGGTTATTGTACGCCGCACTAGCTTCCTCAAATTCAATGTTCTTTTGCATGTACCCTATTGGGTCTGAATCGAACTCTGCTTTTGTTGGTTTCACCGGTGGAGCTTGCATACCATTCTGTTGGATTTGGTTATATAACTGAGCTATTTGCTCTCGTTCGTTGTTTAGAGCGGCATAGACTTGTTCAGCTTCTTTCTTTTGTGCTGACGCCTCTTGCATCCCTTTTTGGACGTACTCCTGTCCACTATAGCCTTGCTTTAAGTCCTCTAGAGTTACCTCACGCTCCTGTCCATCTACCTTGACAGTATGCATTGAAGGCTCACTAGGACTGGCGTCCTCTATTAGGTCATCGTCATCCTCAGCATCCGAAGCTTCAATTTCAACTTCTTCCTCTGTGTTATCATCATCCAAGTCAATATCAGTATCTATATCAGTATCAGCAGACGTTTCTATATCATCTGTTATCTGAGGTTCTTCTGTTACATTTTCTTCTATTGTCTCTTCCGGAGCAATTAAGCTCGCAACAGCACTTTCTATAGTGCCATCCATTTGGTTTTCAGTCGTTGATTCACTCACGGTGCTGATTCTCCTTTGGTTTGTTTGTGATTGTACATTACCTCATCTGTTTTAACAGAGTCGAAATAATCATCAATCTTTCTAAGCGCACATATTATATCGTGTGCTTCCTCACGCTGTTCTAAACTAGAATCAGCATCTACAAAAACAGCAATTTGCTGTTCATTGATTTCTTTTAAGGCTAATTGAAATACATCATCAGCCTGTAATGTTCGCATCTTAGCACCTTTTTCAATTACATGCACTAGAATCGACCTCCAGTAACTGCTTGCGCTGGTGATTGGTCAGGGTATCTAGATTCTTGTTGTGCTGTTTTAATTTTTGCAGTATCTACTGAAGTACCGTATTTACCTAATATTTCAGCTACTTTAACCATTAATTCTTGGTCAAGTTTATCACGCTCTCTATCATCTACTGCAATAGCTTTTTGTGCATCAATCTGAAGTTTAATCATGTTCATTTCTGCGGCTTTATCTGCTTTGTATTGTTCTGCTTGTACTAACGCATCAGCTTCAGACAACTCCGTATTTTCTTCAGCCATTTGTTGTTGTTGTTCAACTAATTGTTGTTCAATTTCAGGTGTCAAAGGACTAAAGTATCTATCAACATTGCGTACGCCCTGTAAAGCTAACATATCACCAAGAGTATTTCTTATACCAGTCATAGTTACCATGCCATTACCACTACCATATTGAGTCCAAATTTGCATTTGCATTTGTAGAGCTTGAGTTAGTGCCGCATGACGTTCCCCCTCTTGCCCAGTACCTACACCTACATTAACAGTCATATCCATGCCTGTATTCCATACTCTAGGGTCAATTGGTTGAAATTGTCCGTTTAAACGCATCATAGTCTCTTCACAGCTATTTTCAACTAAGAGATGTAACATTAACTTAAACAAACGCTTCATGCCACCCTCGGCAATATTTCGAGCCATTACTTCAATCTGTGCTGAACCTTGTTGAGCCTGTAATCTTGCGGCTGTTGCTGAAGTATTCTGTAAAGCGTCAGGGTCTAATCCCATAGAAGCTTTTGTTACTCCAGTTTTGCCTTCAATAGCCATATCTAGGTATTGCATTGCTGTTAATACTTGACCAGCAACAAATGGTGTAGCAATATCTACTAGTGCTTGTGGTGACTTCATTCTGACTAAACCACCAATCTCATTGTTCATTAAATCATCTACGTTAACCTGTCCTTGTACATAACCCTGTCTAGGAGAGTTTGTTAAAGCTACGTTGTCCATCATTCCTCTAAGCATTGCTGTAGAAGAGTCTTGGTCGTTCATAATAAGGTCTGCTACACTTCTACCAAAGAATGTATGTGGCTCAGGGTCTACTTCAAATACTGCAAATGGTACTTCACCGTAAGGTTCACACTCTAATACTTCGCTCTCACCACCAGCTAAGAAAATTCTGTACATACTCGCTACACCAGTACCTTCTTTATCCATTTTCATGTAAGCTTCAGTAACTTGTACTTTCTTCATTGAAGGGTCTTGAATATTTTCTTCATCTTCTTGCTCATAACCCATACGTTCAAACTGTTCTGTATCTGTATATGTACTGTCGGTACTTAATCCTGATAAATCGTGGACTTGGTCATGGTCAAAACCCATTGCTACTAAATCACTTACACGCATCTCTGTCTTATGCGCCACTATATATGCATCACTTACACTTTTTGCATTTCTATCTACAATAAACTCTTCAGGTGGTACACCTTCAATTTTAAGTCCACCAGTAGATTTTTCATGACTAACTTTCAGTTCATGCATTGGTTGTTCAATTTCTTGACCAGTTTCATCAGGCATCATCCGTAATTCTGTAGAATGCTCTAAGACTGTTACGTCATCGTCATTAACGATAGCCATCATTTCTTGTTCAGTTACATTTGAGTAATTATGAATTGTAGCTTCAGTATTGTCTTCCCACCATATTTTTAAAATACCTGTTTTTTTAACTAAGGCATCATGTATGGCGTCATTAAGAAGCTTATACCCATCTAGTTGTTGAAATTTCCAATGAGCGTATTTAGTAGCTTGTTCTGCATTATTAACATCTTCTTGGCTAGTTGGAACAAACTCTACAGGGTTCTCTGAGGACAAAAACACACGCATGAGACTTGGTTTTATGGCTCTTATTGTGTCTCTTACCTTTGTAGAAACAATTTTAGAGCGTCCTTCTTCTTCACCAATGTCAGTCTCACCTTCAAAGTAACGTTGAGATTTTATACGGTCTTGTGATATTTCACTTTCAACAAAAGACGTTGCAGAGCTTAATGCATCCTTTACTATGTCTTGAACATCATCATCACTCAATCTTTTTAATTTACCCATCCCCTACCTCTGTAAAAAATTAGAAACACCTAACATTGCTTTGTCTTCTATTTCTGTATCTTGCATAACTTGTTGTGTAAAGTTAATAGGAGCAATTGTTAGACGACTTGCAATTAATTCTGAAATTTTTAATATTTGTGCCTCTGTAGCCTCGCCTCTTTTTACTGAATCATATAATTCTCTGTATTGTTTTCTTGCCGCTAAACCTTTTGTACCTAATAAAGCATTTGCAAGTTCTTTCATTATAAGGTTTTTTCTTTTACCAGTAATGGTTTTAGCTTGTAATACCTTCTGCAAAAGTTCTTGTCCAGCTAAAACAGGCTGTATATTTGTCATTTTATTAATAACACCTTCATTCAATATTTCATCTACATTGCCGGCGGCTATACCTCTTGAAGCTGTTTGTGAGCCTTGAGCAATAGTTGCTTTTAATTTGAGAGCTGACTCTGCCATTTCAAGTGTTTTAAATACGCTTTTAGCTTTTTGGTCACCTAATAGAATTTTTAATTTACCTCTAACGTTATCTGTAGATAAAGTTTTAAGTAAAGTGTTCATTTGATTTAAGTCTATATTAGGAGAGTTTATTGTTGCTTTTACATTTGCTAACGTATCTTCTATAGACCCTCTTAAACCAAATCGAGCCATTTCTTTTTCAGCGTCACCAGCATCTGCCATAATTCTACTGACAGTATTACGATTTACATTTGGGTCTAATATGCTTCCACCAATCTCTAAAGCATTTTGTCTTGTTATTTTGTCTTGACCTAAGCGAGTTGCTTTTGAATATGCAGACTCTCCATTTTTAGGTTTACCAATGCTTTTTAAAACGTTATTTAATTTTGCTCGTAATGAATTGTACATCATTGCATCACCACTAACTTTTAAACCACTCTTTTTTAGTATGTCAGGTGAGCCATAAGCTAATTCACCTAAAGCGCGCTTAATATAGTCTAGTTGCAACATATTTGGATTGTTTTTCATCACGATAGTTACGCCATCTTCAGCTATGTCAAAACCATTTTGACCAAGTGGCATACCTTTCATAATAAGCATGTTGTTCGCTTTCTTTATTGCTTCTTTCTTAATATCCGGAGGAATTAATGCTAATACATCATTAATAGCTTTGCCATCCGACCCAGCGTAGTTGATTTTTTGGTTATATGCTTTTTTGTAAGCCGCAGTTCTAGCTGGTGCAGTAGATTGAGCAAGTTCTTTTGCTATCATTGTTGCGTCAGCCGATAAACCATCTTTATCTTTTGGTAAATTAGCAATATTTCTGTTTAAACTGCTATCAACACCAGCCGCAACAGTTTGCGCTCTGCTACCTACTTTTTGCACTACCGTAGAACCACCTTCTCCACCAGTAATTACTATCAAATCTAACAAAGAAGATATAGCGTCATCTGCATCAGGTATTTGTCCTTGACTACCACCTAAACGTAACTTTTCTATCATGGTGTTTATTCCAGCACTTGTACTAGAAACAGTTGCTTTTATTATGTCAACTGTTTTATCACTTGTAAGGCTAAACAACTCTTTAATTTCTGCTTTAGTAGAGTTTTTAAGCCCATCTTTAATTCTAACCCATGCTAAAGCACCAACATCGCTTAATGCTTGACCACCAATTTGACCAAGTCCTCCCCATAAACTACCTGAGATACCTAAATCAAACATATTCTCACCTCTAGTCTGAGTACCACCAGTCTCATCTTTTCCTTGTATACCAGCACCTGAAACAGCACCTTCAGTAACTCCGAAACTTGCTCCCATACCAGCCATCATTAAATATTTTTGTAAAAAAGGTAAGCCTTGAGCAAATTTATACAATTTTTGTGTAGTTCCCATCATTGCTATTGGAGCGGCACTTGTAACACCACCAGCTACTCTTAAAGCTATGTTAGTCTTTGGATATTCTTCTTCAAAAGCCATTTGGAGTCTTCTTTGTTGCTCCATTTTGTCTTCACCCATAACAGCGCCTACAGCTTCGTCAACGTATTCACCAACAAACATTGTGCCTGACAGATATGAACCGGCAACTGCACCACCCATGTTTTCGCTAAGTAAATGTTGATTCATTCTTGTTCTTTCACTATCTGCAAATGTAGCATCGCCTAATTTACGAGCTTCTATGTTTTGCAAATTCATTTCTAGCTGTTCTTCTGTGTATGGATAAGGTTCTAACGCCGGCTCACCCACTTCAGCTCGTGCATTTGGAAAATCTCTGTTTAATATATCACGTACAAGTTGTGCATTAGCTGTATCACCAGCATTCTCTAATTCCAAAATGCGTTTCATTAAAACATCTTTGGTAACTACTTGCTCTGCCATTAGTTCATATTCCCAAAAATCAAGTTCATTTCATCTTGTGTATATGTCGGCGTATCTTCTGAAACTATGCGCGTACCAGTTGTTGTGTACCTTCTAAGAGGCTCAATGTCAATTTTTCCACGTTTTGGTAAATTTGGGTTTTCATTGTGCATCTTAAAATAACCACTATCAACTTTAGCGTTATATTTTTCAAGACCATCTATGTACATTTGTAATCTAAACTTAGTCATGTACTTTAATGTATCAATAGTCATGTTTGGTAGACCTGTCATTACACTAATCAAGAAATCTCTTTCTGCTGGTGTATCTAGTCCTCTAGCACCAATTCCTAATGAACTAATCATAGGGAATACGTCACTACCTGTCATAACCTTTGTAATTTCAGTCTTAACAAGTTTTTCATAAAGTATATCTCTAGCTTTTGCTTTAGCATCACCTGTAGAATTTTTGTACGCTTCAATCTCTGAGGCATATTTTTTGTCTATTCCTAATGACGTTACTACGCGTGTTGCTTGTGTTAAGAATGGTTGGAAAATACCTGTGTATGGTGCAACACCATCAACGCCATCGTCAGCTTCTAATATATCTAATAAATTACCTAATTTCTCTACTTGCGTTTTAGCTGTATCAACATCTTGCATAATTTTTGTACTATCTTTAATGTACTGTGGCATATATTCTTTTAAATATAGATTACTAGCTGATTCTGGTGTATCCATTCCAACATTAGTATCGCCAACTTCAACACTTATTGAATCTCCAGCCATGTTGACATCAAAGAATTTATTCCAATCTTCAGAACCTTTACTAAATCCTCTGTCTGTCGCTACCATTTCAAGCATTTTATATTTATCAGTCTTACCATCATCAGGAGTCATACCAGCAATTATATTAAGAGAAAGCTCTTTGTATTCTTTTTGAGTAATTTCACCGGCATCTAACTTTGCCTTTAAATCTGCTTCTTTTTGTTTATAAACTGCTGGGTCACTAAGACCCATAATTTGTAGCTCACCATCAGATAATAACAATGTGCCATTTGCATCAATGTTTGCTGGGTCATGTAAAATTTCCCACTTTTTGTCAAAATCACTTTTTGTAGCCGCCGGGAATAAAAACGCTCGTTCTTTGTCAGATAAAGTAGGGTCTCTATACATTGCTAATTTTTGTTCTAACGCTGTTGAAGGTTTAACAGTTCTTGCTTCATTCAACGCGTCTGTCGCTGGCAACAAACCATCTTCTATCAATTCAATTAGGTCTTGCCTACCGTTAGGGTACTCAGGACTTTTTAATGTCCTTAAATAAGCAATAGTGTCATTGTTTTTTGCAGTAACTAATCTGTTCTCACTTATTTTTCCAAGTCTTGACTCAAAGTTTGCCGCCATTTGTGCATCAGGTTCAAAACGTAAAGTATTAAATCCTTGCCCCATTCTGTAGACTTCTTCTTGGCTCATGCCTTGAAAGAAAGAATTACTTATGCCACTTAAAGCGCTTCCTATACCCATACCCATACCGCCACCAGTATCACCGCCACCTTGATGAGTTGCACCGGGCATTACTGTGCCATCAGGCATTGTGTGTGTAGCTCCTTGCTCTTCTTCCTTGTTGTCTGCCATACCACCTAAACCAAGCAGAGCCATTATGCCTATTGCTCTATCTCCTATACCAGCCATTACTGACCTCCTGTGTAAGCACCTGACATAGCTGTCAAATAATCAAATATTCCATTTTGTTTTGTCTCTTGCGTGCTTGTTGTGCCAACGTTAGGAGTTTGTCCAAGTGCTTGGTTAACATAGCCAATACTGTTAGCGCCTTGGTTAGAATATCCTTGGAATTGTTGTTTAGCCGCATCCATAAGAGCTTGTTGCATAGCTTGTTGTTGAGCGCCTTGCATAGCCAAGTTATTATTGACTGTTTGCCCCATGTTAAATCCAAGATTAGCAGTCTGACCTAATTGATTAGCCGCACCAAGTCTTAATTGATTACCTTGTAAGCCAGCGTTTTGATTAGCTAATGAAGCTTGCAACTGGTTTTGTATATCTTGTTGTCCAGCCGCTTGGTTAGCTAGTTGACCTTGCATATTGTATTGCTGATTCATACCACCAGCTTGTAATGCATTGCCTTGATTTGCTAGTCCAGCTTGCATGCCAGCAGATTGATTTGCCAAGCCAGCCTGTAAAGCGTTACCCTGATTTGCTAATGCACCTTGCATGCCATACTGTTGGTTCATACCTTGAGCTTGTAAAGCATTCTGTTGGTTTGCTAGTTGTCCTTGCATGCCAGCCTGTTGATTCATTCCAGCCGCTTGAAGTGCGTTTTGTTGATTCGCAAGTCCAGCTTGTATTGCATTCTGTTGATTAGCTTGAGAGGCTTGTAATCCAGCTCCTTGGTTTGCTAATTGACCTTGCATGTTAGTGTTAATATCAAATTGACTACCAGCTTGGTTAGCCATCTGTGAATTAAAATTGTTTGCTATATCTTGACCAGCCATTGCTTGTGCATTTTGGAAACCAGCTTGTCTAAGTCCAGCAGATGATTGTGCTAATTGTTGTGCTACACCTCTACCCATTTCACCCATAGCAACACCATGTCTTGAGCCGCCAAAGCCTCCAGCCGCTTGTGCCTGTGCGCCTAGCATGTCTAATCCCATGTTTGCACCACGTAAGATGTCAGCCTCATTAGCCTTAATTACTGAATCTGTATATGGGTTCATGTAAGGGGTCATTGATGTATTACGCATCATTTGAGCCTGTACTTGAGGTGTTAATGCTTGTTGACCTATTTGTTGAGCCGCAATATTTGAGCCAGCAACATTAGTTCCTGAAACATTATTTAAGGCTGGATTTACATTTGAGCCAGTAACATTGTAATTAGCTGGGTTTACATTTGAGCCAGCAACGTTTGTAGCGTTTACATTTGAGCCAGCTACACTTGTTGGATTAACTGAAGAGCTTGTTCCAGCAACACCTACTTGACTCGGTGTGTAAGCCATTCCAGCCGCCGCTCCCATTCCAGCACCTTGTATTCCTTGAGCCGCTAGGCTGTTAATATTTGGTGGAGTCTTCTGACCTCCGGGTACTTGTCCAGCCATTATAGACCTCCATATAAACTTGTACGTGGTCGGTAATTACTTGTTAATTTTTTAGCTTTTACTGCGTTTTGATGTGCTATGTCTTTTGCTTTAGGAACATAGGTTGATTTTTGACCGTATGCACTATCTAATTGACTAACATAACTTCCCGGACTTATTTGTGCTAAATGACTTGCTTTATCTTTTGCATTGTAAGTGTTGTAATCATATGGATTATAATTAGATTGAGGATTTCCTCCTCCGCCACCACCGCCGCCGCCACCGCCACCGCCTAAATTTTGTGGTGCGGCATTAACTGGCACTTCATTACCAAACAATGAGTCATAAGCATCTACAGTATCACCGTAGTTTGCTTTTAACTCTGTCATAGCTTGGTCGTACAATGGCATAGAATTGTAACCTTTCATACCATTAGCAAATGTAGTTGCAGTAGGCATACCAGCCATCGCATCTGTAGGTGCTAGTAAACCAAAAGCCGAAGCAGTATTTGCATTGTTTTGCATTGCCATTTCTTGATTTGGATTAAATGCCGCTACTTCTGCGCCATAATAAGGCATGTACTCAATTTGTTGCAAAGCTTCTGCACGTTGCAGATTTCTATCTGCTGGCGCTCTTACCCATTCAGGTACTGTTGTCTCTGTAGTTGTTTTCTTGCCCCCACCTTTACCGCCGCCACCTGAACTCATGTCAAAACTCCTTTGCTAATATTGTAAGTTGTTCTTTCCATCCTTTAGACTCAAGAACACGTTTCCATCCTTTCCTACCGGCTATTGACATTCCATCACAGCCTTGTAATTTTCCCCATTCCATTGCACTATCATGCATGTCTGTAATCTGTTTAATTCCGTAGCCTTTATCGCCACCGGCTAAGAATACGTGTAGCACTTTCTTATTAGGATACACTACAATCTCTGTAACTGCACATCCGTTTGACCCCATCCACAACTGCATGTGACCACTTAACACTCCATCTACTATGTCTTTAAAGTCATGCGTATCTCCACCTTTATTAAGTGCAGACTGTATCCAATTCTTTCCAGCCATAAGTTGTTCTTGTATATTCATGGGTCGTATTTTAATTTTACCCAAACACC
>Ga0207896_1000294_pt1 | contig 10937 bp, 7 predicted proteins | sample LinPmetageLP36_FD_184049 | JGI IMG/M metagenome (GOLD analysis project Ga0207896, IMG submission 184049) | Marine viral communities from the Pacific Ocean - LP-36 (SPAdes) | ecosystem: Environmental > Aquatic > Marine > Oceanic | place: Pacific Ocean | collected 2010-06-15 | reverse complement strand
CGGCAGGTACAGACAATCTTGCTCTTGGCAAAGATGCTATGACTGTTGTAGTTGGTGGTAGTGGAAATATTTGTATAGGTTCTGGTGCTGATGTAGCTGATGGTGCCGCTGATTTTACAACTGCAATAGGCTTTCAAGTAGGAGGAACTGCTGGATATACCACACTAGGAGAAAGAACTAATGATATTAGAGCCGCACACGGCAATATAACTTGGGCTACTGTATCTGATGAAAGATTTAAAAAGAATATACAAACTTCAGATGCTGGATTGGCGGTTATTAATGACCTTAGACCTGTAACTTACAACTGGAAAACTAAAGGTGAAGTGCCTGAATGGTCAAAAATTTATGAAGCAGGTTCTAATGAACAATATAAGAACTCTAAACTTAATCACGGTTTTATAGCACAAGAAGTAAAAGCTGTAATTGATTCACATTCTGAATTAAAAGATGGTTTCACTATGTGGGATGAAAGACCTGACGGGCAACAAGAAGTAGGTGAAACTGCTATTGTTCCTATATTGGTAAAAGCCGTACAAGAGTTGTCGGCTACTGTTACAACTCTACAACAAGAAATAAACACTCTAAAAGGAGAATAACATGGCAATAACTAAAGAATGGGTATCAGCTAAACCTAAACAAAATGCTGATGGTAATGTAACAGAATGGTCGGTTGAGTATAAATATACTGACGGTGACTTTTCTCATACATTTAGTAAATCTGAAAAGATAGATGTACCATCTAAAGCACCGGGTAGCTATACTAAAGCTGAACTATTGACACTTATGGATGAGGCACATTGGGATGATATGTTTAATAAAAAACATAATGTTCACAAAAACCCACCAGTAGCTGATACAGTTGACAGTAGCTTTGACGTTTCAACTTTAAGTTAAACTAAACAGGAGCAACTATGGGCTCATTAGTAAAGCTTACTGCACCAGCAGGCATTGTTAGTGATATAACAGATTACCAAGCCCAGCTTCGTTACACAGACGCAGATCTGGTACGCTTTAACTCGGGCGCTCCAGAAAAAATTGGTGGCTGGGTTTATCGAGACGGTGTATTAGTACAATACAACTATGTAACTGACGAAGATACTACAACTACTATCAATACAGTTCCTGGTATTTGCAGAAAAATATTTCAACACAAAGACTTGCAAGGTAATAAATATTTATTTTACTTTACAACCACACACGTCTACGTAGAACTTGGCGGCTTTCGCTATGACATCACACCTTTCAGAACTGATCCAGTTACCTTAACTAATAAAATAACTACCGGAGCTGCAGGTTCAACTGATGTAATTATAACCGATACAGGTAATACCATTGCGCAAACTGATCCACAATCTAGAATATTAATTACTTCACTATCTGGAACTAACAACGAGGTTGTAGTACTTGACGGTATTACTTTGACTGTTGGCGAATACTTATGCAAATATTTAAGTGATACTACTTATTCATTAACTCCTGTATCAGGTACAGGGGCATCCATATCAGGCACTGCATCTTCTGGGACAACCACTGGAGGCGGAGCAATGACACTACGTTATATAGTAAGCAACGGAGCTGAAGACGGCTCCACAGCTTTTGGTTGGGGTTCTGGTTTATGGGGCAACTCTACTTGGGGCACACCTAGAACAGCTGGTGTAGCTGGTACCTTTATTTTTCCAAGAGTATGGAGTGTAGATGCATGGGGTGAAGACATTATATGTGCCCCCGCTGAAGGCACTGACACAGCTTACTACATTGACACCAGTGCATTTGAAGATGCTAAATCAACATACAGAGGCACTACATTAAAAAAATATTTAACCGATCTTAGTTTAGATGGCTCACAAGTACCAGTTCTTTGTGGTAAAGTAATAGTATCTACTCCTGATCGACACGTTGTTTTCTTTGGAGCCAACGCCTTTGGCACCACTAACTTTGATCCTTTGTTGGTAAGATTTTCTAGTCAAGAAGATTTGTCAGCATGGACACCAGCTATTGAAAACTCAGCAGGTGATCAACGTTTAGGTACTGGCACCAAAATCCAAACCGCTTCTAAAGGTAGGGGACAACTATTAATCCACACAGATGTAGATGTATATTCTATGCAATTTGTTGGACCACCTTTTACATTTGCCTTTCAACAAGTGTCAGATACTGCAGGATCTATTTCAGAAAATTGTGTATCAATGGTAGAGGGGGCAGCTTACTGGATGACTCAAAATAATTTCTATGTGTATGATGGTTCAGTACAATCTTTAGAATGTTCGGTACATGAAACTGTATTTGATAATTTAAGTAATCAGCAAATTGAAAAAGTAATATCTGGAACCAATACCAAGTTTAATGAAATATGGTGGTTCTACCCTTCTTTAAATTCTAGCACCATAGATAAGTATGTTATATATAATTACATAGATCGAACGTGGTCAATAGGTAGCTCACTTCAAAGAACCGCATGGAATGATTACAACATTTTCCAAGTACCTTTGGCAGCAGATACTGATGGACGCATTTACGAACAAGAATCAGGCTATAACAATGTTACTACAGCTATGACTGCATTTATTGAAACAGGTTTCTTTAACGGAGATGAAGCAGGCAACAATATGTACTTCTTGGATAAGATAATTCCTGACACAAAGTTTGAATCAGGTACTGACATTAAGTTTCAATTAAAAAGCAAACGTTATCCAAACGGAACTGAAACAACTAAAGGTCCATTCACGTTAACATCTAGTACAAACAAATTAAATCTACGGGCACGAGGCAGATCATTTCAAACTAAATACTTTAGTGATACAGTAGACACGCAATGGCGTTTAGGTACGTGGCGTGCACAAGCTCAAGCAGATGGAACTAGATAATGAGTTTATATAAAAACATAATATATCCAACGCTAACATATGCCGAAAGACAAATTGGATTAATCAACACTAAAACATATAATGCTTTGATACTATCTTTAGCGTTAAGAGATAAAGCTATAGGTAAAACTCCTAGCAGAATTGCTAGTGAAGATGAACAAAGATCAATGGGCTGGTTTGTAGGCTAATGGCAATCAAATACGTAAACGCAAAGAAAGACTTAGCAGCTACAACTTTAACTACGTTGTATACTGCACCTGCTTCACCTGCAACAACATCAATAGTAAAGTCACTGATAGTATCAGAAGATGCTGGAGCTACACCTAATATAACTATAACTTTAGTAGACACAGCAGATACGCCAGCAACATTTAATCTATTTAAAACCAAGGCATTAACCGCTAATGGTACCTTAGAACTATTAACTCAACCGCTAGTCTTAACCGCTGGAGAGATCCTTAAGGTACAGGCTTCCGCCGCTAATCAGATTCACGTAGTATCAAGCATCATGGAGGTAACAGATGACATCATTAAGTAATTCATGTGCCCCCTTGAATATGAGGGTAAATTAAGGTATAATATACACAATGGCTACACCTCCAAATCAGATGGGTCTAACAGGACCAGTTCAATCAAATGACATAGTTATGCGTGCTTCGGAGATAGGTAGTACTATCCCAGGTATTGCAAGTTTAGCTATGAAAACAGCTCGTAAAGGGGCACAGAGAGGCGTACAGGGCATATATCAACTACCTAGTGGGCAAGAACCTACTCCGGAATATATGAACGTAGCACAACAAAGTTTAAATAATCAAACGCAACAAATGACGGACATGCTAAATAGTATGGCACCAGAAGATGAGCGACTAGCATACATCAACGAAGAAGAAGCTGGCATCCTAAAACTATTAGGCGGCTCAGGCGATATGACCCCACAAGGTATACCTTCTTTTGCACCTGACGGCACTCCTGGCGGCAATATGAGTCCTGGCGGAGATTCACCTGATCTTCCTGTGGGTGAGAGAGGAAAACCAAAATATAACCCAGCCACTGATGGTCTTCCTCAAAATCAAGGACAAGGTGAAATTTATCACGCTTTTATGGATCAATTACCTGTAGACAATGCAGCTAGACAAGAATTTTTTACAACAGGCAATATGACTTTACCTCAAACACCTACTGCAGCAAACAAAGAAACGGGTGAAGACAGTAGTGGTACTGGTTCTGGCAATATAGCAATGCCTGATCCCTCTGATCGTTTTGAAAGAGGCGGACCTGGAACCAACAATTATAACATCTCTCTACCATACATTCCAGGAGGACCAGTTGGTAATTTTAGAACTGCCGACTTTAGAGATTCTAATAACAATGGCATAGATGACAGAGATGAACAACCTATGGGCGGCTCAGACTATTTTGATTACATGAAGTATATATCAGGACCAAAACAAGCAGCAGCAGAATTAGCAATGACTGCTCCTGAAGGAGAATTCCCTGCGTACATCAATGCAGAAGAAGCTGAATTACTAAAAATGTATGGTGGCTCCGGTACTACATCAAACAACCCAGCAGAAATTCCTTCTTTCTTTGGACATGGTAGTGCTATGCATGGCGATGGAGGTGGTACTAATACTGGTACTGGTACTGGCAATGGTGGTAATAATGGTGCTGATAAAGAGAAAGATAAAGAGAAAGAAAAAGAAACAGGAACAGGATATACAGGACCAACAGCAAGAGATACAGATGGTGATGGTATAGCAGATGTTGATCAGGATGCTGCGACTAGAGCGAAAGCTGAAAGAAACGCAAAAATTGTAAAAGCAAAAGCTACTGTTAAAGCAGGTGATACACTTGTAACAGATGGAGAGGGAGGATTAGTTGCTGCAGGCAGAGCATTAGACAGGTATAGAGAGCAGGTAGCAAGAGAAGCATACGCAGAATCTGTGATAGATAAAACACAAGACTTAGCTAATCTTGGAGTGCCAAGAGATACGGCCTATGCTACAACTGGTATGCCTACCGCTATTGGATTGCAAGATGCATCCTATGGTAGCTTTACAGACAGGCAACAAGAATTACAAGACAAAGCCAGAGCTAATACTATAACTAATTCTGAGCTACAAGAGTTAGCTGACCTTAATACGTTCGAAGGTGAAAACCCTACCACAGGTATGGGCATTGTTGAGTCTTTAAGATATCAAGCAACTCATCCAGATCTAGGTTCAGACCTTGCTAATCTTGGAAATATAGTTGGTATAGCAGGTGGATTAATCGGAGGCACTCCTATTGGTGTTATGACTTCTCTTAACAAAATCTATAATAAATATAAACCAAAAGAATACAACACAGTAGAACGTCGAAAAGCTTTAGCAGAAAAGAAAAAAGGTGTAGTTAGTACTGTAAGCAGTGCGCTTCAAGGCCTAAAAGGAATTGGTGGTTTAGCTATGCTGGGTTCTAATGCTCCTACTTTTAATAAAGCTTTATCTGGCATTAGTGGTGCATTAAATTTAAATGCTGCAGCATACAATCTTTCTGATGGAACTTACGGCACCAATCCTGAAGGAATCTTTAGTAGATCTATAGACAAATTTAAAGATAGATTTGGCAGTGAAGAAACTGAAGCAGAAAAAGCAGCAACAACATTAGCTGATGCTAAAAAATTAAACAGCCAATACGCTAATTTACCTGACAACTATGGTGGGGGCAACTTTGGAAATAATCAAGGCAACAATGGTGGAGATCCATTCATATATACAGGCAACGAAGAAACTGAGGAAGAGAAACAAATTGCAAGAGACAAATTTGAAAGAGCATTTGCTCAACGATATTTTATTGGTCCAACAACTTTACCTGAAGTAAGAACATACGCAGTAACAGGTGGCGGATACAATCAATTAACACCTTATGGTATAGGTTAAAAGGAATAAATTATGGCAACAATATATGATTATTTAATAGGCACCGGAGGTAATCAAGACTTAAGTCAAGAACAAACCGCTGATTCTCCACTACCGGAATATTTAAGAGACGCATCAGCTAGAGCAATTGAAGCAGCTAAAGGCGTAGCTTCAGAAGGTTACACAGCATACGGCGGACCTAGAGTAGCAGGACTATCAGATGCACAAAGACGAGCAATAGCCCAACAACAAAGCTATGCTGGTCAAGGTGTTGCTGGAGCAAATTATGGCATCGGTACATTAGGGAATGCGCAAGGCGTATATAATGCAGCGGCTGGACAAGGCAACGTTGCTGGAGGCATGATAGGTGCAGGCATGAATACCGCAGCAGGCGGGCTTGGAACTTTAGGTGCATCATTTAATGCAGCTCGAAGATCTGGAGCTATGGCTGGCGGCGCTTATGGTTTAGCAGGTCAAGGGGCACGAGGCGTTACTGGCTCTGAAATCGCAGGCTTTATGAATCCATATGCAACTAACGTAATCGATGCAGCGGCTAGAAAATTTACTGAAGAAGGTGCTAGACAACAAACTAACTTAGGAGCAAAAGCTGCTATGTCTGGTGGGTTTGGTGGCAGTCGTGCGGCCATATTATCTGGCATGCAAAGTCGTTCACAACAAGAAGGTATTGGTGATTTATATTCTAAAGGTTTATCAAGCGCCTATGAGTCTGCATTAAAAGCAGCGCAAGAAGGACGTACCCGTCAAATTCAAGGAGCTCAGACACAAGCACAAGCGGCAGGACAAAGCACTGCGGCTGGTAATTTAGCCAGGTCTGCAAGTGGCGAGATAAGACAGTTCGGCGCATTACAAGGCAGCCTAGCTGGACAACAAAGACAGTTAATGAATTCAACTAGACAACTTGGTGATTCACAAAGAGGCCTTGGCATGGATCAAATTAAAGCAGCAGAAGCTCGTCAACGTATTGGCGGAACAGATGTTGCATCACAATTGGGTGTAGCAGGATTGCAACAAGGCATAGACCAAAGAGCTATGGATGTGGCTTACGCTGACTTCCTCAGAGAACAAGAGTATCCTAAAGAACAACTTAACTTCTTAACCGGAGTAATAAAAGGCACACCTTACGAAACAGGGGCACTAGGTACAGTAAGTGCAACAGATGATCCTAACAACTTTGAAAAAGCTTTAGGTTATGCAGCTGACGCAGTAAGCATATACGGTTCAGGTGTTGACAATAACTGGTGGGAAGCATTTTAAAAGAATAAATAAGGAATAAATTATGGCAGATGAAGATAGAAGTACTTACAGAGTATTCCCTCGTTATTTAGCGAACAAAGAATACAATGATTATTACGATAGAAAAGCGCAAGAAGCTAGAGATTTTGCAGAAAGATTTAGTGAGTATGAAGATCCTAACTATAAACCTAAATCTATAATGGAGCAGTTTGCTATAGATCCTAACTATATGGATGAGGGGCAGCCATCCTTGCCTATCTTAAGAAAACCAGGAAGAAATTTAAATAACTTTGATTCTTCAACATTTAAAGATAAAAAAACAGGCAAAGAAATATTTCCATTAATACCTGGTGGTGACAGTGCAGTAAGTGATGAGGCAGCTCTTATATCAGCTTTTGCAAAAACACAAGCTGACAAGGTACGAAAAAAAACAGCCAATGAAAAAACTAAAGCTGACGAAGAAAAAGCTAAGACTGAGAAAGAAAAGTTTGTACGTAAAGATACTGTGCTTGGTAGAATATTTGACAAGCGTGTTGGTCCAGGTGAAGAAATATCTAACTTAGCTAAGACTAATGCTATGCTTAGAAACATTAGTGACAACTTATTAGAGCGTCGTGTGGTTGGAGGCAAAGAAGGTACAAGCACACTAAGTAGAATCTTAGGACCAAGTGGTGGTCTAAGAGAAGGCTTTGAAGAAATAGAAGCTCTGGAAACTGCTTCGGAATCTAGGAAAGCAGCAGCTCAAGACAAAGCGCTCGAGCGTAAAAAGATAGCATACGAGATAGAAAAAATTAGCAGCGAGTCTATGAAAAATATAGCAGAACTAGCTAAGACTGATTTTACTAAAGCAACACAAGAAGCTATGGAGCTCGCAGAATTTGAAGGTTTTGAACCAGGCACTCTACCATTTGATAATCAAGTTGCAGCCATTTTAAGAGGTGCAGTTACTGAAGGACAAGCTAATGTTTATACAAAACTTATGCAGTTGCAAAAAGATTTAGCCATTCTTCCAGAGGGCAGTCCTGACGCTATAGCGATGGAAAGAGAAATTGCTGAAATGAAACAACGAGTAGGTGGTACTACTTTAAATAACAGCTATGCACCAGAACAATTAATTGACGCAGACGGTAACCCAATAACATAACTAAGAGAGTCCGCTCTCTGAATACTTTAAGTAAGGAAACTAACAATGGCTGATGCCAAGAAGTCCAAGATTTATAATAATCCTGGCAACATAGAAATAGGACAAGGCTACGCAGGAGAAACAGGAACGTATGCTAATAATAGAAAACGTCCTTTTGCTATATTTGATACTCCTCAAATGGGAGTAAGAGCTTTAACTCGTGACCTTATAACTAAGATTAAAAGATTTGATGGAGATGTTGATGCTATAATAAATCAATACGCTCCTAACAATGAGAATGATACTAAGGCTTATCAAAAATTTATTAAACAACAAATAGGTAACAAGAGTAAAGTAGATGAATCAGATCTGCCTTCTCTCATTACTGGAATAATTAAAAAAGAAAACAAAGGATCTACGGCAGACTATTATTTAAATGATCCTAAAATAATTGAAGAAGGTATTGCATTATCTTCTAAAAGCTTTCCATCTAACTACACCTATAGAGATGCTTTACTTGAGTATCTAACTCCACTTCCTGTCGAAGCACGAGAAGAAGGGGGGCCAGTCAATGCTGGTCAACCATATCTTGTTGGCGAAGATGGTCCAGAACTTATTATACCTGATCAAGATGGAACTGTAATACCTAGCGCCAACACTCAAGCTGAAGCAGCAGTAGATCAACTTCTTGCAGAAGCAACAGCCAGCACAGCTGGTACATACGAAGCACTTCAACAAAATTTAAATTCTTCATCACCTTCTTTTGGACAAGGTAAAGGCATATATAAACCAAGAGACAGAACACCAAAAAGAAAAGTTAAGTATGTAGCTTTTGATGATCCTACTGCTCCTCGTATTGCAGTACCTGAAGAGTTTACTCCAGAACAAGTACAAGAATACATGAAGAGCGAAGAAGCTGAAGCTTTGATGTATCAACAAGGTTATCTATACAAGTATGGCAATCAACCATCCTCGCTTAAAGATGCTAGTGATCAAGATGATTGGGCATTAACTGCTGGTATTAAATCTGGTTACGATAATTTAAAATCTATCGGTGCTGGAGCACTATATACAGTTGCTGATGTATTTGGTGACGAAGAAAAGATGGCTCAATTTGAGAGCATGATCTCACAATACAACCAAGATGCTTCAGTACATGCCTACAAACCAGGAGAAGCTCCAGGTGAATATGATTTACGTATTACTTCTGTTGAAGCTATACTTCAAGACGAAAATAAACTAAACGCTTTTCTTGATTGGGCTGCTTTTAATGTAGGTGCAGGCGCAACTACTATGGTTCCAATTATGCTAGCTAGTGCTGTAGGTGCTGGGATAGCTGTAGTAGGAGCTCCAATTACAGCAGCATCAGGTGCAAGTATTGCTGGTATGATGGCAGCATATACAATGGGGGTTGGTGAAGTAACAGGAGCACAACTAGAACGTTCGGGAGATGCTAACGCAGCATTATCCTTAGCCGCCGGTGTTCCATATGCAGCAGCTGAAAGATTCTTTGGTACGTCTATGATCTTTACTCGTTTGCTTGGTAAAAAATATGGAGCAGATGTTGTAAGTGATATTGTCAAAGGTGTTGCAACTAAAAAATTAGTAGAGAAAAAAATAACCCCTACTCTTGTAAAAGAAATGGCCAAAGGGTTTGGTAAAGAGTTTGCAGGCGAAGGTGTAACAGAGGCTATTCAAGAAGTAATCACATCATCTGCCGCTGAACTTAACGAAGGCGCTAGTCTTGGTGAACTATATCAATCAAAAGATTTTTGGAAACAAATAGGTGAAGCTGCTGCTGCTGGTGCGATTGCCGGTGGTACTATTGGTGGAGCTGGTGGTATAATTACTTACGGTAAAAAGTCTGGAACTAAAAACAGAGACGGAGCTTTATCTATTAAGAAAGATCCTACTCCAGATGCAGAGACTATGGATAAAGTTGATGCAGAAATAGGCGACACTATAGAATACACAGGCAGCTCAACAGATGAATCAGTTGAATTTATATTAGCAGGTACTGGAGTATTACCTAACGGTGATTCAATCTATGTTGTAACAAACACTGAGACTGGTTTACCTGATTATATAAAGGTTGATAATGCACCTAAGATAAGAAAGAGCCAGTTAAACGAATCGGATGTAGCAGCATTAAATGAATCCTTTTTACCTGAAGGAACTAAAGTAGATAAAACCTTTAATAAGAAATACAAAGCAGCAAGAAAGAAACTAGAAAGACAAGGAGTTATAAATAGAGATAGAACCGAATCTGATATAGTAGGCTTGTCCACATTAGAAGACTTCTATGAAGAAGAATTAGAAGCATATGAATTAGCAGTAGAGCAACAGAAACAAGACAAACTAACAGGTAAAGAAGTTAAACCAATAGCTTACAAATACAAAACATATCAAGGACTAGAAGGTGATAAGTTTAAAGAAGCAGCAAAAATTCAATATGAAAATCAAAAGAAAAGAGACATTGTAAATTTTAGTGAAACTTCTGCAGGAAGTCTTAATGAATTAACTGACGTAGAAAAAACTGAATTAAGTAAGTTGGGATATTATAAAGGACCTAAGGGGGTAGAATTTATAAATAGAAAACTAGCTTCTGTTGAACCTAAAGACAGAACAACTAGAGGCTTACAAGACCTTAGAGATATTATAATTAACCAAACACCAAACACACCATTAGTTGTAGAATATAATAGAGAGGTATCACGAACTCAGGTGCCCCCTCTTATTCCTAGCAGCTTTAACCAAACTGCACTAGAACTAGAACCAGATCAAGCAGCTAGACTC
>Ga0207896_1000293_pt1 | contig 10938 bp, 16 predicted proteins | sample LinPmetageLP36_FD_184049 | JGI IMG/M metagenome (GOLD analysis project Ga0207896, IMG submission 184049) | Marine viral communities from the Pacific Ocean - LP-36 (SPAdes) | ecosystem: Environmental > Aquatic > Marine > Oceanic | place: Pacific Ocean | collected 2010-06-15 | reverse complement strand
GAAGACGATTTAGATACAATCGAATTAATGAAAGACCAAGGTATTCCCGCTGGCGAACAAGTCAGGGCTCAGGATTCAGGGATCATGCAAATGGCAGATAAAGATCCTATGTTAGAAGATGAATATCAAAAATACAGATTTGAAGTATTAGAGATGGGTCAAGACCCTATGTCTTTTGAACAATTTAGAGATCAAGCTATGAGTGATCAAGCATCAATCGATCCTTCAGTTACAATTGAAGCAATCGTAAAAGAATTTATTAAAGTAAAAGGACGTAAGCCAAACTCATTAGATGAGATAAAAGAATTTTATGAAATGAAAATGGGTTCAGGTAAAAACCCTGAAATGAAAATGATGGCTGAGTTAGTTGAAGATGACAAATCTAGAATTACTTTAGCTGGCGGTTCTTTCCCTGATTTATCAGGTGATGGACAAATTACTCAAAGAGATATTTTAATGGGAAAAGGGGTTCTCCCAAGAGAAAAAAAACAATCAGGCGGACTAGCAGCAATACTAGGACTGTAAATTGAAAATTCACGAGTACAACGAGATGATGTCGTATCTGGTACGACGTGAGAATTTTGCCGACGGCACACCTCCACCAAAACCCACTGAAGATAATACGCCTCCACCAAAGAAACCTTACAACGAATTAGAATTTAAAAAAAGATCAGATACTTTACTACAAGGTATTTATGGAACTACTTCTAAAGAATATTTTATGGATTTAATTCAAAAAGAATTAGATAAAGGTGTGGAAGAAAATGTTATCACAATGGAAGAAGGCCTGGAGTTTATTAAAGGTAGAAAAAAATTTTACGACGATTATATAAAAGAACAAAGTGTTGTTTTACCTAGATCAGAGTTTGCAGATGGTTCTGATGATGAAGCTAATCCAGGAGATCAAGATACTTTTAATCCAGAAACAGGAAAAGAAGATAGTAGTGGTTCAGGTTTAGGAGGCGGCGATGGTGATGGAAGAGATCAAGTTGAAGTTACACCACCACCTATACGTTTCAATCAAACCCCTGACTTTTTAAATACCAGATTTGGTTTCGGTAAAGATATTACAAAAAATTTAGGTCTTAAGTTTAGTTTTGATCCAAGAGGTCTTTTAGATAAGGATATATACGGAGAGCCTTTGGAAGGTGAGTTAAGTTATAACAAAGGTAATTTTAATGCAGGCATAGGTATAGATCAATTCGGAGATCCTTATGCAAATGTAGCTTTTAGAAAAGAGTTTAAAAAAGGAAATACAAACCCTGGATTTAAAGGAGAACGATATTCATTTCCTACTGGTGAAGATAATCCTGGAGTACAGGAAAATATAGAAAAATTAAATAAAGAAAAAAGAATAATTTTTGATAAAAAAAAATTAAGAGCTAAAGAGTTATTAGAAAAAGGTTACTCCAAAGCAAAGGCTTCTCAAATAATAAATGCAGAATATAAAGGGACTAGAAATCCTAAATCAGGTGCCGCCAAATATGTAACTGAAGCTGCTTCTGAGTTAGAACAAATAGGATTTAAAATACCACATGGTAATCTAGATCCAAATGCCACTGGTAAAGAGGATGCAGCTAAAAAAAGAAAAAACGTTACCAAGAAAACTAAACAATCTGAAAATAGATTTATGAGAGACAAACAAAAACTAGGTCTTGGTAAAGAGTTAGAAAATGCACACACTGCAAATATTTTTCAAGCCAAAGCATTAGGTGTAGAATACCCTACCGATGCTTTAGCTCCACAAACTTCAAAACAAAATCAAGTGTACGCTGAAATATTAAATGATGAATTAAAACCTTTATACAAAGAACAATTAAAATTAAAAAGAGCTTTTGATCAAACTCCTACTAAAGAGATATCAGTTTTAATTGATAAAAATAATACAGCTATACAAAATTTAGTTGCAAGCGGAGGCAAGCAAGGAAAAAAAGCTGCAAATCTTTTAAGAGGTTGGAATCTTGATGTGGTATCAGGAGAAGTTTATTTACCTGAAGGAGGATTTAATACTTTAAGATCAGTTGATAGAGGTATGACAGATACAACTTTACAAAATTTAAAAGCAAAAACCGCAGATGATGTAGTAGCCAGAGCTAACTATGAAGAACTTTTAAAAGAAATGAAAGGTAAAAAAATACCTACACCAGAAAAATCTAAAACAAGAGATATGTTTAAAAAATTTGGTAAGTATGCAAAAGCAGTTGCTAAACCTGTAGTGAGACTAGCTGCTCCATTTGTTCCTTTTCTAGGTCCTATTGGAGTAGGTATGGGTATGAGCGATGTAGCTGAGGCTTCAACATTTACAAAAAAACCAGATGATCTTGGTATTGCATATTTAGCTGGTCCAGATGTTGCAAAAAACTATTCTGAATTTAAAGAAAGTGTAAGAGGTAAATCGGATGAGTTCGAAGAATTTGTACCCTAAGAAATGGCTCCTGCCGCCTGAATCAGGACCCACGCCTCAAGGGTTGAATATTAACTATAATACTGTTAAGACAGTGAAACTGGAGAAAATAAAAAATGGCAGATCAAGTAGACAAGTCCCTGACGCAAGGTCCAAGAGGCTCGGCAATTATACCGGGTGAAGAACAACTTCAACAAGCAGTTGAGATAGAACAAGAAGAACAGCAACAGGCATCAGGGGACATAGAAACAACAGAATTAGAAGATGGATCAGTACAAATAGATTTTGATCCTAGAACAGCGCAACCAGAAGGTGGCGATGAGCACTACGCAAACTTAGCAGAATTTTTACCAGAAAATGTTTTAGATGAGATGGGCGCAGACCTTTCTCAAAAATATCAAGACTATCAAATGGGTAGAAAAGAATGGGAACGTTCTTACACTCAAGGTTTAGATTTATTAGGTTTTAAATATGATATGAGAACAGAACCTTTTCAAGGAGCTTCAGGTGCAACTCACCCAGTTCTTGCAGAAGCTGTTACTCAATTTCAAGCGTTAGCTTATAAAGAATTACTTCCAGCAGATGGTCCAGTTAGAACAGCTGTGATTGGTGCGCCAAGTGAAGAAAAGTCTCAACAAGCAGAACGTGTTAAAGATTTTATGAATTATGAGCTCATGGAAAAAATGAAAGACTATGAGCCAGACTTTGATCAAATGCTATTTTATCTTCCACTAGCAGGGTCAGCTTTTAAGAAAACTTATTATGATGAGTTATCTAAAAAAGCAGTATCAAAGTTCGTACCGGCAGATGATTTGATTGTACCCTACACGGCTACCTCATTAGACGATGCAGAGGCAATCATCCATCGGGTAAAAATTTCTAAGAACGAATTAAAAAAACAACAAGTAGCAGGTTTCTATTTAGATGTTGATCTTGGTTCTCCAAGACAAGTTGAAGATGACGTTGAGAAAAAAGAGAGAGAACTAGAAGGTCAAAGAAAAACTCAAGATGATGATGTTTATACTCTTTTGGAATGTCATGTTAATTTAGACATTGAAGGTTTTGAAGATGCTGATGAAGCAGGCGAAGCTTCAGGAATTAAAATTCCATACATAGTAACAGTTGATGAAGCAACAAGAAATGTTTTATCTATTAGACGTAACTATGAAATTGGTGATCCAACTAAAACTAAAATTCCATACTTTACTCATTTCAAATTTCTTCCAGGGCTGGGCTTTTATGGCTTCGGTCTAATCCACATGATTGGCGGTTTAAGCAGAACTGCAACTGCCGCACTCCGTCAATTATTGGATGCAGGAACTTTATCTAATTTACCTGCTGGATTTAAAATGCGTGGTATTAGAATTAGAGATGACGCACAGTCAATTCAACCAGGTGAATTTAGAGATGTAGATGCACCAGGTGGAAACTTGAAAGATTCATTTATGATGTTACCATTTAAAGAACCATCAGCTACCTTATTAAACTTGATGGGTATTGTGGTACAAGCCGGTCAAAGGTTTGCATCGATTGCTGATTTACAAGTTGGTGATGGTAATCAACAAGCAGCAGTTGGAACTACAGTTGCATTATTAGAACGTGGCAGCAGAACTATGTCTGCAATTCACAAAAGAATTTACTCTTCTTTAAAAAACGAGTTCAAATTATTAGCTAGAGTATTCAAATTATATCTACCACCGGAATATCCGTATGACGTAGTTGGGGGTCAAAGAACAGTTAAACAAACTGACTTTGATGATAGAGTAGATATATTGCCAGTTGCTGATCCCAACATCTTTTCTCAAACTCAGCGTATTTCCCTCGCACAAACAGAGTTGCAGCTGGCACAATCAAATCCGCAGATGCACAATATGTATCAAGCGTATAGACATATGTATGAAGCATTGGGTGTAAAAAATATTGATACTGTTTTACTTAAACCTGAACAGCCTCAACCACTTGATCCTAGTTTAGAAAACATCATGGCTATAAGCGGTAAGAATTTTCAAGCTTTCCCTGGTCAAGATCATAGAGCACACATAACTTCACATTTAAATTTTATGGCAACTAACATGGCACAAAACAATCCTGTTATCATGGCTGCGATGGAGAAAAATATTTTTGAACATATTAGCTTAATGTCTCAAGAACAGATTGAATTAGAGTTTCCTAAAGAACTACAACAGCTAGCTCAGATGAATCAGATGGCTCAAACTAATCCACAGATAGGACAAGCTGCTCAACAGCTAAATCAAAAGATTGAAGCAAGGAAAGCTGTCTTGATTGCTAACATGATGGAAGAATTCTTAAAAGAAGAAAGAGAAGTTACCTCTGGTTTTGGTGATGATCCAATTGCTAAGTTAAGAGCAAGAGAATTAGACCTTCGAGCACAAGATAATGAGAGAAAAAGAAAAGAAGGTGAAGAAAGAATTAACCTTGATAAGATGAAAGCAATGATGAATCAACGTGAACATGAAGAAAAGCTTGATCAAACTGCAGAATTAGCACAAATGAGAGCTGATACATCAATTGAAAAAACAATATTAAGTAAATCTATTCCAAATGTAGATAAAATGATGCCAAATATTGAAATACAAAAATATGAAGGTGAAAATAGATAGCAAATAATAAAAAATTAAGGTAAGTTAAAAAAATAAGGAGAAAATATGAACAAAAAAGATAAATTTTTTGTAGCATCTGAAGAAATAGGAATTCCTTCTCAAAATATAGAGTTGGACCCTAGATCTATAACTACAGCCAATGGTATGCCAAGAAACTACATACCAACTGGAGATAAAACTGAAGTTAGAGGTACTAAAAGAATGCTAAAAGACAAAAAGAAAACAGCAACTTGGTACTAACATGTGGTTTTCGGCAATTAAACTAGCCGTTTCTGCTGGAAGTAAAATTTACGCTAATAAGCAGAAGACGAAGATAGCTATGTCAGATGCACAGCTTATGCATGCATCAAGAATGGCTGAAGGTAAGGAAGCTTACCAAGGAAAACTACTTGAAGCCAGACAATCGGACTGGAAGGACGAGGCAGTTTTGATAATTTTAAGTTTGCCTATAGCAATCCTGGCCTGGGCAGTCGTATCAGACGATCCAACAGCAATGGACAAGGTAAAATTGTTTTTTGACATGTTCTCGGAGCTTCCAAAATGGTTCACTAACTTATGGATCCTTGTCGTAGCGTCAATTTATGGTATAAAGGGTACACAAATATTTAAACAAAACGGAGGAAAAAAATAATGGCAAATCCAAGATTTAATAAACAAGTCACTCAATCAAGACAAGCTTTGATGAATGGTGGAAGAGCAAAAAAAATGGGTGGTGGAATGTCCACTGCTAGAAAAGATATGGCGTCTGGTTTTTTCAAAGATGACATGGGTATGAGAGGCGGAGCTATGTATAAAAAAGGTGGCAAAGTCAAAAAAAATACTAAACGTATGAACAAACTTGAAGAGCTTGGAAGAGTTGATGCTGAAAAAGCTTTTACTAAAAAAGGTAAAAAAAATCTTAAAGCTGAAAAGAAAAGAATAGTAAAAGACCTTAACAAGAAAAAATAATGTCTAAAAAAAATATTCAAAAACTTCTTGAAAAAATGGCTGGTAAGAAAAAGAAAAAAGTCAAAAAAGTTGATGCGAGAGCAGAAGCTTTAAGAGGTAGAAAATATTTTTCTAAAGGTTCAGGTGAAAACTCTATGATAAAACAAGCTCAAAGAGATTACTCAGGTAGTTTTATGGGTGGTTCTAGTTTAGGTGGAGTAAAAGTAGGAAACAAATCTTATGATAGTTATTATCCTAAAGGAACAATACCTAAAGGATTTTTGAAAGGGTAGTTATGGCTAAACTTTGTCCAAAAGGTAAAGCTGCAGCAAAGCGTAAATTTAAAGTTTACCCTTCTGCGTATGCTAATATGTATGCGTCAGGTGTTTGCTCTGGTAAAATTACTCCAGGTGGTAAAAAGGGTAAAAGAAAAAAAGCTGCTAGCGGAGGCTTAATCGAAGACATGACTATAATGGTCGATGTTTAATGCGTACTTATTATTCAGAAGGTGGTTTAAGAAAATGGGTAGCCGACAAATGGGTGGACATTGGAGCGCCGAAGAAGAACGGGAAATATCAACCTTGCGGGAGAAGCAAAGGCTCAAAGAGGAAATATCCAAAATGCGTCCCACTTGCAAAAGCCACACGGATGTCAAGCTCACAAAAGGCGAGTGCTGTCAAACGAAAAAGAGCAGCGGGGAATCCTGGCGGTAAACCTACTAACGTAAAAACATTTACTAAGAAAAATAAATAGCATGAGAAAAGAAGATAACATGCCTGCTAGAAATAAAAAAAATTTTAGATCTACTAAATCTGGTGCTGGTATGACAGCTAAAGGTGTTGCTGCTTACAGAAGAAAAAATCCAGGATCAAAATTAAAAACAGCTGTAACCGGTAAAGTAAAACCTGGTTCTAAAGATGCAAATAGACGTAAGTCTTATTGTGCACGTAGTGCAGGGCAAATGAAAAAATTTCCTAAAGCTGCTAAAGATCCTAATTCTAGATTAAGACAAGCTAGGAAAAGATGGAAATGTTAGATAAATTTATATATAAATTTTGTGATACTATTGACAATATTACAGATTACATAGATAGTTGGTGTGATGCGAGATACAAAACTATTAGAAACTTTTTCAATAAAAAAAGAAAAAGAAGAAAAACAAAAAGTCTGTTTAAAAACCTTCGTAAAGAAGTTGAGACAGGTGCAAACGGAACACAAGATTACATAATTAAGAAAGGTATAAACAAAGGTAAAATAGCAAATGGACGAAATAAGAATACTGACTAAAATACGAAGAGAACTAAAAGAATCATATCAACAAATTGGTGACGCTATGATTGCTGGTACTGTTGACAATATGGAAAAATATAAGTATATGATGGGACAGGCACATGCCTATTATAAAATATCACAGGATATCTCTAACCTGCTAAACGATAAGGAGCAAAAAGATGAAAAAGGAACAGTTGTCAAATTCGGAGACACCGAAGATTAAATATGCTTTGGCTGATAAGTACGAAAAAGAAAATAAAGAAGTAAAAGACAAAGAACAAAAAACTTACGATAGATTAAAATCAAAAGAATCAGAAAAATTACCTCAACCTACTGGTTGGAGAATGTTACTTCTACCATTTAAGATGGCAGAGAAAACTAAAGGTGGTTTAATTTTAGGTCAAGACACTTTAGAGAAACAACAAGTTGCATCTCAATGCGGTTTGGTTTTAGCAATGGGTCCACATTGTTATGACAAAGAAAAATTCCCTGAAGGGCCTTGGTGTAAAAAAGGTGATTGGGTTGTGTTTGCAAGATATGCAGGCAGCCGGATACAAATCGATGGCGGGGAAGTAAGATTGCTAAATGATGATGAAGTTTTAGCAACCATCGAAAACCCTGAAGATATACTTCATCAATATTAACAATCATAGGAGGAACTATGCCAGACACTGAAGAAGTGAATAAAACAGTTGATATCGATACCTCTGGTCCATCAATGGACGTCGATGTTTCTGAAGAAAAAGATCAAACAGAAGTTGAACAACCGGAAGTAAAAGAACAGCCGAATGTAAGACCTGTTGAAGAGGATAAGACTTACGAAAATGAAAGAGAGGTCAAACTTGATGACCAGAAAGAACCTAAAGAAGAATTAGAACAGTACAGTGATGGTGTACAAAAAAGAATAGCTAAATTAACTAAAAAGTGGAGAGAAGCTGAAAGACAAAAAGATGAAGCTTTATCTTACGCTGAAAGAACCATTAAAGAGAAAAAACAAACAGAAGAAAAATTAAGTAAAATAGAACCTAATTTTCTTTCTGTGTCTGAAGAAAGTATTACTTCAGGTGTTGCAGCAGCAAAAGCTAAACTTGCAGCAGCTAGAGAAGCAAATGATCTAGACGCTGAAGCAGATGCAATGGCTTCTATCTCTGAATTAGGTTTTAAAAAAGCTAGACTTGAAGAAGCTAAACTTGCTAGGGAAACTATAGTAAATCAGCCTAAACCAGAGGTTAATTTAAGAAGACAACAGCCAGTGCAACAAAATGCACCTGATCGTAAAGCTGAAGCATGGAGTGATAAAAATTCATGGTTTGGTCAAGATACAGCTATGACTTACACTGCTTTTGATCTTCATAAGAAATTAACTGAGAATGAAGGTTTTGATCCAACTACGGACGAGTATTATTCTGAAATAGATAAAAGAATAAGACTTGAATTTCCGCACAAATTTGGTAATAGTAATAGTTCAGGAGAACAAATACGATCTGCTCCGGTACAAACAGTAGCTTCAGCGAAGCGAAGTACCAAAACTGGTCGCAAAACTGTGAGGCTCACACCATCACAGGTCACAATCGCTAAAAAATTAGGTGTGCCACTAGAAGAGTATGCGAAACAACTAAATATCACGAAGGAGGGATAAAGCATATGGAAAATACAATAGACAAGAAGACCTCACGTGCGAGTCAAACTAGAGAAAAAACATCTCATAAAAAAGTTTGGACTCCACCATCACCTTTAGATTCACCCCCTGCTCCATCAGGTTTTAAACATAGATGGATTAGAGCTGAGTCAATGGGATTTCAAGATACGAAAAATGTATCTGCCTCGTTAAGAGAAGGATACGAATTAGTTCGTGGAGATGAATACCCAGACTTAGAATTTCCAGTCATTGAAGATGGGAAATATTCAGGAGTGATCGGAGTTGGCGGCCTACTGCTCGCTAGGATACCGGAAGAGTTAGTTAAGCAGAGACAGCAATATTATGCAAAACAGCATAATGATAAAGTTGAAGCTATGGATAACGATCTCATGAAGGAAGAGCATCCAAGTATGCCTATCGATATTGATAGACAGACTCGTGTAACTTTTGGTGGCTCAAAGAAATCCTAAAAAAATTTCCTAACCATTAAAGTTCAATTAAACCCGTACTGGAGGCCCGCAAGGGCAGGTACATTTATAAGGAGACTCTATGTCAAATGAAAACGCACCCTTCGGTCTGAGAGCGATCGGAAAAGTGGGTCAAAATAGAGACAACCAAGGTTTAAGTGAATATAGTATCGCTGCGAATAACACGACTACTATTTACTTTCAAGACGCAGTCAAAGCTATGGCATCTGGTACTATCCAGCATGCTGCAGCAGGTAATGTGCTTCTTGGATCACTTAATGGTGTTTTCTACACAGATCCAACTACAAGCAAACCAACGTTTGCAAATCACTATGCTCAAGTTAACGCTTCGGATATAGTTGCTTTTGTAAGCGATGACCCATATGAAAGATTCGAAATCCAAACTGATATATCAACTGCTTCGGCGCAGACTGATGTATTTATGAATGCGGATATCGTAGTCACAGCTGGGAACGCAGCTAACAATGTTTCAAAAACACAGTTAGATGACGGAACATTAGCAACAGCTAATGGTCAGTTGAAAATCATAGCACCATCAACTAATGTGGACAATAGCGATATTGGTTCAGGTTATTTGAATTGGGTTGTGATGATTAACGAACATCAATATAACGCTGCAGTTGCAGGCGTATAATAGTTAGAATAGGAGATAAAAAATGGCTATATCACGAGGACAACTAGTTAAAGAACTAGAACCAGGCCTGAATGCACTATTCGGACTGGAATACAAACGTTATGAGAATCAGCATGCTGAGATATACACAACAGAAACTTCAGACAGAGCGTTTGAAGAAGAAGTTATGTTATCTGGTTTTGCTAATGCCGCAGTTAAACCTGAAGGTTCTGGCGTAACTTTTGACAATGCTCAAGAGACTTACACAGCTAGATACACTATGGAAACTGTTGCGCTAGCGTTCGCAATCACTGAAGAAGCGATTGAGGACAACCTGTATGATAGACTTGCGTCTAGATATACAAAAGCGTTAGCTAGATCTATGGCGAACACTAAACAAATCAAATCAGTAAATCCACTGATCAATGGTTTCACTGGAGGTACTTTTACTTCAGGTGATGGTAGTAACTTATTTGTTACAAACCACCCAACGATCGCTGGAGTTGTGTCAAATACTTTGGCTACACAGGCTGACCTTAACGAAACTTCATTGGAGCAGTCTTTAATTGACATCGCTGCAATGACTGACGAAAGAGGTCTTAAAATTGCTGCTAGAGGAATGAAAATGATTGTTCCTTCTGAGCTTCAATTCCAAGCTGAAAGACTTATGAAGTCTCAAGGTAGAACAGGCACAGCTGATAACGATATCAATGCAATCGTTTCTATGGGAATGGTTCCTCAAGGTTACAGAGTGAACAATTTCTTAACTGATCCTAATTCGTACTTCTTCATTACTGATGTTCCTAACGGAATGAAGTATTTTGAAAGAACACCTATTAGAACAGCTATGGAAGGTGATTTTGATACTGGAAACGTAAGATACAAAGCTAGAGAAAGATACAGATTCGGTGTATCTGACTATAGAGGTATCTTCGGATCTTCAGGAGCAAGTTAATCGTAATTTTTTGTGGCGG
>Ga0207896_1000288_pt1 | contig 11021 bp, 6 predicted proteins | sample LinPmetageLP36_FD_184049 | JGI IMG/M metagenome (GOLD analysis project Ga0207896, IMG submission 184049) | Marine viral communities from the Pacific Ocean - LP-36 (SPAdes) | ecosystem: Environmental > Aquatic > Marine > Oceanic | place: Pacific Ocean | collected 2010-06-15 | reverse complement strand
TCCACCACCCATGTAGTTCATTTTAGGCATTCCACCGCCCATGTAGCCCATTCCGCCCATTTGCATCATGCCACCACCCATGTACTTCTTTTTTTTCTTATCTTTTTTTTTATCTTTTTTCATATTTTCCTTAATGTAACGTTGGTTTTATCAAATTAATTTGAAAAACATCCTCAAGTTGATTTTCAAAAACAGTTTCTGCTATTGGTCCCTCTAAAGCATGATCTATATAGATTGCTTTAACAACTGATAACATAGCTGCCGCCATAATTAACTTATCTTCACTTGTTTTTGCGTATTGCTCCACATGTGATGCAAAATCATTTATGCCTCGACTTAATTTATCATCATTTTCAGGATATGACATTAATTTTTTCTCATTTTAGCTTGTTTTAAATTGATACCAGCTCTCATAGCTGCAATTTCAGCATCTTGGTCAAGTTTTTTCTGATCAATTTCAGTTTTTTGATCTAATTTACCTCTGTCAATGTCTAATTTTTCCATATCATACATAGCTTTACGCTGTGCATCTTGTTCTTTTATGTCAATTTCTCTAGTTTTTAATTCAACTAATGGATCTTGACCAGTTCCTTCTAAATATTCTTGTTCTTCTGCTACAATTTCTTCTGTTATAGTAGATTCTACTTCAGCAATTTCACTCTCTAGTCTATTTTGCATTTCTTTTTGCATTTCAGGAGGTAATTGTTGTCCACCTAACTGTTGTTGTAATTGTTCTAATTCTTCTTTGTTTTTTTCCATAACTTGTTGTCTTGCCATAAATGAAATATGTTCACTTATATGTGCTTGTAAAGAAGCCATAGCAATTACACTTTGTCTTACTAAACTTGAGGACATAAATGCTCTGTGAGCTTTTATATGGGCTTCATGATTTTGTTCTGGATAAGCAGTTAATGGTTTAGATTTCAACGCCTCTGAATTTTCTTTTGCTGGATCTACAGGTCCAGGTTTAGGAGGAGGTGGTAATACTGCATCAATATTATTAACTCCAAGTGCTTGGTACATTCTTCTGTAAGCTTCATAAATATTATGAATTCCAGGGTTAGCTCCTGTTAATTGTAATTGTGCTTGTGCCAACTGAATACGTTGAGACATAGAAAATATATTTGGATCGGATACAGGCATAATATCTACCCTGTCATCAAAGTCTTGTTGCTTAATCATTCTGTTACCACCTACAACGTTGTAAGGATATTCTGGTGGTAAATATTGTTGGAATACTTTTGATAATAATTTAAATTCAACTTTTTGTGCATAGTGCATTCTTTTATGAATTGCACTCATAACTTTAGTTCCTTGTTCAATCATAGCCATGGTAGTTCCTACCGGATTAGCATTGTTTGAATCACCTATCTTTGCATCAGCTACAGCAGCAAATCTTTTTCCTGCATCAACACAAAAACCAAGTAACATAAATAATGTTTGACTAGGTTCTTTGTAAGGTAAAGGTAAAAGTCCTGCTCGTAGATCACCAGATGGTGCATCTACATCCCTGAATTCTCCTGGTTGGATGGGATTATCGTCGTCTGCAACTCGCAACCCTCTCGCTTTAAATCCTGCAGGGAGATTGGACAACGTACCTGCATCAATGAGTTGACGGAGAGCTGACGTAGCTGTCCTGGAGAGACCCCCGAGCATGTGGATAAGACCAAAGCCATAAAAACCAAGACCAGGCAAAAACTTATAATGTACAAAATATTGAATTTTTTTTCTAAGGGGATCGTCCTGTTTGAAGTTTCGGTATATAGATAAAACTTTTCCGGAACCTTCATCAACAGTAACAACATATGGTACTCTTATACCTGTAGGTTCTCCTGTTTCCAAATTCCTATCTTCAAAACCTACTATGTCTAAATCACAATGAAATTCTAATAATGTATATTCATTGTCATCTTCTTCTCCGTAAGTTGTAGAACTAATACCTTGCACGTTTTGATATTCTTCTTGTATCTGATTATTTTCAACTAATGATGGTCTAATTTCTACATCTCTGTAAAAACCACCAACTTGATTTTTTCTAACTTCATTGTAAGATTGTTTAACGATATGTGTAATTCTTTGACAAGATTCTAAGTCAGTTGCATAAAAAGGAACAATTAAATCTTCTACAGGAATAAAAGAAGCTTTAGCTCTTTGTTGTTGTGCATCAAAATAAACTTTTTTAAATGCAGATCCAGCTAATCCTAAATGAAATAACAATTGATCCATATCAGGATCATATTCTTCCATTACCGTAGTAATTTGATAATTCATGTAATCTTTTACTCTGTTAGCTTGTTGCTCTGTCTCTTCGTTTTGTTCACCAACTATATTACATTTTACCGGACCGCCTGCGGGTAGTAATTCTTTGTAAGCTTGTGCTTGAAACTGTGTTGCGGATTCAGCAAGTAATGGATGAGTAACTCCACTAGCTCCTTGAAAAGGTCTAGCTCGTTCTTCATATTTAAATCCTAATAATTTAATACCATCAACGTAGGATCTTTCCCAATCTTGTCTTGAGGATTTATCATCTTCATAATAAGCCCTAAGATTATCTGACATTTTTCCAAGTTCACTATCTTCAAGGACTTCTGCTAAATTTCCATCAAAAGGTATTTGAGGTAATTCTTGCTCTTGATTAATTAAAGCTCCACCATCATCAGTAAGTTCTATATTAACTTCAGATTGTTCTTGTGCTACGCCAAGAGGATCTAACTCCCCTGGAGCCATGTTTGGTAATGCTTTTTCTATTGCCATTAAATTGTTCCTAGTATTTCATCTACGTCCGGTAATTTAGAACCTACTCTACCACCATCTGCGTGCATTGGTAAACCTATTTTTCTTATTGTATCTTTCGCTTCTGTAAAATCAACATAAGGTAATCCTGATACTTCCATTTTTCTTCCGTCAAAAGATTTTTTAACTAAATCAGGAGCAGCTTGGCTGTATGAATTTATACCATCACCATCAAATTGTAATGTAAAGTTCATGTCATCTCCTACACCTGATATTTTAATTCTAGCTGATTCTGGGTCTAATCCTAACTTAGCGGCTCTTTCCATTAAATCTTTATTTAAATCTTCTGCTGCTTCTTTCATAAGTTTATTATAAATTGTTTTATACCCTGCAATATCTTTCGCATCAGCTGATTCATATACACCAACAATTTCACCAGGATTCCAGGACACGTTTGTCTTGCCTTCTGATATTGCTTTTTCTATATGTGATTTTAAAACATTCTTGACCCAATCTTTTTGTTTTTTAAATGGATAATCTTGTGAGCCACTTTCATATCGTGCTCTTCGTAGTTGTGCATTCTTAGATATATCCGTATACGATCCTGCAAACTTAACTTCATCAGGAAATAGTCTTGCTAAAAATTCTTCTATTGGCATTTTGGTATCGGCCACTATTTGTGCTTTGATAGCATCAAATGTATCTACCCCACCAAACATACCTCCTCTAACCTGTCCTCCTTGAGAACTATCTAATAAATCTTTAATGTTTTGTACTGCTCTATCAAGTCCTTCAAATGATCGTGTGTTTCTCGGCAGGTCTTGATTAGCGATACGTTCTAATAATGATTTTTGACCTTCATCTCCAGATGACATTTTACGAGACCAAAATTTATCATAATTACCAAATGCGGAATCTCCAGGATTTAATTTAGATATTCTTTGTGCATCTAAGAAATTTTTATTTTTAGCTCTACCTAATTCTTTTTTAGAAGCTTGAGTAAGACCACTTAAAAATTCATTTGCATCATCGATCATCTGTTGATTAATTGTTCCGTAGTTATCTAAGATAGATCGTTTAACATTTTGTTTTTGATTTAATCCTAAATTTTTAAAACTCTCTCCATATAAATCATTAGCTACCTGATCTACCTTAACATCAAATCCTGTAGGTTTAGGTTTCTTTGCTTCTTTAGATGCTTCTAATTTTGTTTTTGCATCAGCAAATACTTGAGCATCATCTTCTGTTCCAAAACTTTTCTTTGGAACTTTTCTTTTTGTTCTTGTATTTATTACTTCCCAAATAGGATTATCAGCGCTGCCTGCTTTGAGTTGTACCTCAAACATATCAGGAACAGTTTCACCAATAGGCATGTTAATAGGATCTGTATCAAAGTTATATAACTTATTGTCCTTACTAAAATTATCCCACGCATCATCAAGTGCTTTTTCAGCTTGAGGTCTTAATTTTTTTTCTGCATTTTCTAATATATCAATACCTGCTATATCTTCAGGACTTTGGTAAGATGTAGAACCACGGTGAACATCACTTTGTGCTTCCATAATATTTTCTGTAACTCTACCATCGGTTGTTGTTTTATCTATAGATCTACTAAAAGAAATAGAATTATCTGAATTAGGATGACCACTGTTATGAAATTCATGACGAGAGGACTGTCCTTTTTGAGGATTAAATCCTTGCTCCATAATTGTATAATCTTCCGTCCTGGTCCCTGGCCAACCGGTGCCCTGAAAATTACTAGTTAATCGTGGATTAACATTTAAACGTTTAAATCTATTAACAATCTGATTTAATTTTTGAGCTTCGGTATATAGTAAATTAATATTAGGGTTGTTTGCTTTTCTTAAAATGTTCGGTAATACAGTGCTTGTATACTTTTGTATAACAACACTTGGATCTTCTACTCCAGCAAAAGTTCTTTTACTTGTTCCTCCTGCCATTGTTTCCAATTCATTTATCATGCTTTGCACAGCCATTTTATACTCTTGTAAAACACGGCCTGAGTTGCCTGTAGCAGTAATAGGTACATTTACTAGTTCTTGTTTAGCATCTTTTATTGCTCTTCTTGTTATGTCAGGACTAATTTCATTACCTGCTTTAACAGCTCCTGCATTTTCTCCTAATTGACCTGCTCCATAAAATTCAGAGTATCCTCTTTTAATTTGATTGTTATTTTGTAATAAATCTTGTCCAATCTTTAAAAAAGTTAACGCATCAATGGTTTGATCCCCACCTTCTTTTATTAAATTACTTATTTGGAAAGACATTCCGGTATCTTTCATTTCGTTCAGGGCTCCTGCCCCGTCACCATCTTCCATTTCTTTTTTCCACTGACTTAATTTTTTCTTAGTCTTGGAAGCAGATCCTGCATATTTAGTCTGAACGTAATCTTCTATTTTACTAAACCGAGGAACTATATAAGTATCTAAAGATTCAACTCTCTCTACTTCGGCTGGATCTAATCGTGGTTTTTGAATTTCTACTTTAGGTTCTGTAACTTGTCTTGTTGTATCTGTTACCTCTACAGTTTCATCTATTTGTGCTCCTGTTGGAGAAACAACTTCTTCTGTTTCAGACAAACGAGAGGCTTCACTTATAGGAGCAGGTTTATCTACTGCTCTTGATCCTTTTAAATATTTAGCTAATGCACCAGGGGCCGTGAGTACGGCGGTAGGAGGACCTGTGTAGTAACCAGCTGTTCTTCCTAACTCATCCATGGTCATTCCAGACAGAGTTGACTCTGTTAAATTTGGTGTTGGAATCTTATCTCTAAACTCATCAAAGTATTTAGTAAAAGCAGGTTTATCTAGTAGAGCTTGAAACTCCTCACTAAAAGGAGAATAATCTGGTGATGATCTAGAAATGTTTCGTTGATCAGGATTAGCTATTTTATCTGTAGGAAAACTTTGTATCTGTGCCCCTTTTTTAGTTGCCTCAAATAATCCTGCTAATAGTTCACCCATTCCTTCCGCCGAACCTGCAAAATAATTAATTACCCCGTCTGGTAAATTAAACAATCCTTCTTTAAATATTTCAAACCCTGTTGCATCTCCGTAAAACTTTTTACCTTCAGCAAGAGCTGCTGCTCTCATTTCATCAATTTTGTTTTGATCTGTAGGAAACTTACCTTGATCTGAATATAAACTTTCATAACTTGGAAGTTGACCCATTTGAAATTGATTGATGTCATAAGGATCGTAATCATTTAATCTGCTACCTTCAGCAAACTTAGGAGGACCTCCGTCTTTTAGTTTACCTTTTTCTGCAGGGGCTCCTATGTAAACTTCAGAGCCATCTTCATCTACATACATTGCTCTAAGGTTTCTTTTCTTTAATTTACTTTCAATACGATTCATTTTTTCGGTATTACCTTTTGCTAAAGCTTCTTTATATTGAGCCATCTGTTTATCTTTAAATAAATTATCTTTTGAAATTTCTGTCGTATATCTTTCACGGTTCGCCGCTTCTCCAAAAAGTATATCTCCTTGCGCTATGCTTCCTGTATGTCCTAGAGTTTCTCCTGAATTGTAAAAATTTCTTCTTCCATCTAATAAAGTAGCTTTATTATTAGCTGTTCTTTGTATTTTATCTTTAATGTAATCTGCAAGGTAAGGATCTTCATTTCTCATAATTGTATCAATAACTACATTGGTTGCTGCTCTTATATTTTCTTCTGAATAAACATCTCCTTTTACTTTATTTGGATTCTCTTCTCTTATAGCAATTCTAAAATCTTGATCATAACGATCCATTTGTGGTTTAGAAATTTTAATTCCTAAATCATTAGCATACTGTCTTATATTTTTTTCAAATTGATTTTGAGCTGTTTGATAAGAACTTAATTTTCTTTCATCTTTTTTTCTGTTTCCAAACAATTGATTTACTATTCTTTCATATGTTTTCATTTGAAAATCAATTCCATGTTTATCTATAAAATGTTGTCTTATTATTTCTAAGTCAGGTCTCCCTGTTATAGAAGAAGTATACAACCTGTCTTTCATTGCTGGGTTGTCCTCTAAAAACTGTGGTAATTCTTTTCTAACTGTTTTTCCATCATTAACTCTTTTTAATTCATCTTTATTTTTAAATTCATCTTTGACTACACGGTAGGTTCTACCGTCTGATTTTCTTTCTTTAATTTCTGTCTGATCTTTTTTATATGTTTTACCAGCTATTGTAACAGTATCTTTAGTGCTATCTCCCATAGTCAAAATAGTAAAATCTTCTATCTCTGGTATTGGAAATCCTGTATTCGTAGGTAATTCAATAGGTGGTACAGATGTTGGAGGTAATTTTGTTTCTATTTCTGGTACTGCTCCTCCTGTAGTTGTAGGTATATCAATTTTTGGAGAAGGGCGGTTAACATTACGTCTTGCTTCCGCTTCTCTCGCTTGTCTTTCTTTTTCCATAGCATCAGCATCAGGACCAATTTCAATACTTCCATCTCCTCTTTGTCTTACATCGTTACCAAAATAATTTATATTACCGTATTCACCTCTGTCTGCTGCATCTCTAACTTTGTCAGCTACAGTTGCTGATGTTCTATTTCTTCTTGCTTCATCTATTGCTGCTTGTCTCTCTGCTTTTTTTCTCGCTACTTCCTCAGGATCTGAACTTAAATCACCTGCGTTTCCTACGCCGGGAATATTACTTTCCATTAACTGTGCATTAGCACCTAACGTGCCATCACCCATTTGAGTAGTAACTAAATTACTGAGAAAAGGAACTCTTGTACCAATAAACTTTGATGCTTTACCAAGACGTCTTAAAATGTCATCGTAATCTATAAATGCTCCAGGGGCCATGGTTGCCGAACCAGACGCAAATCTAGGTACACCACCATTTCTTTTTTCATCAACCAAACTTAGAGGGGGATATAATATTTTAATGATATCATCATATTCATCTTGTGTAATATCACCACGAGACAACTGCGTGTCTGCAGCTTTTCTACCCATATGTAAAAGTAAACTGCTAAGTCCTACAGGTTGTCCGATTCTTTCATCATCCATTAGTAATATCTCTCCTCGCTCCCGTAATCAGGAACAGTTGGTTCTTCGTAATAATCATCAGGTAATGTAACAAAATTTCCTTGGCGAAAACGTAGCACAGCTTGTGTTGTTGAGTCAACATAATCATCGTTGTCACCAAAGGGAAAGGCAGCACATTCCTCAATGACTTCTTGCGCCCACCTCTTATCTGGAACCCAAATTTGGCCTGCTTCAAATACCGGTGCTACAGCGTTTACTCGTACATGTTTATCATTTCCTTTGCTCGGTGTAAAGTTCGTAACTGGAATTCCTATCTGTCTTAGTTCATGGGTCAGGGGTAATCCAGATGCTTTAGCTTCCACGATTACTGTCTCCGGTTCAAACTCTCTGTACTTCTCTAATGCTTTTCTTTTGAGTTCAGGAAACTCCCATCTACCTCTCACCGCATCAAGTAAAATTAAATAGACTTTGCCATCAGCTTCTGAAGTGAACACACCCCACGTTGTAATAGCACTATAGTCTGCAGTTTCTTTTTTTGAGTACGCCGTATCATAACTTTGTATAACATGTTGTATGTTGTTGGGTGGATCATCAGATTCCCATTTCATCCACCACTCTCTTTTAATAATAGATCCTTCTTCAGAGGTTGGTTGTTGCTGCCACTGTGCTTGCCACTTCTGTTCATTCAAGGAAGCTTTGACCGATAACAGTTCATCCTTCTTCCAATACTCAGGCCATATAGGATTACCTGTCTTAGGAAAGATTGCAGGGAATTCTATTAGATCCCATTGATCTGCTTTAACTTCTTTTTGTGCTCCTACTAATCTACCTGTCAAATCTTTGGTAGACCACCTTGTCATAACAATAACAATGATACCTCCGGGCTGAAGTCTTTGTCGTGGTCCTGAGGTGTACCACTCGTAGGCATTATCGAACGCTGTTTCTGATAAAGCATCTTGCTCGGAATGAGGGTCATCAATAATGAGAAGATCTGCACCACGACCGGTGATAGCTCCACCTACCCCTGTTGCGAAATACTCTCCACCTTTATTGGTCTCCCATCTTCCTGCTGCTTTACTATCGGCTGATAGTTCGACATCTTTGAATACTCGTTTGTAATCTTCGTGATCCATCAGGTTTCTTACTTTTCTTCCAAAGCGGAAGGCCAGTTCGCCAGTGTGCGTTGCTTGTATGATCTTGGTTTTTGGTGCATGGCCCATGATCCATGCTGGAAGTAAATAGGATGCAAACTCAGACTTCGTGTGCCTTGGAGGCATGTTCACGATCAATCGTTTTAATTTTTTATCTTTTATTAATTGAAATTTTTCTGCAATTTTTTGATGATGATATCCTGAAATAAACTCTGGCCATACTGCTTTAACAAAGTCCAAAAAATTTTCTTTTGCTTTAGCAGAGGTATCTAATTCTTTTTGTCGAAGTTCTAACTTCAACATTAGATCTTTAGCTTCATCAGGATTTGTGGTTTCAAAATCCAAAGACATTTCTAGTATGTACAATTTTTTTTAAAATTTTTCAACCGACTTGTTTCTGACAGTGAATGGGGTGGGGCTGACTGTGCAAAACAAGCACTAAAGGTGCACAACCTAATGTAACAGGTAGTAAGGGGGAAAGGGCGTGGAAGTGTAAGGATTATTAAACTAAATATATGTAGGGACTCCAAGGGCTTTGGCTACTAGATATAGTATTGTATTGTACATGATGACCAACACCTGCAACCTGCCACGCTGCACCTGCTGCACCAGCCCTGGGCTGCGGGTGAATTTGCCTGGATCGGAAGCGAGCCAGTCTTAAATATAATAAAAGAAATTAGATAAAGGCGAGGAAGTACAGGGATTTCAAACCCCTGTACTGAAATGATTATCTATTTATATTGAAGTTGTTAGCTAACTCTTGAGCTAACTTAAGACCATACGCACTAACTTGAGGTATGTCTTTATTCTGTAGTATGAATTCAAATATACTACTATCTAAATAACTTGCTAACATCTGCCAGTTAACTTGCTCTTGACCATTCTCCACAGTTTCAATGAGTGAATTAGGTCTAACTGTGCTAACTGCATTAGCTTGTCTTAATATGTCTAAGTAATTATCTGGCATTAGACACCCTTAATAGTTTAACAAGTTCACTATCAACATTATTAGAACTACCACTAACATTCTTTATAGTAACGCTAGTAGATGTTTTATAAGGAATAGATAACTTCTTAGAAGTTAATAGTTTTTTAACTTCTGATTGGTTAAGTATATCACGACTTGATTGTGATATTGCATAAGTGTCTGTGCCATGCTCAAAAACAAAATTCTTTTTATCACTAACTAATTTGTTATTAGCTACGATTTCAGTAAATTCATTCCTAAGTTGGTTAACTAACTTATCAATACTATTCTTAATATCTAAGGCAACACGATACTCAACAAGAGTAGCAACAGCCTTGTCATTTAATTTAGATTTCTTAGTCATTATAACCTCTTTCTAAATGGTTTAATCAATTAACTATTAATTGATAAGTAACTAAACAACTTATTATAACTAATTGCAACATAATAAATAAATAGTTGTGCATAACTTTTTTCAGCACGGACCGTACTTCTGTGAAGTATAAGAACAAGTTACAACAAAAGGCGTGAAACCTAGTGGATTTCAAACACACGCTTCAGCCATCAGGTTTCGAATCAACAGGAATGGCACAGTTCTGCGAAAAACTGTTGACAAAATCCACGGTCCGGCCGGCCGGCCAACCAAAGTATAAAGATCTATTTAAAAAAAGGGCGTGGGAATCAAGGTATTTCGTCAATCCATCGCACGATATCAGGAGCTGCGGTGAACGCAGCTACACCAGTGGCCAGGATAAATGAAAACACAAGAGCCAACAAAGGGTTCCTGCCTGTAAAGATCAAGAACCCTAATGAAAACCAAAAGACCAATTGAAACTGCATCACGCTACAGCCTCCAGCATCTGCTGCATCTGCGACCAGGCCGCAGCTTCAGAGTCAACCAGGACATGTGCACCATCTCCCCAATCCAGGAACCAATATTCCAAGCGGTGAATTTCTTTATGTTCGTTAACGTAAGCCCTGAGCTCATCCGATGGACCACCCCAGCTGAACTGCCAGCGCCAGTAGCCTTCAATCTGATCATTAAATGTATTAGGCTCTACATAGTCAAAGCTGAGCGCCTCATACTCAGGATCCTTCAGGTCCTCCTGCCTTTCTTTCCATTCTTCTGCTACCCTGTCGGCGCAGGTGGGTTGTCTC
>Ga0207896_1000287_pt1 | contig 11041 bp, 12 predicted proteins | sample LinPmetageLP36_FD_184049 | JGI IMG/M metagenome (GOLD analysis project Ga0207896, IMG submission 184049) | Marine viral communities from the Pacific Ocean - LP-36 (SPAdes) | ecosystem: Environmental > Aquatic > Marine > Oceanic | place: Pacific Ocean | collected 2010-06-15 | reverse complement strand
AGTATCCTATCTATGAAGTCTGCTAACTTACTCACTATGCTGCTTCTATATCTACAATCTCACAGACACCAGCAGTACACGCTAACTCACGTCCACCTGAAGTGGTATCTTCTTTCTCAAACTCCTGAAGCAATGACCAGTCTACACTACTTGGCATCCTTGTCAAGAACTCTTTGTATTCTTTTTCATCTATGTCCTGATAGGGTGCTTGCTGATATGTATGCTCACTGAATGGCAGGAAGCTGATACCAGATACCTCATCAAAGTGGTCATACACCCATGAGCCTACCTGCATCCATTCGTTTTCCTTAACAGATATAGTTACGCTAGGTTTATGCTCACAAAAGTGACGTTGATAAGTAAGCCACAACTCAAGCTGCTCAATAGCATTCATCTGCATCCTAGTGACTGCCCCGTGAGGCGACTTCATTGGGAAGCTGAATACTGTTGTGCTATCTGGCTTCATTACGTCTGCCTCTGCTGGTATACCCTGTGACATAAGGAACTGTGTTAGTGGGTCTTTGTTATCGCCACGCACAGTACGAATGTAAAATGGGTTATGCCGTGCATGGATACCTGATGCTGCATCAGTAAGCTGTGACACAGTGCCGCTAGGCTTTACACACGTGACAGCAGTAGACTGTGGTATAAAAAGCTGCTTTGCCATAGCTGCGTTAGTCTGCACTGCTGTATCTTTCAGCAACTCAAGGACTGTGGCAAGTTTATCACCAGCCGTAGCTGTTAGATTATTGTCCATGATACCTGTTAATGACACGCCCAACAATCTTTCTTCCTCTGTATTGTCCTTCCATATCTTACGCAGATACTTAAAGTTAGTTAGCGTAGCTTGGAACGTACCTAGAATAGTGGCTAGGCGTACTTTTTCCTTGAGTGTGTCTACTGTGTCACTCTCCCGCACAACTACCTCTGACAAATTACAGAACTGGTATGGGCGTAAGATTATCTCACTGCAAGGATTACACCCGAAGTCATGGTCTGTTTCACGTCTACCATTCTTAGCTGCTTGCTTGATAGCTGACTGTCTGTTGAAGATACCACGCTCACCTGACTTGCTGTCATACAGTGACATCCACTCACGCATGAACGTACCCATCTCAGGCTTAGTCTTGTAGGCTACAGAGTTGTTAGCCAACGCACGTTGTCCTTCATACTCCCACCACTTACCTGACTTAGCATGAGCCATCTGGTCATCATTAAGATTAGATAGTGAAATCAATGCGCTACGGCGTACACCACCAACGACTACAACCTCACCAATTTTACACATAATGTCATGGCACTCAATTGGGTAGAGTTTACGACCTGCTGCACCCTTAAACTTTTGCACAACAAACTCAAATAACTCAACCAATGGCTGTGGTCCAGATGCCCTACCACCAAATGTCTTGAGCCTTGCACCCGCTGGACGCACCTCAGACATATCCCATGCTGGTATCTGACCTATATATAGCATAGCGATTAACTCTTTAAGCGACTTAGCCCAGCCGGGTCTGCTATCGCCAACCTTAATAACGGTATCTGTGCGATGAAAGTCTTCCGCTACGGTGGGTAGCTTCTCCACACAGTGCCTCTCCACAGAAAAGCCTACTCCAGTACCACACATGAGGATGTACATGGTCTCATCAAAGGCACGAGGGTTATCTACTGGTACATAAGAACAGTTGTATCCACCTACATGACAGCGGTCTAAGGCTGGCCCCGATGTCATCAATGCTCTCATGCTAGGCATTATCTGCTGTGATAATACTGCAGATTCTAATTCACCTCTTAGTGAATCCGACAGCATGTAGTTACAGCTATCCTGCAAGTGCTTAGACATGTAATCAAAGTATCTTGATACAGTTTCACTCCATGTCTCCCTTCGTTGTTCATCCTCTTTCCATCGTGCATATCGGGAAAGAGCAATAAAGTTTTGGTAGTCAGTTGGTAATTGGTTGCTTATCATTTCATTACTCCATAATAGTTCTAATTGTTTTGATGTCAGCACCGTCTACATCGTAGAAGTATTCACGTATGCCATCCTCTATCTCTTCTCCAACCTGTCCATCGGCAGGTATTGGATACTCTTCTTCGTCCACGTCTATGGTAATGAACAGTTTAACTCTTGCCATCTGCCATCACCTCTTCAATCAACTTGTCCAAGTACCACTTGGCCTTTAGCAAATCCTCTATAGGCTTTTCCTTGTAGTCGAAACGCCAGAGGTATTTCATAATGTTACCCTGCAAGTAGTACCTAAACCCCTTGTCAGTGGCAGCAGAGATAGCATGGATGCACTCAATGCCTGTCTGGTTGTAGTGTGGTGGATTATTAACCATGTCCACATTACCATACGCTTCCTTACCTGCCATCTCCGCATCTGCCATCTTCTTCATAAACGTATCGTGTCTCATGCTGAACCCCCTGTCTTTGAGTTAAAGTTTAGATGTATGATATTACCGTCATAGGTTTTCTCTACCTGTGATTCTTCTTCTAACTCTACAGTAATATCCATCTCGTTGTCAATAACTTCTAGTACATAATCGTGGACTATATCGCGTATTTCTTTTGACTCTTCCATGATAGGTACAGTGGCACACATCATCTTGCAGAAGTGCATTACCTGACCATAGTCATCATCATCCATTTGATTCTCAGGAAAGGCAATGATGGATATATCAATCTCGCCACTCCACTTACCGTCATCGTCAGCGTAAGGCCGTAGGCGTACAATAAAGTCTTCATCTTCTATCTGTTTCTTTAGCTGTTCCATATCCATGTGCTATCTCCTTTTTACTTTTGAACCCTTGAACTTTATAAATGTGGGATGTTTGTTCTTGCCTTTCTCTTTTAACCAGTCTTCGGGAATGATACGGTCATAGTATCTAAACCCATGCTTGATACACCAGTCAGCGTAGGAAGACTTCGCCCCCTTACTAAGCTTGGCTCTACTATTAGTGAACACAAACCTGATGTCAAGCTTGGGATGTTGTTTCTTGATAGCAACATGCTTTCGCCTATCTGCTGCAAGGAACCTTCCCTTAGTCTCAATAATGATACCGTTGTACAGTATAAAGTCTGGTGTATAAGTGCGGTAGGCTAGGTCTTCCCATTCTATCTTGATGTTCTCGTAGTCATACTTGACCTTGTGTTCATCAAGATACAGGGATAGCTGGTGTTCTAGCCCACTGCGATACCCATACTTAATAGCCATACGTCTTGCCTTATGCAGCAATTACATCTCCTATGTATGAGATGATAGGTGGATTCTTTGCCTGTGACATAACGGCTGGCTTCTCTGTTAGAGTAGGCCAACAATCAAAACGATAGTTGCAAAACCTACACCCATCATTAAGTACTTTGTTACCTGTCTCCTTGCCTCTAAACTTCTCTGGTACTGGTTTAAAACACTTTTCAAATCTGTTCTCCTTTACTGTTGCTACAGTATCCTCAATCTTTTTAATCTCTACATCAAGGTCTAGTCCTGTAGCTGGTACATACTTGAACGCACCGTTAGCTTTGTTGACTACCCACCAGCCACCGACCTTCTTGCCGGATGCCTTTGCGTAGCCAGCTAACTGGCCTACGTATCCAAACCCATCGCCACTGGCAAGGGTATCGTAGGATTCAAATTTGTTTCTATATGACCAGTCGGAAGCTGATTTAATATCATCGACAGCATCGTTAATGACAATATCATATGAGCCGCGAATGCTATCGTTACCAACGTCCAGATGAACGGTTTCACTATCTTCATATCGCACCCCCGCTTCCTTTAGCAATCCCTTGAAGACAGCTTCAACGATGTCTCCAAGCATCATGTTCATTATGAATGTGGTGGGGAAAGGCAAGGCAACTTCAGGCTTGTTCTTCTCATACCATAGCTGGCAAGTAGGTCTGCCAACATTAGACATGCGAATCCTGAAGTCACCTCGCTTGTTTCCCCCACCAAACTGACGCTTCAGTGCATCGGATATATCTGTGGCTACCTGATTGATGGTAGTCTCAGACATGGTACTGTCACCCTTGACAGCACTATCCATGTACTGATGTAACGCCAGTTCAGCAGGATGGTTCATTACGCTACCTCTTCAACATCAATGATGTCGTTGATGTCCAACTCATCCAACTCATCACCATCACTATCCCCTGCTTTCTCTGCATAGGCATTGATGATGTACTCGTTGTAGTTCTGAACCCATGACATGAAGTCAGCAAAGAGGTCTTGGTCTTTCTGCTCTAGTTCAACTGTCTTAGTAATATCCATACCAGTCAGAGGTAGGTAGAAGCTATTGCCATTAGGCAGCTTACGCTCCTCAGTAGTAAGGTCTACTGTATGCTGGACAGGTAGACGCTTCATCTTAGCCAGCTTTGTGAACACCCCACCGACTGTCTTGAATGCGTCACGGTTCTCTACTTCCCAGATGAATGGGGTAGATTCCAACTCAACAGGATTACCGTTGACATCTTTAGGATTAATCAACTCGACATTGCCAAGCACTACTCGTACCCGCTTGATTGATTTGATTAGTTCCTTAGTGGAATCAGGTAGTGAAGCGTAGTCTTCAATCCAGCCAGCAGGTTTGCCGCAGTTAAAGCCGCCATCATTATCTTTCAAGTCCATGTTAAGGGTATCAGCCATAACAGTCTTGACGTAACGATTAGGTTTGCCAGCACTGCCCATCACAAACTTCTTGTACATGAAGCGTTGCATGAACGGACGGACAACAGCAGACTCAGCGTAGTAGGTAGGGCCATCTGGAATCTCCAGCTTGTATGTACCTGCCTTAACTAAGATGCTCTCTGCACCAAGAATAGCAGAATGATTAATGCGTAGACGAGCAAGGAACATGCCCTGCTTCTTAGTGGTTGCTGTTTCATTAGCCATGCCCATAGCTTTAGCCATCTCAGCATAGTTGTTCGTATCAATTGTGGTAAGTTCAGTCATATAATTAACTCCTTTTCAGTTGTGGAATGCATAGTTATATCAGGTTACGTCCTTGGTGTCAAGCCAATTCGGGCCTATCTTTGCCTCTAATAATAGAGGTACGTTGAAGTCAACTCCCCACCGTAAAGTGATGAGTTCAGGTAGTGCATCATTAGTAGCAGCTATGACATTGATAACCTGCGCTTCTTCGTCAGGGTGTACGTCAATAACAATACTGTCATGCACTGAGTTCACTATACATGATTGCATACCCTTTAGCAAGTCATCAATGTGCAGCAATGCAATAGGTACAATGTCTGCAGTAGCGAATGATTGCACAGGGTAATTCTTAATCTGTGTAAAGTGAGAGACACGCCCTGTAGATTTACGTACCACATCAGGGAACGCAAACTCTCTGCCACTAGGCGTGGTTATCTTTTGTGTGTTCACAGCTTCTTTAGCCAGTCGGGAGTGCCAAGCGGCGACTCCTTTGTACTTTGCTGTGAAGTGTTGGTAGTATGCTGCTTCGGCTTTGCTTCTGCCATATCCTGTTGCGCCGTAGAGTGGAGCAAACGTATGCGCTTTCGCATCCTGTCTACTCGTAGGCTGACCAGCATCACTAATAACTTTAGCGGTGTATGCATGTACATCAAATCCAGTAGATACTTCTTCAATAGCCACCTCGTCCTGTGATAAGTAAGCGGCAGTACGAAACTCAAGCTGCGCAAAGTCAGCTTCCATTATCTTACCACCATCCCATCGTGACACAAACACTTTCTTTACAGGGAACGTGCCGCCACGTGGCATGTTCTGCATGTTAGGGTCAGCACCAGAGAAGCGACCAGTTGATGTGCGATGCTGTAACAGACGCACATGCAGCTTGCCATCACTCTTAGTGTATAGCCCAATGCCATCAACGAATGATGACAGGTAGGTATCGACAGCAGATAGCCGCCGCACCTTGTATAAGAAGTCAACTGCATCATCCAGTCCTCTGGACTTAGCTGCTGATTCTAGTACCTCTAGGTTCTGCTTGCTAGTGGAGAAGCCGTTAGCACTTGCCCACTTAGGTGTAGGTGGCTTGAACTTTAGCCCCGCCACATCCACAGTAGGTACAAGCAGATAACCCCGCCCACTACAGTTCTTACAGCCTGTGGGTTTAGCAAATGGTGTTCCATCTTTCTTTACCTTTCGTATCTGTCCAGTACCGTTACACTCACGACACTGTTGCGCTACTGTCTTTTGTACACGCTCAGTACCACCGGCAATCAGGCTGCGGAAGTCTGCGTCTGCCATGTATGGGTCAATAGCATTACCCCAATATGGTTTGTCCATAACCTTACGGCTGTAGATAACCCAAGACAATTGCTCTGGACTGTTGAGGTTGATAGGTGTATCACCCATCAGCTTACGTACATGAGCCTGTAAGGCAGTAGTAAGTTGCTGCTTCTCTTGCTCAAACTCACTGCGTACTTCTTCTAGCTTAGTCAAGTCAACGGCAAAGCCTGTCTGATATATCTTAGTCAGACACTTAGCCACACGGTTAGTCAGTCGTGCCGTAGATAGCAGACCTGCATCTGCCTTAGTGTTTAGCCTGTACCATAGCTTGTCAGCAAGCTGCTGCGTAGCATGAAGGTCAGCAGATAGATACTCACACAACTCATTGTATGGTATGTCTCGTGTGCTGTAGCCTTTCTTGAAGTACTCCTTCAAGGTATCCTGCTTCTTCGTATCCAACTCATAGCGTTCTGCACAAGCCTCTAATGATAGAGGTTCCTTCAGTCCACGCTGCAAGACATACTCTACAAGCATAGTATCAAACACTGCACCATCATACTTGAAGCCTGACTCCCATAGCCATAGCAAGTCATGTGCCACGTTGTGACAGATGAGTACAGTAGCTTGGTCAAGATACCACTGCACACGCTCATGGTAGTCAGCTTGACTAGGAACATCTGCATGGTCAAAGGGGAAGTGCTGCTCAACACCTTGGTCAGTCAGTACACCCACCATAGTCAATGAGTTGTTAGGCTCAAACGGGTCAAGGTGCATCTTACCACCACGCTTGGTGACAGTGTTCTCTACATCAAGTACTAGCTTCATCCTTCATACCTCGCTGTCTTGTAGTTGAGGTCAACATTAACCATACCATGCCAGCCATTCAGCTTGTTCTTAACGATGTTGATATGGCGTAGTGGACTGTCTTCTTCCTGTCCTTCTACGCTAGGTGACTTACCAATCAGTATCATCAAGTCAGCTTCAGCAGCCTTACCTGTACGTGAGCCTTGCATCATGGATTGATTAAGCTGTGACCTACCCTCTGCATCAGCGGATAGCTGTGACATATAGAACACAGCACAGTCATAGGTCTTGGCAATCTGTCTTGCATAGATGGCACAAGCAGCAAGTGCTTGGTCTTCTCTAGCAAAGTTACCTTCGACACTAAACTTATCACCCATGTCCAGTACAATTATGTCTGGCTTGAATGTCTTGCATATTGATTCAACCCATGCCATGTCACGTCCATCAGCATTCTTAATCCTGATGTTGTTCATCACTGGTTCATACAGTGACTTAGCTTTTGCAAAGTTGTCTCGTACCTCATGTGCTGTCATACCAGCAGCGGCAGTCAAGTACCTAGCACCAACACGGTGGGTAGGCTCTTCGTTACACAAGATGATACACTTAGCACCCTGTGAGGCAAACCCACCCGGCCCAGCAATCAAGCTGGCATGGAAGGATGTCTTACCAGTGTTAGGTCTAGCACCTACTTCGATAAGCTGACCACCTGACACACCCTCAATCTTACGAGTGACGGATGGTATGTTGAATGCCCACTTAGCTTCCAACTCAGCCTTCGCCATGAGTGTCTCAATCGTGATGTCATCCCACTCAATGTTGAGGTTAGGAATGAAGTCATCACCATAACGCTCAAGCAAGTTGCGTAGCTTCTCAAGCGTAGCTGCATCACCATTGACCATATCAAATCCAATGTTAGCTACGTCCTCTCCAATAACCTGTTGAAATAGTTTAGATAACACCTCTTGTGCTATGTCACTACCCAACGGCTGCTCTCGTTTAATCTGCCCAAACAGGCTACTGTATGAGGCTTTCTGCGCTGTAGTCAGAGTAGGATTGTCGGACATAAACAATGCCTCAATCTCATCTGGCAATACAGTACGCTCATATCTGTCCATAGCTGTGTCGATAGCTTTCTTAATCTTTCGCACATCACTACTGAACAATCGGTCAGGACACTTGGAACCACGATGGTCTTCGTAGAACTCCTTGTCCATCAAACTTCTAATCAGTGATAATTCCATTTAGCTTCTCCATATCTTCGGGGTTACGATATTTCAAGTCATCAGTCAAACGTAGGACACGAACATCGTTCACGTATCCACGCAGTTCCTTCGCCATTAGCAAAGTCTTGGGTAGCGCATCGGGGTCTAACGCTATTATGGCTGTTGAGAACTGTGCAAGATACCTTTTATGCGACTCTTGCAAACTTGTTCCAAGAAGCGCAACCCCGACAAAGTTACCGTAACCAACAACGGCTGCACTCACACAGTCCTCAACAACAACTGCGACTTTACCACAACCAGCGGTGTAAGGCAAGCCACTTTTTCCATATCGTTTCCATTTAGGTAGACGCTGACCAGACAATGACCTGCCTGTACCATCTACCATCTTACCTTCCTGCATGACAGGGAATACCACACGGCTTTCCTTTACATCATACAACAAACCTAATTCATCTATATCCAATCCCCACTCAGCACACCACCTGTTCATGTACACATTGTCACGATGGGGTATGATGTAGGTAGGTAACTCAAAGGGTATAACATCATCTGCAAAATCTTGTGCATTACCCATGCCAGCCCTGATGTCTTCTACCGTCATGTGAACACGAGTGCCACCCTTGACACCACATGACATACGATAGCAGTTCCATACCAAGCTACCCATGTTGTTAGTCACAGTAAAGGTACGCTTACCACAGTTAGGGCAAGCCATTCTCTTAGTATGACCATTAGGTAAATCTATATCACTTACTATATCATATATATTCATATCTATATCACTTTCTCTGCGGCAGTTAAGTGCTTTTACCATGAGACTTACGAGTTGTCAATGCATTATTTGCAGATGCGTAAGTATTTTTCATGTATGGTTTAACTGACTGCGGGTTAGTGTGTCCTGTAACCGACATGATTTGTCCCATAGGTACACCTGCCTCAACCATCTGTGTTGTACCAGTCCTTCGTAAGTCAGACAGTCTTAGTTCATCAGACAGCCCAGCTTCGCGCATGACAGCCCTTCCAGCTTTAGACAGCCTCTCCATGCTGTAAGGCTGGTACTGCCCCTGTACGGGCATTGTACGGGGAACAACATACTGTTGAAAGCCAAAGTCTTGCTCCTGATGTATCAGCATATCATATAGGTCATCTTCGATAGGCAATGTTACCTGTGACCTACGCTTGGACTGCTCAAGAGATAGCTTTCTATTGGCAAAGTCAAAGTTATCCCATGTAAGCAAGCGCATGTCACCTAGTCGCTGACACCATTCGTATGCCATGTGTACTATCAGGCCAATGCTACGCCACTCAAACGTACTGTATGCAGTGTCAAGGAATTGACGCACGTCATCCTCAGTCCACACCACCTTGCGTTGTGGTGCAGACTTACGCTTAACATTAGCGAATGGATTGATGGTAGCATACTCCATCTCAATGGCGTATCTGAATACAATAGATGACACAGTGCAGACATGGTTGGCGAGGCTGATACCCCGCGCAACCCAATCTTCGTAAGCGTGTTTAGCTTGCTTACTTGTCAAGTCAATATACTTTACATCACCAAATTCTTTACACATTACACTCAAGAAATACTTATAGTCTTGTTTAGTTCTGTCGCGTAACATACTGTAATCATTGGATGTATAGTACTTGTCAACTAATTGCTGTACTGTCTTCATCAGTATCACCATACCTTTCATTGTCTTCTTTTATATGTTCATCCGCATATTTATTTAGATACTTCTCTACAAAGTTTTCAATACCGTCACTATGAAAATGTTTGTTGTAGTTCATGCGGCGCGGAGACCACCTGCCAGTAGTCCAGTAGTACATGTAAGGTCTATCAGCCCTGCTGTATATTATTATAAGGGTAGCAGATTCAACTACATCATATTCTATGCCTTCATGCTTGAGGTATTCAAGACAATGCGCAAGGCTCTGGCCTGTGTCCTTTCGGAACACGGCCTCGCCCTTTGAATTAGTCCTTACATATTCCCAATTATGTTTTGTCATGCTGCTAACAACTCCTTGAACTGCTTGCTTTCAATCCACTGTGCTACCTTGGCCTCACGCTGAAACATATTGACAGCCTGTGTATCACCAGCAGTATTACGCAGCTTGAAACCATTACGCTCATCAGCATAGCTTGCATAGTTAGTGAAGGCAGAGTACAACGCCCAAGCATTGTGTCCTCTGGTGTTAGCTTCCTGCTCATACAAGCGCAGCATCTTGTCTGCTGTCTTGTCTGACTTCAGTAAGGATTCAAGCATAGGCTTGACATCACCAAAGAAGATAGGCTTGTTAGCCCAGCCCTGCAGACGCTCTGACTGTGCATAGAAGTCCTGCTTGCTACGGTTAAGCTGACCAATGAACCTGTCAAGGCTGAAGCCACTGGTATTCTTACGCCTTACCTTGTCATGCTCACCCCGCACCATGCCATTGGTGCAGAAGAAGTCGATAGCCCCAAACAGTACCGTGTTAGAACACGTACCATCCACGCCATGCAATGCAATGATGCGCTGCGCTACCTCAGTCTCATGCTTCGGGGTAGTAATCTTAGCCTTGACGTTAGGCAGGGTCATGTCAAGCATTGCCCAGCCATTACTGTGAGCATCACGCCAAGCAATGTTAGCACCATCTACCTCATGTGAGGAAAGGTTCTCTGTCACTGTGTCCATGACACTGCGGAAGAAGTCACCATGTGATGCACAGGTGAAGTCCTTGCCAACGATAGCAATAGGTTGGCTTGTGTTGTTGTCGATGACATACTTCTTGTCAGCTACACGAGTAGGCTCAAAGGTTACGTCAAAGTCT
>Ga0207896_1000284_pt1 | contig 11063 bp, 10 predicted proteins | sample LinPmetageLP36_FD_184049 | JGI IMG/M metagenome (GOLD analysis project Ga0207896, IMG submission 184049) | Marine viral communities from the Pacific Ocean - LP-36 (SPAdes) | ecosystem: Environmental > Aquatic > Marine > Oceanic | place: Pacific Ocean | collected 2010-06-15 | reverse complement strand
GCTACTGGTATGTTTGGTGGCAAGATTGGCCCGGGCATAAGACAAGGACTAGGAAGTTTAACTGGTATTGGTCAACCTCAAGGTGGCCCAGGAACTTACGATACAGGTGATGTTATTGGTACTTTAGACGGTCAGCCAGTAACAAGAGCAGATCTTAAGAACATGAATGTAGATCAAATTAGCCAAATGCAAATGACACAAGCTGGTGCAAATGATAAAACATTAATGCAAAAATTAAGTGCAATGTTCTTACCGCAAGGTGTCGAAGACACTTTGGGCACAGGCCCAGGTGGCGGTGGACTAGGTAGTCTATTTGGCGGAGGCGGTCAAGGCGGTGGCATGGGTATGGCTGGTATGCTTGGAGCTGGAGCTTTAGCCGGAACATTAGGCAAGTTAGCTTACGATGAAGCTAAAAATGCCAAAGGCGTAGAATTAACACCTCTTACTAGTATGGATGCAAGCGGTAGATATAACATAGAAGCTGAAATAGCTAGAAGAACAGGACAAAGCGCACCAAACCCAGTTGAGTTTGGTTTACTCCCACAAGGCACTATGCCAACTTTATCCGGCGGACAACCACAACAACAACCACAAGGTATGAATGATGGAGGCAGCGTATATCCAAATGCAGGTTTGGAATCACTGGCTAAAGTTGCACCAGAAGTTGTAGAAAGAATGGGTTACAACATGGGTGGTTATGTAATGCCTATGGCTTACGCAACAGGTGGTAATGTAGCTGTAGAAGATTTTGATAGAAAGAATGGATTTATAGAGGGCCCAGGAACCGAAACAAGTGACGATGTTCCTGCTATGCTTTCGGATGGTGAGTTTGTAATGACTGGTGCAGCTGTTCGCGGCGCTGGTTCCTATGATATGCAGAATAGTAACGGAATAGTAACCCTCACACCATCTGGAGAAGAAGATAGAAAAAAAGGCACAGATTTAATGTATGAAATGATGGGGTTATTTGAAAGTTATGGCACGTAGAAATAATATTAGAGCAAAAGCAAAGTCTGGTTTAGGCGCATTACCAAAAAAAGGTATACGCGATAGAAAAATTGGTGGCGGATTTATGCCGCAACCTAGACCTAGACCTATGCCAATGCCCATTGCTAGACCTCCGCAAATGATACAGCCTATGCCTATTAATAGACCTATGCCGATGCCAATTTCTGGTAGACCGCCAATATTAAATAAAGGACCAGGATCTGGTCCCATGCCAATTCAAGGCGGTAGACCGCCAGCACCGATACTAGGTGGTAACGACTTCTTACCTAATCCTGGTTTTGGTGTAGCACCAGTTGGAACTCCACAACCAAATTTTAATTTAGAAGCTCTCAGAGGTATACCAAATCAAACAAACTTCCCTATGCCGGGTGGTCAACGTATACCTATGATGCCAAATGAAACTTCGGTTCCATTTACACCACCAGGTATGGAAGGCATACAAGAAGCAATAAACCAACAATTACCTTTTGGTAATCTAGGCTCTGGTTTACCAGGTGGCCAACAACCTATACCTATGATGCCAAATGAAACTTCGGTTCCATTTAATCCTAACAGACCAGGAATTGATCCAAGACAAATGCCTATATCTATAGGTAGAATAGGTGGTGGACTTGGTAACGAGTTTGGTGGTCAACCTTTAGTTCCTGGTACGGGTACTCCGCCTCCCCAAACAGGGTTAGGTGCTGCTGAATTGTTAGGATTATCAGACGAAGAACTACAAAGATATATACCCAGAGAAAGCATTGGACAGGGAGTTGGTGCTAGTGCAAGAAACTACGATACCACACCAAGTCCCGAAGATTTTAGAAAAAGACTACAATCACAGATGGATTTAAAGCCTGGTGACAGAGGTTATGGTATGTTGAGGCAGCAGACATATAATCCAATAGATTCAAGTCCACCATCAAATCAAGGCCCTACATTTGGCAGACCAGATAGACAACCAATATCAATCGGAGGCCCAGGTGGAGGTATAACTTCTATAGGGCAACCACTTGATGGTAATACACCTGGTTTACCAAGACTCCCAGGTGGACCTAATCAACCTAAACCAGTAGAACTAAACGACTTTGGCTTTGGCCCTGGGATAAGACCTTCAGAAATTACTGGACCAGATGGACAGTTTATTGGTTCAGGAGGCGTAACACCTTCAAGTGGTGAAACATTTGCAGACTACAGAAACAGAATAGGAGCAGAACCTTTAGAGGACTTCCAAGCCCGACAAAAAGCAGAAATAATAGCAGCAGGAGATGATCCAGATCAACAGTTATCAGCGTTTGCAGGAGATGGTGGAATGTTTAATTCTCAGAAAGATACTGTTGGCGATGGATTTAGACAGGATGGTTTAGGCAAATTTGGTGGCACTCCAGATGATCCTTTAAGGCTTTCGTTAGAAGATGCAATGGAAGCGCTGCGTAATGATACTAGTGGCAGTGGCGGAAGAACTGGTGAATTCCGTGATACTGATATGAACGGTGTTGATGACAGAGATCAACCAGACTTTGGTGGCCCGAATCAAGCATATTTAGATCAACAAGCAAAGATGCGAGATATTTTTAACGCTAGCAATACAGCTCAACCATCAATAGGCGGCCCAGCATTTGGCGGCCCAGCATTTGGCGGCCCAGCATTTGGCGGCCCAGCATTTGGCCCTGAACTAGGCAGACCAGGATTTGGCAGACCAGGATTTGGCAAGCCAGGATTTGGCAGCGAGAGAGATTATTTTGATCCATCAAGACCTTTAGGCTCAGGCGATCCTGGTTATATAGACACTGATAGATTATTACCAGAACCTCCAGGTGGTTTAACAGCTGCGCCAGCTGTGACAGCTGCACCTGTGATAGAACCAGCACCAGTCACGCCTCCACAGTCAACAACTGTAGCAGGCAATAATCCGGCAGTTACAGGCGGTACGCCAACAACAGGAGCTACTTCCCCGGTAACTCCACCAGCGGCAACTCCTCCGGCTGTGACTCCACCGGCTACAACCCCAGTAACAGATCCTGCGGCTACAACCCCAGTAACAGATCCGGCTGCAACTCCACCGGCTACAACTGCCACGGATCCGGTAGCTTCACAAAATCCTTTTGTTTCTAATTTAGTAAGAAATGAAACTGGTATGGATGCTATAACCAAGCAATTACTATTTGGTTTAGATGGACAAGGTGGATTTATACCAGGAGCCATGCAGGCTTCTGAAAACACTTTTTTTAATGCGGATGGAACTCCAAGAGTAGTAGAAGAAAACGTAGCTGGCATGACACAAGATCAAAAGTATGCACAAGAACTAGCAAGACAAAGTGTTGGCATGCAAGATCCTTATTTACAGCAAGCACAAGACGCTTACGGTGCTGGTATTGATGTATTAGGTCAAGGTTTAGCTTCTGCACAACAAAGAGGAGAACAAGCTCTAGGTGCAACAGCAGCAGGTGTAGCAGAAGAACAAGCATTAAGAGATCAAGGATTAGCTTCTACATTAAAAGGTTTGGGCCAAGGCTCACGTTTAGCTACAGACGCTACAAGCGGTCTTGCTGGACAATTAGGTGACGTTGAAGGCATCCAAAGAAGAGCTACACAACAATTCCAAGAACAAGCAGGCGGTGCTGGTGCAGATGCAACAGGCGCTACCGATAGATTTGGTAACAGATTGGGTGAGTCAGAGCAAATGCTCAGAGGCACAACTGGCGGTTACAATCAATCTATGACCGATCAATTCTATAATCCGTATGAAGATGCGGTTGTAGACCAGGTATCTAAAGATCTATTTAAACAATATGACAAAGGTGATATAGCTGCAAGAGCATCTGATATAGCAAGAGGTGGTGAATCCGCTTATGGATCTAGAGCTAGATTAGGAGCAGGCGAACGTGCTGAAGCTATGGGCAGAGGTCTAGCAGAAGCAATCGGTGGCATTAGGTCAAGAGGTTTCCAACAGGCTCAACAAGCAGGTCTAGGAGAGTTTGCAAGGCAGAAACAAGCTGAAAGAACAGCAGCATCTGGACTATCCGGATTAGCAGGCCAAAGATTAGGCGCACAACAACAGTTAGGCGGTACATTAAGAGGAATATCTGGCGATCAACTATCAGCACAACAAAATTTAGCTTCCGGGTTAGGTGCACTTGCTGGGCAAAGATACCAAGCAGGAACCAATTTAGGCAGTACATTAGCAGGTTATGGCTCACAAGCAGGTTCTGCTTTAGGTGGTGCAGGACAAGCAGCTTTAGGATCAGCAGGTCAATTAGCTGGTGCATACGGCACTATGGGTGGACTTGAAGGTCAGATTGGTCAACAAGCACAACAAGCTATGTTTGGTTTAGGTTCTAATATGCAAGGTTTAGGAGCGCAAGCTCAGGGTGCTAGTCAACAAGACATAGCGCAGATGTATGGTTTAGGTCAAGGACAGCAGCAGCTAAACCAACAAAGACTAGATGCTATGAGAAGAAATGCACTAACAGCTCAACAAGCACCATTAGCGCAATATCAATCATTGATGCCATTTATGCAAATGGTACCGCAAGGGCAGTTCCAAACATCAACAACCTTTGGACAAAGGCCAAGTCCTATGCAGGCTGGTTTAACGGCTGGTTTAGCAGGATTAGGAGCTATGGGTAACTTTATGAGGCCGCAGGGTTAAATGGCGTTATCTAGGGCACAAATAGCTAAAGAGATTGATGCTTATAACAATGGCGGTAGCGTTGGTGATGACTATTTGCAAATGATGCAAAATACAGAATCAGCACCAGCAACTATGCAAGATTACCAAGATGAGGCGCAAAGGCTTTCTTTTTTAATGCCAGAATCACAACAGCCAAATTTTTTTGATTTAGCGACAAGTTTATCTCAAGGTTTAGCAGCACAAGCACAAAGCGGTAAATATCAATCTATTGGTTTAGGTTTAGCAGCTGGCCTCAATAGTTTTAGTGAAGGTCAAAAAGTTAAAAGAGCTAACAGACAAAAATACAAACAACAGCTCATGCAAATGGCATACGAAAGTGTTGAAAAGAAAAGAACTGAGGCTAGAGAATTAGCAGAAAAAGCTGGCACCTACGATTTTGAAGTTGCATTAGAACAAGCAAAAAATTCTGGGCAAGGAATATTTGGTGGTTTAAATAGTGTTGAGGGTAGAGCTTTAGACTTTTTAGCTAGGTACAAAAAAAACCCAAGTTTAAGAGATACGAACAGAGCAGACTTCGATGCAGCTGTTGCGTTTTTAAGTAGTAAATTTAAAACTATAACGGTCGATGGCAATACAATTTCAGTACCTGTTTATGATACGGCAAAACTTTTTGGAGCAACTGCTCCTAGTAGTGGAGGCATACCTACTATGCCAGCATCTGTTAGTAACCAAGCAGGCTATAATGCTTGGGTTTCTTCAATACCCTCTGGATCACAATATAAAGATTCACAAGGAATAACGAGGACAAAACCATAATGCCTACTTTTGAAGACAATAATCCTTTATTTGAGATAGAGCTAACGGAGTCTGATTTACCTATAGGCTCACAAGTATTAGCCTCTAGTAAAAAAAGTATTTATCCAGAGTCACAAGCAAGAGCAGCAGGCTTTGCGGGTAGAATGATTTTTTCTAATACTAGAATGAACCAGTTAGAAGAATCTGGTTTTGATCCTGTAAACAAAGTAGATGTTTTAAAAGATAATCTTCCTTTTATACCAGAGTTTTTAGAGAGAATGTTGCAATCAACACAGTACAAACTTTATAAGACAAATAAAATTAATTTTTCTACAGCACAATTAAGAAGAGAAACCGGTGCAGTTATTAACGACAGCGAAATTGTTTGGATTAATGAAACATACTTTCCACAACTTGGTGATGGACCAGAGGTTGCTGCATTAAAAAAAGAAGCTAGAACAGAAGCAATTAAAGCTATGGAAACTGAGGCTGGAGAAGCTTATGAGGGTTTATCACAAGAAGATGCTCGTAGACAAGCAGCTGTTGATGCAAAAAGAAGAGCAATTAGTATACTAAAAAAACGTGCTGAAACTAACCCAGAGTTAGCAGATGAAATTAGAAAAATACTAAGCAAGGTAAAATAAAATGAGTAAAATAGACAGTTTTAATGATTTGCCAGATGATGTTTTATTATCAATGATGCAAGATCCTTTATTTGATAAGGATAGCACTACTTGGCAAGAGTCCGCTGAGGACTATATGGCAGATGCAATGGTGCTTGATTCTATTGATATAAAATCTGGAGCTCCTGCAAACGTTAGAGCGTCTGTTGCTGCAGCACAAAGCGAAGATGATAGATTGTTGACTTTAAAAAATTTTTACCCGGACGCTGTTAGGGTGGAGGATTTAAGTCCAGAGTTTGGTGCGCAAAGGTTTGGCTCTGGTAATTTTGTATACGAAAACCCGGAAACACAAGAATTAACCCTTTTTGATGAAAGAGGCGGTTTAATATTTGGTGCAAGCTTACGTGATTTGACAGCTGATATAGGCCCAGAAATAGCCGAGACTGTTGGAGCTATAGGTGGTGGCATTGGTGGAGCTTTAGCCGGTACTGCTGCAACACCTTTTACTGCTGGTGTGGTTAATCCTATAACTGGTGCATTAGCTGGTGAAGGCTTAGGCTCGGCATCTGCTAGAGAAGCATACATAGGCTTATTAAATCACTTTGGTGAAACAGAAGACAATAGAACCCTAGGAGAATTGGCAAAAGACTTTACATTTACTGCTGGACTCAATGCAGCAGCTGGACCTGTGTTACTAAAATTTTGGGGTGGTTTAAAAATGACGGGAAACAGTGTTCGATATGTTGCTGACACTATGAGTGTTGAGGCAAGAGAAGCTTATAAAAAATTAAAATCTGTTGTTTCAAATCCAACACCCGGGCAACTTACTTTAAATCCTATGACCAACATGTTAGAAAAGGTTTTAAACAACTTGCCTGGATCTTCTAAATTAATGCATGAGTCGGCAAAAAGAACTTTGGTTGAGTTAGAAAAATATGCTGCTGAATTAGCACAAAAATTTGGTGGTGCAAGAACTGGCACAGAAGCTGGTGAAGAACTGCTTAGAAAAGGCGACAAGGATGCAGGAATAAATCCTGGCAGTTTAAGACAGGCAAAACAAAGATATAAAGATCAAAGTAATAAAAATTATGCCGAAGTAAATCAGCTTTTACCAGATGGTAATATTATGGAAATAGGTCCGTTAGTGCAACTAAGTGAAGACTTGACAATTGCTAGTGGTACAGCTGTTGGCAACAGGGTTAGCGCCACAGGGTTAGCAACGCTTGAGCCTATACTTAAGGATTTTGGTGAAGGGGTTTTAGATTGGAATAATTTGAGAAAATTAAGAACCAAACTTATGGCCGATACAAGAAACCCAGTTGCTAGTGGCTCCACATCTCAATCACAAAAAAATGAAATCAAACAAGTTATTGGTGCTATCACAGAAGTCTTGGATGGACATGTGGGTTCTTTTGGTGACGAGGCTTTAGAGAATTCTTATAAAAATGCTAATGCGTATGTAAGGACTAACATGGACAGAATGAATGGTCCTATAAGCTATATTGATAATATTTTAAATAAAGAGGGATCAACCATAGAGAGTGCACTTAGGGGTATTGTTAATGGTACAAAAGACGGGCCTGCTGGAGTCAGAAAACTTAAAGAAGTATTAACACCAGAGGAGTTTTCTGTTTTACCTGGATACATGCTAGGAAGAATGGGACTACCAACACCAGGAATGGCTGAGGGTGTTGAATTGGGAGTTGAAACCGGCGCTGAATATATTGCTAAATCTGGTTTTTCTCCTAACACTTTTATGAAGAACTGGAACAATATGTCAAAAGAGGCAAAAGATGTTTTGTTTAAAAATACAGAATTTGCCGAGCTTGGAAAAGAATTAGACAATTTAGCATTTGTTGTAGAGCGTGTAAGAGATTCTGCAAAATTAGCTGGTAACCCATCTGGAACCGCACAAAGTTTTCACGCTTTAGGATGGCTTGGTAGTGTAGCAGGTGCAGCTAAATACGGTAGTTTTGAAATGGGAATTGGAACCGTGGTAGCTCCAGCGGGTGTTGCAAAGCTTATGACCGACCATAGGTTTGTTAAATGGTTAGCAGAAGGCACAGAGATAGTAGCAACAAATCCTAACTCTATGGCGCAACATGTAAGAAGGTTGGTACAAATACAAGCAGCTAACCCAGAGATAAGAGATGAGATCAGAGCAATTCTACAAGGACTCCAGGGCGAAACTACAGAGCCAATGCCAGAAAATCAATCAGTGTCTGCGCAAACAAGTCCTATGTCTGCCAATGAGGGCAAGTTTAGACAGGTTGCAACCTCAGAAGTAGCCAATAAACTATTGCCTGACAATAGTCAGTTGGCTCAATCTATAGATTCATTTGCAATGCCAGATGTAGATATCAACATGTTTGCTGGCCAAAGCCAAGATCCTATGCTTATGCAGTCTCCAACAATACTACCAGATGAGCGAGATCGCGAGATAGCTATGCGTCAACAGGCAGGAATTGCTGGCTTAGTTTAATGGCTAGAGACTATAAAAAAGAATATGCAAACTATCATAGCCGACCAGAGCAGATAAAAAAAAGATCTTCCAGAAACGCGGCCAGACGCTCTGCTTTAAAAACAGGTAAGGTGAGTAAAGGGGATGGTTTAGATATACATCATGTTGACGGCAATCCTTTAAATAACAACAAAAGTAATTTGCGCGCGTTAAAGCCGAGCAGTAATCGTTCTTTTGCTAGAACAAAAACTGCGAGGAAAGCTAGGGGTTAGTCTAAAGATTCTGTTGCTTTAATCATAGCTCCAACAACTTCAAAATCCATGTTGTATCCCATATAGGATTCGTCATCTATTTCTACTTGTAAGTTCCTGGAGATTAATCTAAGCAATGCTGCTTGTTGATGCAAAGTTGTTCTACCAAACAGCTCAATAACTTCGGGAGCTTCTAACACTGGTTTGTAACTTTGTGGTAAATCTTTTTCTTGGCTTGCCATAATACTTTTAAAAAACATTATGCCTCAGCTAAGTTGTTCTGATTTATACGAGCATGTTCTTTCTCAATTAAAACTTTGAGCTGTTCAATTTTAGATCTTCTTTCAGATCCACAAATGTCTTGCAACATTTCATAAGTTTTAATGTCAACTGCCAAACTTTTTCTAATTTTATTATCTTGGTCCATGGCGTGATTTTACACACATTTGTAGTAATTTACAAATATATATTAAAAAATATATGATAAACTACATAACCATGTACGAACTAAAAAACTATTTGTTAAGCATGCAGTCGCATTGGATGATTAACCAGCACACTTACAATGCGGTCCAGGAGACTTTACCAATCATTGCAAAGTTTAAATCTAGTGAGGGTATGCACGATATGCCCAAGACACCTATCCATGATGTGGTCAAAAAAATATATCCAGAGATCTACCGGGTGCCATTATTTCGCAGGCAGTTTTGCAAACTCCTGGTTAAAGAAATAGAGCTAATGAAAAAAGAAATATCTTTTGAGGGTAACTCACATGAAGATAAGCTGCGGCAGATCCCAGAGATAGTATTGCGCGAACAAGTACCTGAGCTGTATCGCAATATGTGGTTTGTAGTCCAGACGGTATTGAACCCTATGTTTAATGCGCTGTGGCAACGTGATTGCAAAGATCCTACAAGCATACAAATAGCTAACTACAACCTTAAAGAAAAGAAACAGGGTGCCTGGCACCATGATGAAAGCGCTGATATATCTGTGGTCGTGCCGTTAAATACGGGTGGCTACGAAGGTGGTGGGACCGCTTTCCATAACTATGGCGACATAGCACCGCTGCCAACTGGCCACGCGCTTATGTTTCCAAGTTTCTCCAACCTGCACAAAGGATTACCAGTGGGATCCGGGGATAGATACCTGCTTGTCTTTTGGCTTTGTGATAAGCAAAGAACTATAGATATATACGAAAATATAGACTAATACAAATCATGCAACTCTATAGTCTGGACTCCTTCCAGGTTATAGGGTTTATACTCATCACTCTTTTTACATTCTAACAACAAGGCTAAGGCTTGTTCATTCTTAGATCTTCCGTACTCTAAAGCTTCATCTGACATGCTATACACTGCATAAGCAAATGGGTGTACTTTCTCTTGTGCTAGGAAGTTAAAGGTCCCGGCTGGCAATCCTGCTGCGTTACAAGCATCTACATAAAGAGCTGCTTGCATGTGATAGTTGAAGTTATTAATCGCTTGTTTAAAGCCACGAGGCGAAGCGTCACGAGCTGTCTTAAGATCCCAGACATCTTTGTTGTTGTACCAATCTAGTCTGCATTTAAAAGGGTGGCCATGCCATTCAAACATAATGACACATTCAACTTTATGATCTGGCTTAGGTATGTATTCTTTTACAATCTCTCTACGCTCCATGCAGATGTCATACAGGTCTTGACTTATTGGTGTGCGGTTATCAACAGTAGTTAAGAAGTCCTCATACTCAGCTTTACCAACTTTGGTTCTTCTGTCTATATTTGGTTGGATGACGAACTCTTCATCAAACTTATGGTGCTCCAGGAATACAGTATGCTGCACTCTACCTTCTAATAATGCAGGTGAGGGTGCAAAACCTTTGCTGTACTTCCAGTTATAAGCACACTTTAACGCGGCCGTAAGATCGTGAGATCTAAATGCCGGGATCTCTGCATAGATTTCATAAGGTACATCTTCATATACTCCAGGCTTAAATTCCATTGTTTGATCCTTCATACTCTTTGCCACTCATCGTCTTGTATGGTTTTATTTTGTTCTTCTAAAATAAGTCTATTCATATACCATTGTGCTTTAAGTAAATCTTGCAGGCCTTTCTTCATTTTATAACGCCACACATATTTAACTATGTTGCCCTTAAGATAACCTTCAAATTGTGCTGGAGGCATAGAAGCTTTAATTGCTTCTATACACTCTATGTCGCCTTGTTTGTAATGGTCAGGATTTACTGGATCACTCATCTTTTAACTCCTCTGCGTGTAAATTAATAAGTTGCTTACAGATTTCACCGGTTGTAACTCTTCTACCTGC
>Ga0207896_1000281_pt1 | contig 11105 bp, 15 predicted proteins | sample LinPmetageLP36_FD_184049 | JGI IMG/M metagenome (GOLD analysis project Ga0207896, IMG submission 184049) | Marine viral communities from the Pacific Ocean - LP-36 (SPAdes) | ecosystem: Environmental > Aquatic > Marine > Oceanic | place: Pacific Ocean | collected 2010-06-15 | reverse complement strand
GCATTTAATACAGCTACTCAAATAGCCGAGCAATTACCTAATCCCTAAATATGTCGCTGTTCAGCATTTTGAAGAGATTCCATAACATCATTTTGTGTTGTGGACTTTCAACACATTCCCAGTCATCAACTATAGACATGATGAGCTTGTTATCATCAAGCTCATCATTTTTACGAAAACTGAGAGGTGCACGGTCTCCCTCACTCCTAACATTTCTAATGTAATCCGCCACAGTGTAAATAATAGCATCTAAAAGCTCCTCTTTAGCCATTTCCATCCATGAATCTTTTGGAGTGCCCCACGTTTGGGTATCATCATCGACTCGTACTCCATGATTATAACGTTTCAATCCGAGCTCTAGCCGCCCCAATATTTCTACGCGCGTTCCCATTATTTGTAATATTCTTCATACCCTTTAACCATTTTTTCTTTAAACCTGCGAACTGCTTAGCAGTCAAAATTTTATTTCTGCGAAGAGCTTCATTTGCAGCTGCTTGTCTCCATTTATTTTTCATATTATTAGGGACTCCGGTGACGTTAACATTCTTCATCACGTAGTTTCTTTCAAGGTTGCGCTTTCTCTGCATTTTCCACCGTGAAACCATATCCTTCTTGATTCTATTAACGACCATCTTTTTTGGTACACCAAGTGCCTTATTTTTATCATTGGAATTAACTCTAGATGCAGCATTCTTGATGTTTCTAACGTCTTGTGTGAGGTTAGGTTTGTATCTGTTCATCCATGCCTTACCGTACTGCTTCTCAAGGTCCTTACGAATAGAATTGTCGTCTAATCCGACCCTCTTTACCCTCTCTTTCATCTTTCCAGTTTGAACCTGCGCTTTCTTTTCCTTCTGTACATTCCTCTTTGTAGGCTTGGGTGGAGGAGGAGGTTTGGGCTTTGCAAGATTATTACGACTCTTCTCAATCTGTTTACAAAGGGCATCCTTCGTCTGCTTACCCGATGTATTTATTTTAAGTAATGCAGCAAATTGTTTGATTTCAGTTAATGTCTTATCGCGACACAGTTTACCACCAACACGAAATGTACTACCAGTACCAGATAATTTAACGTTCTTGTTTTTATTGATATTTTTTACAGTAACGTTTTTAGTCTTAGATTTAGCCTTTATAGCAGCACAAATTTCATCCTTACGCATGTCCCGGGTGGTAGGACCATTTTTAACTCTAAAACTGAGAATACCCATTTTACGTGCAAGAGTTTTGAGTTCATCTCTAGACATACGATCACACTTCTTTCCATCAATCTTGAGTGCGTTGATTTGGTTGTTTGTTAAAGGTGCTTTGCGTTTTACTATAGGTTTGGTCTTTTTAGGAGGAGAAACCTTTTTAGTCTTGCGCTTAGCCTTTGTCTTACGTTTGGTCTTGTCTATAGTGACATCTCCATCTCTATAAAATTCACGGATTAATGGAGTTACAGCTTTGTATGCATTTTCCATGATAGCGGGTGACTTGGCACCTATGATTTGTACGGTGCCTGACTTGCTAATGTTGAGTGTGTACCCTTTCATGGTGACATAGAGCATAGGTGAAAGTTCTGGTTCATATTTGGTATATCCATATTTTGAAAATTTCATTTGCATACGAGTGAGATTTGAGAATACCCCATTTATACTAAACTGACCACTGAGATTGTTATACTCGATTGGACTGTAAAGGAATGGTTCTTTTTGTGTGTAATTATCTACGATAAATCGACGAATGAGTTCAGGTTGGTTTGCAATGTTTGTACCAACAAATCCATTTCGGAAAAGTATTTTACCATTCCTATAAATATTGCAGAGTCCACCTTGACTGTTCACACCATCAGAAACAGTCACCATAATTTGTACACTGGCGAAAGGTTTGTTAATACTCCCTTTGGGACCACCTTCTTTGGTATGAGAAAATCCTGTTTTAAACTGACCATAAATACCCTTTATCTCTTTCGTGTCTATATAAAGACCCTGACCGATAGGTGTTTTACCAAGTGGTTTTTTCATCAGAATTGGTAAAAGGTCTAAACGAACTTCTTTACCAAACGATTTATTAATAGTGCCAACGAACAACCCGGGTTTCAGTGGGGAGATCTCTAGATCAGTGAGGGCCCCAAATTCATTGATTGTATTTGGGTTCATCTCAGCGAGACCCTTTTCAAACGCGGCTTCGTTGATAGGAGTGAGATTCATATTGTCAAATTCACTTGTATTTATAGGTTCTCTTAATGCGTTATTTACTAATTTGTCCATGTTAATGTCCGCAAATTCATTTTCCAAAGGAGAGTTGTTTTCGAACTGTGCGAAACGACTCCGTCTAGGGGGTGGAGGAGGGAGAACTCGTGGACCTGGGAGAGGTCGCTGGGGTCTCTGGATTAATTCGGGTCTGAGAGGTTCACGAAAACCCGCAGCCCTCATACGAGCTTCACGATCTTGCTCTCTCTGTTTTCTAAACATATCAGCTTCAAGTTCTTGAGCGAAGTTATTGTTTGAGTTAGAGTCTGAGTTTTGTACATCGACACCAGATTGCCTGACAAATTCTTTGACCGACTGGCTCATATTACTATTTGTAAGGATTTTTTTTAATGATTATTGCCTGTCATCAACTGATCTTCAATCAAGTCCATACCAAATATAACTGGTTGGATGGGGTATTGCCGGCCTCTATACGAGACAGATTCATTCCTAACCTCGATATCATAAGAACTGAATGGTCCCACGTAGAAGTCTTCATGAAACTTATGCTGACCCAAATTGTTATTTTTACAGTGTGTATTAAACGCAGCCACAAACAAGTTCTGGGGCACATACTGATCCTTACCCTTGTCGACAATTGTGGATTCCAGAAAGTGAATCAGAGAGTTTGCAACCTTCGCAACCTGCATCTTGATAATTTCAAAGTATTTCGGTACGACATCCCAAATATCTTCATCACCATATTTGTTCCTGTAATCTATATAAGCCCTAATACATTTATGTAAAATGTTGGGTAGTTCATGTTTAAGTTTTTCATCGAGGCGAGGATCCGCGTGCCTTACTTGTTTGCTGAAGTTCCATGGTAAAATACGGCGTAGAACAGAACCCGAATTATCTTTCCATCCTGGGACTTCATTACCACCAAGAACCCCTGGGACCTTCCACTCTGGAATCTCTTCAGCTGGTTTATTCTTAACTGCCACAGATACGTTTTCACCTGAAACGAGAGACTGAAACTCGGCCTGTTCTAAAGCGAGATCACCCTTCACCTCTGGTGCGATAAACATGAATGCATCTTTGATTGAAGAAAGACCAAATTTCTTCTCGATATTGTTCGATAGGGTTCGTACATCCTGGTTTTCATAGAAATTCTTGAAAACCTTAGTAATTAACGTAGATTTACCTGATTTAGCGATACCCTTGAAGAATGGGATAATTTGCCACGAATCCAGCTCTCCAACATTATAGCAGAGACGACCACCCATAACATACGCCCAGTTGCAGACTTCCTCTTCAAACTTCTGATACTGTAAAACTTTGTCAAAGTTTGGTGTTGGAATGTCTTGCCACCTTTCTAGATCTGGAAATTCATTGAATTCCTGATCAAAGTATTTACAAGAAATAACAGTTGGATCTAATACAGCAAAGTCATTGCTATCATACGGGTAGAATTTACACTTGTAAAAACCCTCCTCAGGGTCATTTGGATTAGTGGGTTCCCACTCCTTACCTACAAATACACCATTCTTAAAAGACCAAACATGACGCCTCTTCTCAATATCCGGAAACTGATTGTCATTGCATTTAGAAATATTATCGATAACTTCCCTAAAAATGCTCCCCTTACTCGTAAAGTTTTTCCACATCTCAAAATTGTCATCTTTGTTGGCTAATGAATACACGAATTTCTCGATAGTCATTTTTGGTTCCCACGCCCTTGTATTGTATCCTTCCTCCGTTTTGTGTTCTTCACAACACTGACCCTTATATCTACGGTATTTGGCTTTTTCAAGTTCAGCAAGAGTAAAAATAAGACATTTTTGGAGGGGTATAGAATTATCTAAATCATCATCACACATAGTTGAGGCATCAAAAAAGGAATTTGTTTGTGGCAGTGCAGTTGGATTTGAAATACGTTCATACGCATTATAGTGTCGACGTATGTTATCATATCCATCTTTGAGTTGCTTTAGGACATTATGAATTCGCATAACTAGAGTGGTTCCCTCATCATCTTCTTTCGTTTGAAGATTGAGAGCTTTCACTCTACCTTTTAAATCTACCAGGAAGCGTCGTTGCTTCTCACGAATACCCTTTACAGCTAGGATGTCGATTCTACCTACAATTGGGTTGTTATTCTCATCATAATTACCTTCGTGGATAAATTGCCTATATCCAAGTTCCCGAGCATTTCTGAAATCTTCTGTCCTGAGATCCCAGTAATTCTCAAAATTGACGACAATATTTCTTAAGGCATCTTCATTCATCGACTGGATACTCTGTTTTTGAAGCTCTGCCAGCGCTTCGTAACGATTTGGTTCCTTGTCGATGAAGTGAGTAATGTCCATTTCTATTATTAAGAATTTTCTCTCTAATTAATTTTTCAACTCACTCAAAATTTTGATGAGTATTTTATTTTGCATTTGAAGTTGTTGGGTGATACTCACCAGAGCAGTGCATACAGTGTCACCATCTTCAGTGGCGAGTAGTGAAGTCATCAAGGTCGCGACATCGACACCATCATCTTCAAACATCTCATCATCTTCATCCCCCATTTCATCCAATTCATCAACTTCATCCTCAGTCATAGAAATTTCCTCGACAGTGTCAGACTCTGTCTCATACTCAGATTCGGGTAGGGGTACGGGTACGATTTCACCCTCCTCAATTTCTTCAGGCTGTTTTGACATTTGATTTAGACTAAGAAAAATTGGATCGCGAAATTTCGCACATTTACCCAAAATTATTTTCTCTGCCTATAGTACAACAACTCTCAAAATGGCTGGCGGTCTTATGCAACTCGTCGCTTACGGTGCCCAGGATGTCTACCTTACCGGTAACCCTGAGGTAACTTTCTTCCAGGCCAAATACAAGCGCCACACTAACTTCGCGATGGAGAACATCGAGCAGACCGTCAACGGTACTGCCGCCAACTCCGGTCGCGTCTCCGTCACCGTCGCCCGTAACGGTGATCTCGTCGGTGACATGTACATCGAGCTTGAGTCTTCCGAGGCGGTCACCGAAACCACTGCCACCGGTGATTGCAACTGGGTTGCCGAGCGTGCGGTTAACAACGTCGAGTTATCGATCGGCGGACAAAGGATTGACAAGCACTACCAGAAGTGGTGGCGCATGTACTCCGAGCTCTACCTCGATGAGGCCAAGAAGGCCACTTGGGGTAAGATGACCACTGCGGGTAACGGCAAGACTGTCTACCTCCCTCTTATTTTCTTCTTTAACAGGAATCCCGGACTTGCCCTCCCACTAATTGCTCTGCAGTACCATGAGGTGCGCATCGATTTCGATTTAGCGAATAACTTCAACACCTACCTCAATACCTCCGTCTTCAAGGTCTGGGCCAACTACGTGTACCTTGACACTGAGGAACGTAGGCGTTTTGCCCAGAAGGGCCACGAGTACCTCATTGAGCAGGTTCAGCACACCGGCACTGACACTGTTACCGCTGATGGTGGTACCAAGCAGGTCCGCCTCTCGTACAATCACCCAGTCAAGGAACTTGTGTGGTGCTTCTCCAACACCCAGACAAACAACTCCCTGTGGAACTTCACCACCGCGTCTACCGATGCCAACATCGTGCTCGAATCCAACCCCTCGGCCGCTGCGCACCACTCCGGCAATTCTAACTGTTTCGTTTCCACCGGCACCGTTGGTACCCCCCAGTGTGTGTATGGTAAGAGCGGGTCCTCCTCCATCTTCACTGAGGAGGCCGTCGGTCCCCTCGCCACCTTCAAGCTCATCCTCAACGGTCAGGACCGTTTCAAGGAGCAGAAGGGCAAGTACTTCAACCAGGTCCAGTCCTACAACCACCACACCGGCTCCCCCTACCCCGGTATCTACTCGTACTCTTTCGCGCTCAAGCCCGAGGAGCACCAGCCTACCGGCACCTGCAACTTCTCCAGGATCGACAACGCGCAGGTCCAGGTTGTCACCGCGGGTACCACCAACAACGCGATCTCCATGCACATGTTCGCCACTAACTACAACGTCCTCCGCATCCAGTCTGGTATGGGTGGCCTCGCTTTCTCCAACTAAATACCCATATGCGGTATTTTAGTAAATAATTAAAAAACAAAACTCATTTTTAAAATGCACAGTACCAATGCTGTTTAAAAATGATTAGCAAGCCTAAGTCGACCTATATTTTTTGTTTTCTAAACTAAAATGCACAACTTTTCACGTACCGATCTGATTACTACCCTGTCTATGATGTTGAACGCCGTACAAGACAACCCTGATATGGAACTTAATAGAACTATGGCACTGTCTATGTTTGAGGTTACCCTCAGATATTACAATCTTTTAACACAGGGGGAATGTGATAAGACATTCATTCAGGCCTGTTATGATAAGGCAAAAGTGCCTAAAAATGATTACAGATTTACAAAGTATGTTCATAAATTTGAGGAACTTATTAGACCGCCACCCTTGCGTCGATCGAGGCGGTTAGCAAATAAGCGTACTTAAATACAAGCCTCTCATTATAGATAATGTTCAAGAAAGTGTTTGAACTTTTTATTAAAGTGGATAAACCTCTATTGGGACGTTGGAATTTGAAGTCGTGTAACGAAATTTCAACATCCATCAATTCTATCTATCAGAACAGGGATCATTGTGGTGATACGATATGTAAAACACCAAAGAAGGCTTCAGAGTACCCCTCAAAACAAAGCCCCACCGAGACCACCCATGAGGGTACCGATGAGAGCCATAGAACTGGCTGAAGAGGCAGCGGGTGTGGTAGGAATACCACCAGCTGACCTGACGGATGAGGAGCAGCAGCATAAACAACAAACTAACATTAACATGGGGGCAATTTGTTGCATCTTTTTTATAATGGACTTAGAAAATTAAATTGGGCAACAGGCTTGACCAAACTTTTCTTTAGACGTTGTTGATACGGTGGAGGACGGGACGCCTGAGCACCATGACCAAAAATCCGCTCTTTCAGGTGGAATTGTTCCAGCGGCGTGGTCAGCTCGCCCCTTTTCACACCCCGCTGATCCACCACACTTTATTGTGCATTCTTGTTCTGAAGATGCTTGTTGCATAGTATTCGGTTTTATAAGATTATTTAACCCCCCTAAACCACCACCCCCAAACTGCATAAATGCAGCAACAGAAAGTACCAAACAAGACATTATTACTACCATTACGATGATTTGTTGCATCTTTTTTATAATGGACTTAGAAAATAAACCCAATACCTAATCATGTATGAGATATACACCGATGGGAGCAGTCTGGGAAATCCTGGACCTTCTGGCTGGGGTGTGGTCAGTGATAGTTTTAAGCTTAGTGCTGGACAACCTAATTCAACAAATAATCGGATGGAGATGACCGCGATTTTGCGAGCGCTTGAAGAGTGTGTGAAGAGAGATATTCAAGAGGTGCGTATATTTACGGATAGTAACTACGTGAAACAAGGGATAAATTCATGGATTATAAAATGGAAACAAAATGGGTGGATGACATCTGCGGGTGCACCCGTAAAAAATAAGGATTTGTGGATTGCTATCGATGAAACGCGTAACAAATTGAACGTAGTTGAATGGCGGTGGGTAAAAGCCCATAATGGCGACCCTAGAAATGAAGAAGCTGATACATTAGCCAGGGAGAGTGCGAAAAATATATCTGTATAATCTAAGTCCATGAGTGTTCAAAAGCAAGACGAACACTGTGAGTGGTGCGAAAAACAAGAAAAGTTGCTTATAAAATGGGCTGAAAAAGCGGCTGGTTACCGCTGGTTGCATAATCATGCACGCCTATTCTACAAGAAACAGAATGATTGGTTGTCTTATCCTAGTATAATTATAGCGAGTATAACGGGTGTCGGTGGTTTTGCGGTATTAAATCCCAGTGGTAATGAAAATGTATCTCAAGATACCAAAAACAATATAATGGTCATTCAGTATTTCTTTGCATTTCTAAACGTCCTTGGTGGTATACTCACATCTATCAGTAAATTTAGTCAGTCTCTACCTCTATCTGAGGCACACTCGGCTATGTGCGTACAATGGTCAAAGTTCTATAGGTCTATTGATATGGAAATATCACTCGATGTTAAGCATCGGTCAGAGGTGGTAGAGTTTCTTATGAAGTCTAGGGAAGACTATGATAAGTTACTTGACGACGCACCAGATATACCGGCTATATCGATTCAAGCATTCATGGTTCAGTTTCCAGATAAAGAAAACAAACCGGATGTCTGTAATGGACTCTCCATTGTAGTGAGTGATGATGCAGCATCTGTAACCGGCTCTAGACGTGCAGTAAATAGATGGTTGGGAGCATTCCAAAATATAAATAGAAGAAGGAGTAAAGAGATGGATGAACTAGAACGTGTTGACTCTGTATAATTTTCTCAGGATATTATAAAATGATTGCAAAAGTTCTGACCATTTTGTTAATCACCTTGGTATACGGTCTCATCTATGCTTCTATTCATAAAGCCGATCCAACAGCGTTTGGATTTGAGGATGGACTTTTTGATCCTTTTTACTTCTCATTCACTACGATGTCGTCCGTGGGCTATGGTGACTATTCACCAAAGACCAGGATCGCTAAGGCTCTTGTCATGTCTCAGCAGACTATTCTCATCGTCGAGCTTATCAGTATTCTCGAGGACACGGTGCTCGGAGGAGGTGGTTCGAATGTTCTAAATCTTAATAAATTAGCTTAAAGTTGAAGTTCCTATCTAGTATGTGGGTGGTCCCACCGTTATACAAGTTGATTAGTAATATAATCAAGTTGCACCGTTCTTATAGCTCAGTTGGTTAGAGCGTGGTGCTTATAACGCCAAGGTCACGGGTTCGAGCCCCGTTTGGAACAGCTTTTAGAGTGGGTTATCCTCACTGTAAAAGTTGTGATTTTCATTTCTATTACTCATATATGACTCCCACACAAGTTGGGATTAAATTGAATGATACGACGTCTGCTAGTGAGTTAGATTCATTTTTTACTCAAGTATGGTCTCAGGATAGACGTGTTAAGATTGTTTTAGATGCTACAGATTGTAGAAAGATTTCAGTAGGACGTATTCTTTCTATGAAAGGTGTGTTAGATGAACACAGATACAGTTCTAGAAAGTATATAGACCACACGGTTGTCTTGGTCAATTCGGGATTTGCACGATTTATATTGCGTGCAGGTTTGGCGATCATTAGGACCGAAAGACCTGTTTACATTAGTACCCCCACTTCACATCGTCGGGGGTAGCTTGAGGGTGGTGCCTTGAGATGAAGTTCTTCTCACCATGGTCACTGTGTCCAATGAGACTACCCTTGGATCTATCAATGAGCATGTACTTACGCATATCCTTATAGTACACCCTAGCCCCCTTTTGAATAAGATCTTCGTGTTTCATGTCGATGTGATTGTCCATAGGATAGAAATATTTGTTATATTTACGCATATTGTCAACATTTACAAGATAACACTTCGTACTCGATATCCATTTTACTTTTTCGAGATTTCCCTCGGTTTTATCAGGAAGTCTTGAGAGACAGTGGAAGAAACACATTTCAAAGTTATTTCCTTTTTCATCTATGACTTCTTGGATTTGATTGAAAAGTTGAGGAGATTTGATCACCACATTATCTTCAAAAATGACAGCATATTTGAGACCTTGATCAAAACACCTTTTGTAAAAATCCATATGACCAACAAAACAACCTATGGCTCCTAAATTAAAGTAGGTGATATTAGGTCTTTTCACCATGGGGTCATAGTGCATCTCTAGAGCCTTTTCAAAGTATTCGGGTTCCACAATATGTTCAAACTCTCGTGCAACTTTCACTTTTGAGGTGTTGGGACCATAAATAATTTCGAGTGGTTGTTCATCATCAAAATGTTTCAAGAAAGTCTGCTGACGAGTTTTTGCATCCTTTACTGTGAGCATAAAGCATTTGTACTCATATTTTTCTGTCTTGTTTATTCCTGGTTTACGAAATGATTCCACAAGAATATATATCACTAATGAAAGTAGTATGACAAACAAGAACATACCTACTTAAACGGGAGAAAATATATATAATTAAGAATGAACGCCATAGATGTATGTGGTCTGTTGGGATCCGCTTTCATCCTTGTCATGTTCATACCAGAAATTAACCATGTGTACAAACACCGTGATGCCAAAGCTATCAACTACAATTTTCTACACTTGAACTTGACTGCGAGTGTATTGTCTCTCATCTATTCATTCCACTACACTGTCATACCCATGATCATCACAAATGTTGCCGCTGGTCTTTTCTGCTTCCTAATGTACTACTTCAAGTATATGTACGAGGTTAAAGAAGAGAAACAAATTACTGATATAGTAGCTGAGGCTCCGGCTCCTATGGTGTAGTTGGTCAACACTGTGGACTTTGAATCCACCACCCCAGGTTCAAGTCCTGGTGGGAGCTTGATTTATATGCGGGAGACTTATAAGACTGTTCACCTTAAGGGGCTCCTAGAACAAGCATATAAATCTTTTCCTCTCTTAGCTCAGTTGGTAGAGCAGTGGACTGTAGTTCCAAGGGTCACCTGTTCAAATCAGGTAGAGAGGACCATTCCTTCTTAGCTCAGTTGGTAGAGCGACAGGCTGTTAACCTGTAGGTCGTCGGTTCAAACCCGGCAGAAGGAGACTGTTGTTTTTACAATGTGTTATATCCACATTGTAAAAATAACTTAAAAGTATAGTTTTAAATATTAGTAATGACCACTATTGCTAATTTATTGATTTCACCAGTCGTGTCCCTAAAGAAGAGATTCGGGCGTCCTTTCGCTGCATCCACTCTAGATACCCCACCACCCCCAGTTGATAACACGAAGCAATGGAACTTTGGTCAGTATTGTTGGAAAGTTACGGTCAAGTCTAAAGATAAGGAAAGTGGTAAACTCGATAAA
>Ga0207896_1000280_pt1 | contig 11141 bp, 14 predicted proteins | sample LinPmetageLP36_FD_184049 | JGI IMG/M metagenome (GOLD analysis project Ga0207896, IMG submission 184049) | Marine viral communities from the Pacific Ocean - LP-36 (SPAdes) | ecosystem: Environmental > Aquatic > Marine > Oceanic | place: Pacific Ocean | collected 2010-06-15 | reverse complement strand
ACGATTTAGTTGATTCAACAACACAGGCGTTGATGCGATTTAGACAAGGTAACTTTATTCAATTGGATTCTGATTACGAGGATGAGGTACGATTGGTAGAAGGCGTGGTTAACGAAACAAGGTATTACTAGGTATGCTTAGAGAAATTTTAAAAAATAAAAAAGTTACTGATTTTATAGGAGAACAAGGAGAAGATTTATTTACTGCTATTAAAGATAAAATACAACAAACTAATCTTTCTACAAAAAAAGAAGAAGCTTTAAACACTTTAAAAAAAGGTTCTGAGCTAGAAAAAAGAAATGTTTTAGATTTAGCAACTCAACAACAGATTAAAACAAATGAATTGTTGGCAGTTAAACAGAAATATAAAGAAGCCATTCAAGCTCAAAAAAATAATATAGATTTTGTAAATAAGTATGCCAAAAATGACAGTAAATTTGGAACTGAAATTAATACATGGGATGACTATTTAAAAGTAATTGACGATAATATTGACAGAGAAGCTATGATTTTAAAAGATCAAGCTGGTTATAGAGATACTTCAGACGAATATAGAAAAGATGTAGCAAGAACTATGCTGCTTAAAATGGCAAAAAATGATTACCTAGATAGAAGACTTTATATGGAACTAGGGGGTAAAAATTTAAGTGGTGCCGATGATAGTAGATATACACAGAATATTCCTAAAGAGTTAGAAATACAGGAAAATTTTAATGTGTATGCTGATAATCTTATGGCCAATAAAGAAAATTATGTTTTTCCCTTTAAAGGAAAAGATGGTTTAATTTATAGAAATAAAAATGAAATAGATAAAGTTAAAAAACTAGAGAAAAAAGAAATAGAAGACGCACAAAAGCTTCAATTTGAAATAGAAGCAACAAGAAAAGCAACTTTAGATCAAGCACAATTATCTTCTGGAAAATATGGTGATCCTACGATGAAACCTAGGTTTGATGTTGGAGGGTATACATCATATAAAAATAAAGTTTTTAATCGATTAAAAAGAGGAGTGTATGTTCAGAGAGATTTTAACTTTCAACCTATTCTAGATGATAAGGGAAATGTAAAAGTTTTAGATTGGGATAAAAGTAGTGATTTAATAGAGATAGATAGTCAAAGAAATATAGAAAAAAGAAGTGGGGATTCTTTAATATATATTCAACCTAAAATTCCTAATTTACAAAAAGGTCATGAGTTAATGAAAGTAAGACGAGAACAGCTTTTAGCTAATAGTGATGATGTTAATTTAAAACAAATTACATACCCTACTTTTTTTACAACGGAACCACGAAACAAAATTCATATTAAATTAGAAACAGATCTATCAAATGTATTAGATGAAATAAAATCTTTATCTTCTGGTTTATTATTAAAATCAGGATCTAAGGATAGGATTAGAATATTAGAGAATACAAGAAAAGCTATTGAAAAAGATATGAAAACTTTAGGATTAGAGTCTCGTATATTAAATGAAGCTACAGGTAAATTTAGACAATATGGTCAAGCTTTTAATGATGCAGGACAATTAATTAATTCTTTAAAAGGAATAAAGGCTTTTCAATATATAGGAAGTAACTTAGATATGGGTACAGGTAAATTAAATAAAAATATTGTACAGGTAGACGGCGTGTTTGCTTTACCTGATGGATTTGAAGATGGGGGTATCGCTTCTTTCGAAGAAGTGCTAGAATACGACAATGGCTGAAGAAGATATTGATATATTTAATAATTCGCAGGAATATTTTGATTTTTTAAAAGAATCTTCTAAACCTGATCCCGATAGAATAGCCAGAGAAAAAGCTATTTATAAAAGCATAGGAGCTATACCTAAAAAGATAAAAGATTCTTTAAGTAGTATAGAAACAGAAGATGTAAAAGAATTAATTCCAACAAAAGATGAGTTAAAAAACTTTGCTGCTACAGCAGGGGCTGCGGCCGTAGATTTTCCAATTGTTATGGCCAATATACCCATAGCCTCTTTTACGGCTGCGGAATCATTTTTTAGAAAAGGAGATACTTCCGACATGCAGAGTATTCCTTATTTAACTCCTTTAGTTGATGAGTTCACTAAAACAGAAGCTAACCTGTTATCCGATGTAGGAGCGACATTTGTAGGAGGAGGTGCAACATTTGTAGCACAGATGAAAGTTTTGAATAAAATAGAAAAGTCAGCTCCTACATTATATAAAAAATTAAGTAATACTTTTCCTTATTTAGTTGAGCATGCTCATCAATACTATAAAAAAATAGGTAACCCAACTTCTAAAACATTAGGGGGTAAGGCTTTAGATTTTATAACAACAAGTCTTCAAGAAGTAGGAGCGTTTGGAAGAAAAACAGGTGAAATAATTCCTGACATTTGGAAAAGATCTGCAGGTAATATTGCAAAAATTGTTAAGTATGGTGGTTACACAAGTCTATTAATGGCTGATAATTATGAAGCTGAAGGAATGGAATCTGATTTATTTGATAAAATGGTAGATTATGAAGGTTTAGTAGACGAAAAATTTTACAGAGAAGACGATTCTGGTGATTTTACTAAATTAAAACAAATAGATTTGCCTGAGCCTGCAACGCAAGAAGAATTAATAGAGGTAATGAAAGAAAGAGAAGAAAGAGATAAAAATTATGGAATGAGTGATTGGTTGGAAGAAAATTTAGGAATAGTATTACAAGATGATCCTAGTGATAGACCACCTGGAATTACAGAATCAAATGACGGACCGCCAGAGAAAAAATATATACGTCCCGCAGCAGGTTTTGCATATGGAGGTTCTCCAGATGAAGAGGGGATGTTCTCTGATTCTATTGATATGACAGGCATGAAAGGTGACGATGTTGATGTAAAAGAAATAATTAATCAACCAGGTTTCATGGGCAGCGATGACTTAGATATTTTTGAAGAAGCAAAAAATCAAGGATATAGTGAAGTAGAAGTAGCTAATCTTTTTGGTAAGGTTCCACTGTGGGCCGTGGCCAACGTTGATAAAGCTAAAATGCTTAAACAACTATTTACGAAAAATGAAAAAAAGAACATGGACAATGTTAAAAACAAAGTCGGTAGTGCAGATGAAGTAAATACAGAAATAGAGGATATAGATATTATTGATACACCTGCGGGCGGAACAGAAGTAGGTGCAATTAAATCAAAGAAAACAATTATTGATTCACCAGAGGATGGGGAGTCAGCATTTTACTCGGGCCTCGAAGCACGGCTCATGGACCCTAACACGCCTGTATCTTTTGACTCTAAGGAAAAATTATTTAATTTTTTAAATCAAAAAGGAATTAGTAAAGCGGAGATTGATGATAATATTTTAACTCGTTACCTTCAAATAGCTGAAGAAAATAATGTTCCTATTTCAACGCAAAATATGTTGGAGATTTTACGAAAAGCTCCACTTCGAAAAATTGATTCGGTAACATATGGTGATGCAAGATATGGTGGAGAAAAAAGAGCTAAGTATGATGGATATCAAGAATCAGGAGCAATACCAGGTTCATACCGAGAAGATGTTTTATATCTTGATCCTCAATACATTCCTATGGACCCAGGTACTTTACCTAGCAGTGGTCATGACTTTTCTGAGAAATTTGTTATTGGGTGGACAAGAAAAACAGATCGTAAAGCAACATTACCTGTTGATAAAACAAAAGCAGGTATTACTGAAGCTATTGATGAAAAACAAATAAAAACTATTCAAAAAAATCAAAAGAAACTAACATCACAAATTGATGGACTTTATGCATCAGCTTACGAAAAATTAAAGAGAGCAGGAAATATAGAAGATTTACCTGACATAGATAATTTAACTACCAGAGAAATTAAAGATAAGGTTAACCAGTTTACTTTTGATTTACAAGATATGGATGAACCTCTTTACAGGCAAATAGAACAGTTTGAAAATAAGTTAATGACCGATAACATGAAGCTTAATAAGTTTAAAGAAATGAAAGAAGGACAAAAAGTTATTGTTACAATGGCTGATGAAATACAATCGGATATTTTACAACAAGCAAAAAGATTTGAAGAAGAGTTAAGAAAAAAACTAGGTGATCTAATGGATCTTAGTGCTGCGGAAAGATTAAAAAAAATTCAAACATCGGGATATGGATCAAGTTATAGTGGTGTTAATGCTGAAGTGGCTGAGTTTTTTGTAAAAAACAAAACAGTTTTTAGACCTTTATTTCAAAATGAGGCAGAGATGCAGATATTTATTGATAGATTTAATGACAATAAAAAAATATTTGAACAATTGGCAGATGCAGGGCCAAGACCTGATAAACAATTAATTCAAAAAGCAAAAGAAGCCCAAGATATAGAACAGAAAATGTTAATTGATTTAGAAACAACTATTAGCGAAAATGCTATGAAACAACTTCATCCAAATCTACCTTTTAAAAATAGAACTGAATGGGGAGAAGCATTAATTAAAATGGATTTAAACAAAGCGGCTAATTTACTATATGGCTCCAATAAAATTCCTGATGCAGCACAATGGTACGCCGTATCTCCTTCTAAATTTATTACAAAACGTTATGGTCAAAAAGGAGGAACAGCAACACCAAAAGATCAACGAACAAAAGACATGAAAGGTATTGGCATGGAAGAATTTTACGGAGGTCCTGACTCTGTAGATCCTAATGGAAAACACTACACTTCTGTAATAGAAAAAGCTTTAAAAAGAGCGGCAAAAGAAAATAATTCAGAATTTAAAATTATAGAAGTAGATGGTATGGGTAAAGTTTTTGCTGTAAAGGTTACACCAGAAATGTTATTACCACATAAAACTCATAGAAAAGATGGAGGAATGGTGTATACTCCAGAATTAATTGATATATTTGAGGCAGCATAATGGCAATAGATAAACCAGTAGGATTAGGTTATACTCCAGACCCACCAGCGGGTTTTCCAGAAGAACAAGCAGAGGCTATTTCTCAACTAACTGAAATAGAATTACAAGAAGGATTAACCCCTGAAAATATACAAATGCAAGAAGATGGTTCTGCTATTATAGGTGAACAAGAAAATTTACTTGAAACAAGCTTTGACATGAACCTTGCAGAAGTAATCGAAGAAAACGAATTAGGTATGATTTCAAGTGATTTATTTGAATCTTTTGAAACAGACAAATCATCGAGAAAAGAGTGGGAAGAAACATACAAGAACGGATTAGATCTTTTAGGATTTAAATATCAAGAAAGATCACAACCTTTTCAAGGAGCAAGTGCTGTTACACACCCAATGCTATCAGAAGCTATTACACAATTTCAAGCACAAGCGTACAAAGAACTATTACCTCCAGGCGGCCCTGTTAATACACAAATTATTGGTAAGGTAGATCGTCAACGTGAAGAACAATCACAGCGTGTAAAAGATTACATGAATTATCAAATATCACATAACATGGAAGAGTATGATCCTGATATGGATTCTTTATTATTTTATTTACCTTTATCGGGTTCAGCTTTTAAAAAAGTTTATTACGATACAGGTTTGGAAAGAGCGGTTGCTAAATTTATTCCTAGTGATGATTTATATGTTCCTTACATGGCAACAGATATTTTAACCTGTGAAAGAGTTACACATAGTCTACGTAAATCAGAAAACGAAGTACGAAAATTACAGGTAGCTGGTTTCTACAGAGACGTCCCCTTACAAGCTTATAACAATGAAACAGGCTTACAAGAAAAAGAAAATAGAATAGCAGGTGTTCAAAAAACAAGTTATAACAACGAAGACTACGAGTTATTAGAAATACATGTTGACTTAAATATTCCTGGAATAGATGCGGATGACGGAATTAAAGTTCCTTATATTGTTACATTAGATAGAGGATCAACTAAGGTTTTATCTATATATCGAAACTATAGAGAAGATGATCCAAAAAGAAAAAAGACACAGTATTTTGTACACTATAAGTTTTTACCTGGGTTTAGTTTTTATGGCTTTGGACTTATTCACATGCTCGGAGGATTATCTCGAACTGCAACGGCAGCACTGAGACAACTTCTCGATGCAGGTACATTGTCTAATCTTCCTGCGGGTTTTAAAGCAAGAGGTTTACGAATTAAAGATAATGACAGCCCTTTACAACCTGGCGAGTTCAGAGATGTAGATGCACCTGGTGGAAGTTTACGTGAAGGCTTAATGCCCTTACCTTACAAAGAACCAAGTCAAACTTTATTTCAATTATTAGGTTTTTGTGTAGAAGCAGGAACAAGATTTGCAGCTATTGCCGATCAAAAAGTTGGTGAAGGAGCTTCGGCTAATGCACCTGTAGGAACAACAATGGCGTTGATGGAACGTGGCGCAAGAGTCATGTCCGCTATTCATAAAAGATTACACTATGCACAAAAAATAGAATTTAAATTACTTGCTAAAATATTTGCAGAATCTTTACCTCCTGTTTATCCATACGAAGTAGGTAATGATGCAATTCCAAGTTTAAAAGCAGAAGACTTTAGTGATGATATTGATATTGTTCCTGTATCCGATCCTAATATTTTCTCTATGGCACAACGTGTTACGTTGGCACAAACACAATTACAATTAGCGCAAGCTGATCCTGCTTCACATAATATGTACGAAGCATATAGAAGAATGTATCAAGCATTAGGTGTAAAAGATATTGATGTAATTTTACCTATTCCTCCACAACCTGAACCTGTTGATCCTGCTGTAGAAAATGCAAGCTCTTTACAAGGGCAAGGTTTAGTGGCTTTTAGAAATCAAAATCAAATGGCTCACATAGATGCACACAGAGCATTTATGTCTTCAGCTCTAGTTAAGAATAATCCGCCAACAATGGCAATTTTACAAGGTCATATTATGGAACATGTAGGATTACAAGCAAGAGAAGAAGTAGAAGAAGAGAATAAACAAGAAATAGATCAAATTTCACAACAATATGGTGGTCAAATACCTCCAGAATTACAACAACAATTCCAAGAAGCAATGGAACAACAAATTGCAGAGAAAATTGCTTTAATGACAGAAGAAATGGTAACAGAAGAACAAGAAGTACTACAGGAAATGGGCGAAGATCCGTTAGTAGCGCTTAAACAACAAGAAATTAATATTAAAGCAGGTGATTTACAAAGAAAATCAGCAATGGATCAAGGTAGACTAGGTATGGATCAAGCAAAACTAGAACAAACTGCTGATATAGCGCAAGATAGAATAGAATCTCAAGAAGATATTGCACAATTACGAGCAAATGTTAATCTAACCAAACAAAGAGAGATTGAAAAAAGCAAAAAAAACCCAAGGACAGTAGATGTTAACAAAAACGTTCGTTTCGACAACTAAAATATTAACAGCAGAGGAAAAGCTACAAAACTTTTTTGAAGAGCTATTAGATAAAGCAGAAAAGTCTTCCAAAAGTGTTGAAGATAGTATACTTTTAGCAGGAGCTATGATGGGCGTTGCAAGAATTCTTTATTTTGAACATTTATCCAAAGAAGAAGCAAAAAATATTATAGATTATAATACGAGTGATTTTATTGAACTAATAAAACCAACGATACACTAGGAGAGAGAATTATGGCATTAAACAACCCAAAACCAAAATACATAAATGGATCTATGTACCCTAATGCGAAGATGACTAAATCAAATGACATGGATCCTTACGCAGGCCCTCATGTAAATAAACAAGCAATTGTTGATGTATATACGGCTAGTATGGAAGGACCAAAAGTTACACAAAACTTAGGATCTGGACCAAAAGGTCAACGTAGCAAAGTACAAATTAAAAAAGTACCATTCAAAGGTTTATTTTAATCGTAAAATACTATAGATTAACTTCTTAAAAAGGAGGTTTCTATGAAACTTGCAAAAGATATATGGGCTCACATTAAAGAGTGGTCCGAATGGGGAATGAAAGACTGGATTAAAGCTGGTATCGTCGCCATAGTGGTAATTATAGTTCTAGGAAAAATTTCAGGAGCTGTATAAATGTTAAAGATCATTGGTGGTTTATTAGGCGGCAAAGATGGTGCCTTAAAACAAGTCGCTTCGGTGATCGATTCAATCCATACCTCAGAAGAAGAGAAATTAGACAAAAAGATTTTAATGCAACGCATCCAGCAAAAACTTGCTGAAAAGCAATTGGATGTAAATGTAAAAGAGGCAGGCCACCGCTCCATATTTGTGAGCGGTTGGCGCCCCTTTATCGGTTGGTGCGGAGGTTTTGCCTTAGCGTTCGAATTCATCCTATCTCCTGCGGTAGAGTGGTATAGTAAATTTGCAGGATTAAACTTAACGGCTCCAGAAATTCAAACTGGGCCTCTACTAGCAATTGTCACTTCAATGCTCGGCGTCGCTGGACTCCGCAGTTTTGAAAAAAGCAAAGGCTTAACAAAATAGGAGATTATAATGAAGGGTAAAAAGAAAATAGCTAAAAAGAACATGGGCGGTAGCATGGGCGGAGGAATGAATCCAATGGGACGTTCTCCAGATCCAACTGTTCAAAGTGTTACAGGTTACAATCCCAATACACCAATGATGAGAAAAAAAGGTGGGGCAATTAAAAGACGTGGCGGCGGAATCGCTAAACGTGGAATGGGGATAGCTAAATGAAGAAAAAAATGAAAGATTTAAGTGGAGATGGCAAAATAACTAAAAAAGATGTCTTAATGGGTAGAGGAGTTATTGCACGAAAAAGAGGTGGAATGACTTCAAGTTCTGCACAAACATCTGTCATTAAAGGAGCTAGAGCAAAAAGTTCTGGACAAGGATCTACTATTTCAGGCCCATCTGCTAAAGGTTCTAGAGAAGGTTCTGTTATTAGAGCCAAAAAAGGAACTCATGTAACAAAAGATGGAAGAACCGTTAAAAAAGGTTTGTATTATAATATGAATAAAGCCAAAAAAGACGGAACCAGTAAACCAGGAAAAGGCAGTGTAACCGACAAAGCTTTAAAACAATCAGCTAAAACAGCCTTTAAACCTAAAACTAAAAAAGCGTAATGCCTTTTCGCTCTAAAAAACAAAGAGCTTTTCTTTATGCAAATAAACCAGAAATGGCTAAAAAATGGGCCAATGAACATGGAAATAAGATTGTAAAAAAGAATAAAGGAGGTTATATGATGGTCGAACCAAGAGGTTTTACGAGAATGTTACCAGAAAAAAGACAGAAAACAAAAATATTTATATGAGTTCTTTAGAAGAAAGATTGATGGAACATGAAGGGTTCATGAATCAGATTTACACAGACACTAGAGGCTTTGCCACAATTGGTTACGGCCATTTAATTACAAAAAAAGATAATTTTGTAGAAGGTAAAGAATATGAAGAAGAAGAATTATATCAATTATTTAAAATAGATTTGCAAAAAGCAATAGACGGATCTGAAGAAATTGTGGGACATATAAAAGATTTACATCCTACTGCTAAAGAAATTATAACAGAAATGGTTTATCAACTTGGAGTTACAGGAGTTCGTCGTTTTTTTAAAACACTTCTTCATTTAGAAAATCTTAATTACAAATCTGCAAGTTCAGAAATGTTGGATTCAGTATGGAATAAACAAACTCCTAAAAGATGTAAAAAATTGTCAGAATTAATGGCTCAATGCGCTTAGAGAATTTTTTTACTTATTACAAAAAAGAATTAATTGCTAGACAAACAGCGGTAGAACAAGCTATACTACAAGGTGTTCCTAATTGGGACGAATATAGGTATTTAACAGGAAAGTTAGATGCTTTAAAACAAGAAGTACAGGAACTCACGGACCTGCTAAAAAAACAGGAGCTAGAATGAACAAGCCAGCAAGTAAACTAATCATGCCAAAGCATATTTGGGATGGTAATAAAAAAGAAAAAATTAAGAAAGATATAGAAAAAGTACCACAACCAACAGGATATCGTCTTGTTTTATTTCCTTTAAAATTAGAATCAAAAACAGCAGGTGGGGTTCATCTTTTGGATTCCGTTGTTGAACAGGCTTCTATAGCTACAAATATTTGTAAGGTTATAGCAGTTGGTCCTGATGCTTATTTGGATAAAGATAAATTTCCTAAAGGTGCTTGGTGTAAAAAAGATGATTGGATTATCATTGCAAAATATGCTGGAGCTAGACTTAGTATTGATGGTGGTGAACTAAGAATAATCAACGATGACGAAGTACTGGCTGTTGTCGACGATCCAAGAGATATATTGCCAGCTAATTTAATATAACATGGAGAATTCTATGCAACAAGTAGAGCAGAAAAAATCAGAACAATTAGTTCCAATTGATACATCGGGAGAATCCGTAGATGTAGAAGTAAAAGAAGATAATGTAACTTCGGTAAAGGAAGAACCTTCACAAGATACACCTATTGTAGAAATTCAAGAAGAATCTACACCTGTAGAAACCAAAGAAGAAGATTTGGAAGAGTATAGCGCAGGTGTAAAAAAACGTATTGATAAATTAACTAAGAAAATGCGAGAAGCAGAACGTCGTGAGCAAGCGGCAATTGATTACGCTAAACAAGTAAAAACAGAATCAGATACATTGAAATCTACTAATATGGTTCAAAATGAATCTATGCTGGTAGACAGAGAAAAAGCTTTAGTTAATCAAAAAGAATTTGCTAAAAGAGCATTGGAAGCAGCAATAAATGCACAAGACGCTGAAAAACAAGTAGCTGCTAATCAAGAGATTTCTCGTTTAACTATTGAAGATGAAAGATTAAAAGTTTCAAAAGCAAAAGTTATAAGGGCTAAAGCAGCCGCAGAAAAAGAACAACCTGTTAACGTAGAACAAGTTGTTAATCAACAAAGTACAGGAGGACAGGCAGAAGCTCCTAAAGACCCTAAAGCAGAAGCTTGGGCTCAACAAAACGATTGGTTTGGGACAGATAATGCTATGACATACACTGCATATGATATTCATACGGAATTAGTGCAGAATGGGATTGACCCTAGGGATGATGAGTATTATAAAGAAATAGACAAACGTATACGAAAAGAGTTTCCTCATAAATTTGAGGTAAAGCCGAAGCCAACTCAAAAGGTTGCTTCAGCAGTTAGAACATCGTCCACTGGACGCCGCACTGTGAGACTCACACCCTCACAAGTAGCTATTGCAAAAAAACTTGGTGTGCCGCTCGAAGAGTACGCAAAACACGTGAAGGAGGCGTAATATGACTGAAA
>Ga0207896_1000279_pt1 | contig 11167 bp, 3 predicted proteins | sample LinPmetageLP36_FD_184049 | JGI IMG/M metagenome (GOLD analysis project Ga0207896, IMG submission 184049) | Marine viral communities from the Pacific Ocean - LP-36 (SPAdes) | ecosystem: Environmental > Aquatic > Marine > Oceanic | place: Pacific Ocean | collected 2010-06-15 | reverse complement strand
AAAACTTAAATGGTAAAATGGCTTTAGTAGGAAAAGGACAAATTGATGATGGAAAAGGAGGAATGAAAGACTGGAATTATACTTTAAACCTTGAAGAGTATGCCTCTATGTTAGAAAAAACTGGTAACGCACAAGGGGAAGGTGGTAACGTTGTTATAGAAGCTTTAAATATTGATGATCCCACGTTTGCCGTTGAAGCTTTAGCAGATCAATTAAAAAAACTAGGTGGAAGATTTAAATTAACTCCTGATAAAAGTAAAAAAGATTTAAATTATTACAATGTAAACGATTTAGTTGAATACATGAACAGCGCTAGTTATACTGCTCTAGATACCATGATGAACCAAGGGACTAGTATGGCTTCTTTATATGCTGATTGGATGCCTACAGAATTTGGTCTTAATGGCGAAATTATTGGAGGAGGTATGAGAGATATAGACATTGATGACCCTAGGTATAAAGAATTTAAAAGATTAAACGACAAGGGAGAACTAAGTGATGAGTATAAAAGTGCAAAAAAATATTTACAAAAGTATATAATTTCAAATTATTTTGATACAAACATGCTTGTTGAAGAAACAGGTGTTCCTGGGGAACTTAAACCTCTTAAAGGGTTTGAAAAAACTAGTAATTGGCTAGAAGATAGTAAGCAAGCAAATCAAGAAGAGTTTCAAACAGGTACAGTTTACACCGAATCAGTTGATGAAATAATTGAAAACTATGAATTTGACGATAAAGCCGCAACATTCTCTATAAAAGAGTATGTGGGTGAAGACGCTATAGCTAACGTAATGCAAAACTCTATACCTGGAATGAAATACGATCTTATTTATAATTCTGACAAAATGAACGAATATTATAAAAAAAATGATGAAGATAAAATAGCTGAACCTGGTAGATTTTATATTAAAATAGGAACAGACGATTTTACCATGATTCCATCTGATGCTGAAGAAAATCCTTTTAGATTAATGAATTATATTTACAAGAACTTAAAACTATCACCTGAAAAAACTGAATTTCTAAAATCAATAATTAATAAAAGAAAAGATTTTGTTGATGAACAAATGAAGTCTGTTGAAAGTGAGTTTAAAGAAGGAACAATTAATAAAAAAGAACGCGACGATCATGAAAAAATGCTCAAAAAAATAGCTGCAGGGATATAAAAAAATACTATGGATTTAACATTAGGACAAATAAACCAAATTAGCGCTTTAAGAAAAAGGTTAGTATCAGAAAAAGCTACCGACACTGACGAGCAGATTAAAGCATTAAAAGAAAGCTTTAAAAAGAAAAAAATTGTTAAAGATTTAAATATAGATCTTAACGTGGGAAAGCCAATTCCATCGACCTCATCGGAGTCACAGTCGCTGGATATTACTTTGGACTCTCCTACAGAAATAAAACCTGTTCCTGCACGTGTAAAATCTAATCTACCATTAAAAGATAATGCTAATATAGATTTAATTAATTCTATAAAAGGTGATAATACAGAGGTAAGAGAGTTAATGCCTTTTACATTTCCATCACCAAGCGTTGATCCTAATTCAAAACTTACTTGGGATCAACAATTTTTACAAGAATCAAATTTAAAATATAATTTTGAAACTGGAGAATTGGATACTGCCTCAGATGATTTTCCGTCTTACAATCCAGAAATGAAAAACTGGAACGTAAGCCAAATGATGGAAAAATTTAACGAAGCTATTAAATATAAATCAGAAACAGGTTTAGATTTAATAAATGATTTTGGTACTGCTTTTAATACAGATCCAGATGGCGGCGGATTTTTAGACTATGTACAACAGGTTGTTTTTGCAAACAAAGGTTATGATTGGAATAAGTTTAAAGCTTTAGAAGACAAAAAAGATAGTTTAGCAAATAAAACTGCTTTAATTACTGAAATGATAACTCAATGGAACGATATTTATGACAATGTTTATCAATCTTCTGCAGATGATCTTTTTTATAAAGATGAAAATACGTCAGATTATATAATTAAAAAAAATATAGAAGAGTTTAATAAAAAATACGCAGCTTATTACCCTACTGAAGGTTATAACTCAGATTTTATTAAAGGTTCTATAATTGGAGCTGAGAGAATAAGATTTCCTACTATTAGAGATCAAGGTTTAATTATTAATGATACTTTTGAAGGTTACGACCAAGAGCAAATTGATAAGCTTACTAATAATCCATTTTTTAGTGAATACTTTGAACGAAATCCTATTAGCAGTAAAGGATTTACCGCAGAAGGAGAAACAATTAGATATATTGGCCCAGGATCTAGAAGACCAAGTGTTCCAGAAGGAAATGCTTATAGAGCAGAAACAAGAATCGATGAAGTTGATGGCGCAAGCATGCAATCTGAATATTATCAAAACACTACTTTAGGTGAAGCAGAAATTGAATTAGATAGAATTTCAGAAATAACTACCAACGAAGTTTATCTTGAAATGGTGGACGCTTCTAAAGACATAGTTCTTAAGTATGAAAAACTTATGAAAGAAAATGTTGAAAAAGATAAAATTAAACTTACTGAAGCTTGGGATAAACAAGCGGAGATATTTAGTTCGTTACCAATAGTTAGCAAAATCCTTAGCGAAGAAAGATTAAGAACTGGTAGTGGAAGTGAGCCTACACAAGAAAACTTAAATTATTTAAACACGCGTGTAAACATGCAGTTTGAAGAAATTAAAAACAATATGATCGCCGAGCTAGGCGAGGAAATTGTTGAAAAAATATTTGATGGTAGTTTTATAGCTAAAGATCAAGAAGAAGCTGATTCAGTTAATGTGTTTTTAGATGAATACAATAAAATTGTTCAAGACATGTCAGTTGTTAATGAAACTTTAGAAAAAATTGGAATTGTTGGCGAAGGGTTTAATAAATTAGGCGTTGTAGCTTATGGTTTAAATGTAGCTGTCAACGATAAAGACTTAACTACTTACGTAGGGACACATACAGAAAGCGTAACAGAAGGTCTTTACAATGGTTTTGTAAAAGGAATTAATAATGGTGAAAATAATATAGATTTTTATAGAACTATTTATGGAGCTACCGACGATGAATCAATTGATGAAGCAGTAGCAAGACTAGTAGTAAACCAAGCTCATAGCAAAGGTCTACTTACTACAAAGCAAATGGATAGATACATGCAAGCTACAACTTTCCAAGAACAAACACAGTTTTTATCAAAAAATCCTATTGAAATTATGACTGGTTTATTCCTTGACTCAATGGGGCAGTTTTTGTCTACAGGTTTATCCACAGAATCTATAGCACCATCTATTGCTATAGGCGTAGGAACAGGCTTGACAAAAGGACCTACATATGCTGGTTTAGCTACTGGAATTAAAAACAGCTTGATGAGTTGGCAGGCTATAACTGCTTTTAACATGGAAATGGGTAATGCTATGATGGGTGAAATGCAAAAAGAAGCAAAAGTAAGAGGTTATGATTTAAATCAATTTTGGAAAAATCCAGAGCAAATAAAAGAATTACTTACCGATCAAGACGTTATTGATAGAGCTCAAGGTATTGGTATAAAAAGAGGACTTCCTATTGCTGCTATGACTTTGGTAACTTCTGCGGCATCTTTAAGGCTAACTAAAGGCGTAGCTTTAAAGTCACAAGTAGGAAGAGCTATAGTCGCAACCCAAGTTGTTGGTGTTGATGCTTTAGGAGAGGCAAGTGGTGAAGCTATAGCTATTTTAGTTTCAGGAGAAGGAAACTTACAAACAGATATTACTAATGAAGTTTTAGGTGGTTTTGGATCTTCTGCTAGCGTAGCTTCAATTCAAATAACTCATGATTTTTTCCGCAACAAAGCAGGTGCAACCGCTCTTGAATTAGCTGCGTCAACAAATTTTGCTGTTAATTCTAATTTTGACAGCAATAGAGTCAAAGCTATGGCTGTTAGACTTTTGAGCGATGGAACTATTGACATTGATACTTACGAAGCAATGCTAGAAAACCAGCTAGTAGTCGATCAAATAAACGAAGGAGCTACAAACGCAACTGATAATAAAGTATCTAAAAAAATCAAAGGAAGTGGTAAAGTAAGAAACAGATTAGCGGATTTGTATAATACTTTAAATTTTTTGAAAAAATTTGGAAACAAAACTACACTGTCTGAAGCTAGTAAGAATATAAAAAACATTGAAAGAGAAATACAAAGTATACTTGATACAGGTGGTATTTTAGAAAAAGGTAATGAAAATCGTTTTCAAACTATAAATGATCAAATAAGAAACGTGCAAGGTGCTTTGACAAATGCTTCAAATATTTTAAACATGTTTGGCATAGATAGTGATGTTATCGTAAACCAAATAGATAGTAATAGTAAAATAGATATAAATAGTATTGACCCTAAATTATTAGAATATTTAATAGAAAGCAAAAACTTTCCTTCAATAACTAACGAAGCAACTGCAAATGCTTTTATTATAAATCATTTAACAGAGAACAATGGACAAAACTCTGCATTTATAACACCTTACGAAAAAGGTAAAAAAACTTGGGTTATTTCAAGTTTAGAAAACCAGAAAAAGTCTATTGTAAGTGGTTTATTTAGTTCTCAAGAAGGCGGTAAATCAGCAAGTGTAGCAATATCTCACGAAATACTTCACGCTATATTAGATAGAACTTTTTCTAAGAAACAAGTTAAAGATTTAAGTAAGCAGCTTTTAACTTATTTAGAAGAAGGTGAAGGACCTGTAGAAAACAGAAACATAAGTAAAGGAACTATTGGTAGAATAAAAACTAGATTATTAAACGCAGAAAAAACCCACGGAAAAGATAGCGATGCGTACGCGCAAGAGGTTTTTACGTCTTTTAGTGATGAAATGGGTATCAACAATATTTCATGGGAAAGAGCAGATAAAAAGTTTTGGCAAAAGTTTGCTGACAGTATGACTGATTATTTTCAATACTGGTTAGGTATTGATCATGAAATTATTAATACTTCTGATATAAGAACTGGAGAACAAGCTTTTAATTTTCTTAAAACTTACAATAGAACATTTTTAGGTAACAACAAGGTAAGAGTATCAGGCCAAGGAACTAACAGCAGTGGTAGCGGTAGTACTATTAGAAATAGTGCAACAATAAATGATATGGCCAACAGGATAATGGGAGGACCAGACACGTTAACAGATAAAAGCATGTCTAAAGCTGAGTGGGATGCTTTATCAGATAGAGTTATAGCTAGAATATATCCTACGTTAGATAATTTAATTGGAGCTAAAATAACTTCTTCTTTAAGAGCTTTACCAAATTTTAGTCAAGAAGATTTTATAGCTGAAACAAAAATAGAATTAATTCCACATATTAGAAACTTTGATCCTTCTAAAAATGATAATTTAGCTGCTTGGATTAATTCTCAAGTAAATAATAAAATAAACAATGTGCTAGGTAGTGGTAGAGCTACTACAGAAAAATTTACTAATGAGCTAAATGAATCAAACACTGGATCTTTATTAGACGAAGAAGTTTATAGCGAAGAACAAGAAAAAACTTGGTTTGAGCTTTTAGACATTAAAGAAGATAACCCTATATACAAAGACATTGCGGACAAAACAATCTCAGCTTTAGGTTCTAAACTACCTGAGATAAATCAAATAGAATTTAAAAAGAAATTACAACAAGCTTTTGAGAGCATGTTATATGATATAATATATACAGATGTTTTTAATCATCAAAAAGGCAAAAGAGGTCCTCAAAACCTAGAGTCGTTTACTACGTTTTTAGAAATAAACGGAGAATCTATATACAATAAGATGTCTAAAGAAGTTATAAACAACAACTACCAAACGTTTATGATAAACCTAGGTAGAGGTAATGTAGCTTTGTCAGATAAAAATCCTAAAGTTAAAAGTAGAACAGCTGGTAATTTAATAACAGAAAAAGAAGAGTATAATTCAGATAAGTTTGTAGATTACTTTACTAAAAATCTTAGTAGAAAAGAATCTTTAGCTAAAACTTTAAGTAAAGAATTAGGCTTTGATGCTACTATAGATGTTTTAGAAAATAACAAAGAAGCTAGAGCTAGGTTTGCAGGTGTACAAAGCTTGATGAATAATGATAATTTAGAAAACCAAGCAGCGGCTTTAGGTAAAGCTTTAGACAGAGCTACTCCAAACCTTAGAAATAGTGCAACAATAAATAATAGCTATGTTGAGCTAGCAAACTCTCTTGGTCTATTTGTAGATGATTTAAATAACATTTCTGAAGAAAACTTAATAGTAGGTGTTGAAAATTTAAACGTTACACCGATTAATAAAGGGTTTACCACAAAGCTTAAAGCTTTATTTCCAGATATGGATACTAAATTAATTGATGAGCATTTCTATAAAAATGATAAAGGTAAAAAAATTATAATTGATTATAAGTTAGATGATGATAATTTATTAGAACAACTTATATATAAAAAAAGATATATAGTTGATTCAAGTGAATTATTAAATCAATTAGAAAACTTTGAACAGAACATTGCTTTATTTATACCAGCGTACCAAATACAATCTTCGTTAGATGTAGAAAATCAAAACAGTAATTGGTTTAAAAAGATGGTAGAGATGAACCTTGGAAGTGCTAGAGGTATAGTAGGCGCTCCTGTAGCTGCTGTTGATTCAAACGGTAGACCTTTGTCTAAAGCAGATCAAATAAACATGACAGATGAGCAGTTTAACGAGGCTGTTGAAATAAGTAAAGCATATTTAAATAATCAAAGAAATATAGCCTTGAAAGAAGCTTTAGCCGCAGACACAAAAGCTAGCGAAGAAACTATAGCCGCTTGGGCAAAAGTTGATATAAATAAAATAGAACTAGGAAACAAAGGAGCAGCTAAAATTGGTCATATTTTAAACATATATAGAGAAATTGCTAACTCTGAAATCACAGCTCAAGAAAAAATTAAAGAACTAAGAAAACGATTAGGTAAAGATGGTATTGCTGCTATAGAAATGGGTAAGTTACTTCTTGAAGCTTACGCTCTTAGCGTTAACGATTTAGTTAATGATAAAGTTGCTAATGGTATGACTAAGGTAGACGCAATTAAGTTTGTAGCTACTAATTTTCAAAAAACTACAAATGCTGTTTTCTCCGCAAGAGCATATGCCGCGTTTAGCTCTTTTCAATTTACAGATGGACCACAAAACATTGATGATAAATTTACAGGCATAAAAGGTGAGCATGTGGACGATGCTTCTACTGTTACATTTAACATAGTTGAATCTATATACGAAGGAACAATAAAACAGGATATATCAAAAATATTAAACAATTTTGAGCAATCAGCAATAGAAAAAAGAGTGGCAGATTTATTTGATAAACTAGGAGGAAGAAATAGTCCATTAGGTAATTTAAGATTTTTACTAGCGCCAAAAGAATCTAAAAATATATGGGATTTAAAAACTGGCAAAAACATGTATGATGTAGCTTTAGCTGAGCTTAAAACTATGTTAAAACAAGAAATGGGCTTTGAAGTTCCTTTAACTCCTAATTTAAGAAACAGCTCTACTATTAATAAAATTAGAGTATTTGACTTTGATGATACTTTAGCACAAAGTAATTCTCAAGTGTTGTATGCTTTGCCTAACGGTAAAACAGGTAAATTAAACGCTACTCAGTTTGCCGCTAAGTCTGCTGCGTTAGAAGACAAAGGTGCTGTTTTTGATTTTACAGAATTCAACGAAGTTATTGATGGTAAAAAAGGTCCTTTATTTGAAGTTGCTCAAGCTATTCAAGATAAAAAAGGAACAGAAAACGTATTTGTATTAACAGCAAGACCGCAGAAAGCTGCTAAAGCTATTAAAACATTTTTAGATGGCGTAGGTTTAAATATACCTTTATCTAATATAACTGGCCTAGAAGATGGTAAAGCAGAAGCAAAAGCAAAATGGATCGAAGAAAAGATCACTGAAGGTTATAATGACTTTTACTTTGCTGATGATGCTAAGAAAAACGTTAAAGCAGTTCAAGATCTACTAAACACCTATGACGTTAAAGGAGTAACGCAATTAGCTAAGCTAAGAAATAGCGCTACTTTAAACCAAAACTTTAATCAAATATTATTTGATGTATCTAAAATACCAGCAGATGAGATATTCTCTGAAAAAAGAGCATTAAAAACAGACGCTATAATAAAACAAAACAAAGTGTTTTTACCTCCAACGGCAGAAGATTTTACTGGTTTGTTATATCAATTTTTAAGCGAAGGTAAAAAAGGAGAAGAACAATTAGCTTGGTTTAAAGCTAATTTATTAGACCCATTTGGCAAAGGTATAAACGCTATTAATGTAAATTCTTTGCGTACTAAAAACAATTACAACGCTTTAAAGAAACAATTTCCAGAAATGTTTCCTTTTATAGGTAAGAACAAAATAAATAAAAAAACAGATTACAGTGGTTTTACTTATGGAGATGCTTCAAGGGTTTACATGTGGAACAAGGCTGGTTATGATATCCCAGGTTTATCTAAACAAGACATTGATACTTTAGTTGATATTGTAGAAAACGATCAAATGTTAAAAGATTTTAGTGACAACGTTTATGGCTTGACTCAAGAAGGTTATGTTACACCTGACGAGTCTTGGGAAGTTGGAACAATAGAGTCTGACCTGCAAAGCGCTAGCACGTCTACAAATAGAGCTGCTTATTTAGCAGAGTTTATAAAAAACTCAGAGGAAATGTTTGGTCAATTAAACGGCCAAGGTAAATTAGTTGGTGACACAGCTAATAAAATACAAGCTATTTATGGTTCAGATTTTTTAGATTCTTTAAGTGATATTCTTTATAGAATGAAAACTGGAAGACACAGAACTTTTGGAACAAATAAAATGGTTAATGGTTTCATGAACTGGATTAACAATTCTGTTGCTACTATAATGTTTATTAACACTAGAAGTGCTGTGTTACAAGGTATATCTATGATAAATTATATAAACTGGAGTGATAACAATCCAGTTAAAGCAGCTATAGCTTTTGCTAATCAACCTCAATATTGGGCGGATTTTGCTAGAATATTTAATTCTGATTTCTTAAAAAGTAGAAGAACAGGTAATAAATTTGACGTAAGCGCTGATGAAATTGCAGCTTTTGTAAAAGGCAAAGGCAATAAAATGAAAGCAGCTTTAAATTATGCGTTAAGAAAAGGTTTTATACTTACGCAAATGATGGATAGTTTTGCTATTGCTACAGGTGGTGCTTCGTTTTTTAGAAATAGAACAGATGTATATATTCAACAAGGTTTTGAATTAGCTGAAGCTGAAGAAAAAGCTATGTTTGATTTTATGGAAATAACTGAAGAGTCTCAACAATCAAGTAGACCTGATAGAATTAGCACAGAGCAAGCTGGGCCTTTAGGACGTACTATATTAGCTTTTGCTAATACTCCATTACAATATAATAGACTAATGAAGAAAGCTTATTTAGATCTTAAAAATGGTAGAGGAGACGCTAAAACTAATATATCTAAAATAGCTTATTATGCTCTTGCGCAAAACTTTATATTTAACGCGCTTCAACAAGCTTTATTTGGATTATTATGGGAAGAAGAACCAGAAGATGAAGAACAAGAGTTGGCAGATAAAGATATGAGAAAAGAAAAGTCTATTGGTATTTTAAACGGTATGGCTGATTCTTTATTAAGAGGTTCTGGAGTTTATGGAGCAGCTGGAGCTACGCTTAAAAATATTTTAATGGAAATTAGAAGACAAAATAAAAAGAAAAGACCAGATTATACTTCTGTAGCTATGCAAACGCTTAGTATATCTCCTCCTGTAAGATCTAAAATGCAAAAATTAAGATCTGCCGCTAAAACAGTAGAATATAATATGGACGAAATAAAAGCTTTAGGATTAGACATAGATAATCCAGCTATATTAGCAACTGCGCAAGTTTCATCTGCTCTTCTTAATTTACCTTTAGATAGATTAGTTAAAAAAGTAGACAACATAAGAACTTCTATGGAAGATAACACTAAAGCTTGGCAACAAATATCTCTTATGGCAGGTTGGGACCAATATAGTTTAGGTATAAATCCTTATATACTTCCAGAAGAAAAGAAAGCTATAGTTGATGAATATAAAAGATTACAAAAAGAAAATAAAAAAGATTCAAAAACTAAAACAAAGAAAAAAGGAACTAAAATTCGATTTACATTACCATAACACTTTAAACATGAAAAAACTTATAATATTAGTAATGCTACTATGTAGCTGTGGAAGTTATCAATATATTCCTAATAGTGTCTATGTAGATGTGCAAACATCTCCAGAAGATATAACATCTATATTTACTGGTTTTAACACAGATATAATACGTATAAAATTCAAGCCTTTTAAACCTCATTTTTACTTTGCTAATAACTATGGTTATTGGGGAATGAGACCTATGTGGATGGATTTTAATTTTTATCAAGGTAACTTTTATAATTATTACTCTAGCTTTTACAGACCTTGGAATTATTGGGATTACTATATGACACCTTGGAATCAAGGACCTTTTAATAATCAAGGTTATAACGTAGTTTATAATTCTAGCAGAAGAACTAGTATTGAAAACAATATAGTTAATAGACCAAGCAGATCTAGAGTGATTCTAAATAATAAACCAGTTGTAAGTTATAAGCCAATTGTAAAACCAAGAGTTAATTACAACAACTCAAAACCTATAATAAATAATAGCTACAATAAACCTAGCTTTAATAGTAAACCTAGTTATAACTCTAAACCTAGTTATAATTCAAAACCTAGTAATAATTCAACTCTTATTGTTACAAGAGGTGGTAAAAAAGGGAATTAATATTTAAAAAAAATGGCAAAGAATAAATTAAAGATTGATTTAAATGGTAATGACATTGTTATAGATATGAAAAGTCTTATAATGGTAATAGGTGGTATAATATCTTTAACTTTAACCTATGCTATGCTTAGGTCTGAGATAGAAATAGCAAAGCGACTACCAGTAGCGCAAGAGATTAACTTAGAACTATTAGAACGAAAACAAGAAGAACTTGAAGCTACTGACATTAGGATAGAAAGACAGTTGATTAGAAGAATTGAAAAATTAGAAGGAAAACATAAAAGCATATTTTAAATATAAAGCTCTATGAAAATAAGCGATCATATTACTTTAGCTGAAGCGATACACTCGAATACAGCTA
>Ga0207896_1000276_pt1 | contig 11246 bp, 20 predicted proteins | sample LinPmetageLP36_FD_184049 | JGI IMG/M metagenome (GOLD analysis project Ga0207896, IMG submission 184049) | Marine viral communities from the Pacific Ocean - LP-36 (SPAdes) | ecosystem: Environmental > Aquatic > Marine > Oceanic | place: Pacific Ocean | collected 2010-06-15 | reverse complement strand
GAATTTTACAAAGGATCAGAAGGAAGCTTTAAAGCTTCTAGACGAAGTTAATAACTCTTTAGCCCCTAAAGCTTTAACTATTTCCTCTCAGATAAGAGGCAATAAGATTGACTTATTAAATAACTATAGTCACCATATAATTCTTAGAGACTTTAACGCTAACAAAGAAAACCTACAGTCTCGACAAGGAGAGTTTATAAACCCTTCTACAAAATCAAGAACTACACAAGAAAGAACAGATGGGTCTAAGCCTATAAGTTTTGATCCTTTTTTATCTGCAACAAGAGGAGTTCAAGAAACTTTATTGGATTACTACATGACGCTACCTATAAGAGAACTTCAGCAAACCTTAAGTAAACTTGAGAAAAAAATGGCTGGAGATACTAAGGTCACCAATGAAGATCGAATGGCGCTAAAAGCACTTCGAACTTCTGTTAATGAAAGTTTAGAAAAAGTATTCCACTCAACCTTTACAGACTATTCTGCTGCAGATGTATTTTTTGATAAGGTTAGGAAGTTGGGATATCAAGCGGCACTAGCATCTGCTCCCAGAGCAGTAGCTGAATTTACTTCTAACTTTGCGTTTGCCATAAGCAGCAATCCAAATGGTTTTATGTCAGGCGTTAATGACTACATGGGTATAATAAGAAACAATGATGCGGGTGTAAATTTTTTAAATAATGTAGGATCTACTGAGACATTGAAGCTTTACAATAAAGACCAAATGACTACAAAGAATGCTGAGATAGATTTATTTAAACAAGTTAGCTCTAAAAAAGGTCAAGCAAAAAGTCAATTGGGTAACGCTATTAATTATATTTCAGGATTTGGAGGAAGACAATTAACTCAATTTGTAGATAAGCTTGCAAATAATTTACTTTCAAAGCCTGATCAATGGATATCAAGACCTCTTTACTTCGGAGAGTTTGCTGCTGTGTTCCAAAAAGAAACAGGAATTAAGCTAACTGAAAAAGATATGATGGAAATATCTGATGGAACTTCTAAATATCTTGGCGAAGAATATAAATCAGCTATTGAAAAGTCAGCAATATCGGCGGATAAGCAGAGTATAATGATGGCTACCTCAAAGAATCCTTTTAACTCTATTGATAAGTTACAGTCTAAACGAAATGATTCTTTAACTCGTAGAGCTTGGAGAATGGCTAATGGCTATATGGCTAACTTTAGTTTGTTTGAGTATACCACTGCTAGAGCAGCAGTAAACGCTTTGTTTAATGAGGGCGAAATATCATCTCAGCAAGCAATGGGAATACTAACTGGCGTTACCATGAGAATGTCTTTATATGCTGTACTATATTCTGTTATAGCGAATCAAGCGGACAAAGTATTTGGAGCTCCAGAAGATGAGGACGCTGAGGATTTAGATAAAATAGGATTTATGTTGACGCGTCAATTAACGGGTTCAATCGGAACTCTACTATCAAGAGGTACATTAGGAAATATTCCTAACATTCCAATTACAATGGGACTAGAGGCTATAAACGAAAAGTATTTGCAATCACTTAGAGATGACGAGAAGTTTGATCCCTTTAAGCACGCTATGGTATATAGTCAGTTAGGGACAAAAGATTTAGCAGAAAAAAACTTAAATGATTTATTCATAGGTGTTTTTTCTGGTCCTTATGGACCTTTAGTAAAATCTGCAGAGAGAGGTAAGACATTAATCACTAGATCACTTACCAATAAAACAAAGAAAGGAAGAGATCGTGCTAAAGATGAGTTGACTAAAAGAATGTCTTACGAGGCGTTAGGTAATTTAGGTGTGCTTCCTTTTTACAAAGACGTAAGAAGAATTGTAAATAAAATATACTTTGAAGATTACGCAAAAACAAAAAAAGGAACAGGAAACTATAGTAAATCTGAACTTCGTAAAATTAATCCTGCTCTTTATAAAAGACTATACGGACCGAACTCTCCGGAGGCTAGGTTAAGAAAACAAAAAAGAAATTTAGAAAAGAAAAGAAAAACAAATAATTAATTATGCCTTTCAGAAGTAAAGCACAGCGAGCGTACATGTACAAGAATCTTCCTGAGATAGCTGAGAAGTGGGAGAATGAAACTAATTCAGTTAATCTTCCTGAAAGAATTAAGCCTAAGCAGCCTAAAAAAAGTCTACTCACGCAGCGCAGGAGACGCAGAAAAGTTAGGGAATAGCTAGGTACAATAAATACATGATGATCATCATGAACATTACTGCTACTAAATATTCGTAGTCGGGTTTAAATTTCATCGGTAACTGATTCGCTAACACCCTTAAGTCTTCTTGATAATACATTCACTGAGGTTTTTACTTTAGAGTAATCCTTATCAATAAGGGACTCGTAGATGTCGTTTAGGGAGCCGTGTAGATCTTCCATTACAAAGTTGATGCTCTGTATCCGTTGTTTTTCTACGGGTGGGATATCATTCATGCCCTCTAAGTTATAAAATTTTTTATTAAAAAAAAATACATCGACTATGCTTTGGTGACTACCATGTTTTTATTATAGTAGTCTAGGTATTCATCTGAGCTTATTTCTACTAGGTATTCAAAGACCATGTGGTTTGTATTGTCCACACTCATAAGATAGAAAAAAGGATCATCTCCCCTGGTAACACCGCAAATATCAAAGCATTCATCTGGTGCGCTAACGTAAGCATTCTCCACAAACTTTTCTATTTGCATAACAATCTGAACAGACTTAAACAGCTCTAAGTTCATTAAGTCTAAGGCAAAATTACTTTCAAAAGTATATAAGAAGCCATCTGCCGTTTCTTTAAGCGCCTCTGAAAATGTCTGCTTTGAATCCATGTTCTCTTAATTCTTTTATTCTATACTCCTGGAGCTTTGATACGCGCCCCTTGCGTGTTTTTACTTCTAAAAATAATATCTCCTTATCAGGATGTAGCGCTAACAAGTCAGGTATACCGTTCTTGTTGGTCTTAATTAACTTAAGCACATAATATCCTTCTGCCTCTAGCTCCTTAATCTTTTTAGATTGAACTTGTTGTTCGGTCATTATTATCTATCTAATACTTTCCTTACCATTCTCTTCTTCTTGTCATCTTGTCGGACAAAATGGTTAATTTAAAAATCTCATAAATAATTTGTGTGGTTGTAGCCCCATTTGTAAAATCAGAATCAATAAACAATTCATCATCACGCCAATATTTTAAGTAAAGACTACTACCTCCTTTGTAAAAATCTAAAAATAAAAAATTAGTGTAATCGTATAGACCTAAATATGCAAAAACATTTAGTATTTTTTGATTATGTAATGTACAGCTTCCCTTTTTGTACAATGAATTTGGAATATCAGAACTGTCGTACCCAGTCATTTCAAACCTTAATCTTTCTCCATCTTTAGTTAGGCGTTCCCTAATAAACTGCTTTATTTCGGATTCCTCCATGGTCTTAAGAGTTTCTATATATTCTGATTGTTCTTTTTGTGTTTTCATAGTATTAATTATAAATTTAGTAAATCTTTTCTGAAGTGATTAAGGGTATAATCCTTCTTGTTAATAACTGCCTTATAGATCTGGTCCTCTATACCCCTCTCAGAGAAGATCCAATAGACCTCATTGTGCGTTCGGTCTTTAGTGGTCATCCTATCGCGAGACTGCCAGTAGCTAGTGGCACTGAAGTCAATATTGTAATAAACCAAACACTCTGCTTGCTTTAAACTTATGCCTTCTCTTCCGCTCACAATTTGAAGAGCTACAGATTTCTTACTGTTAACAAATTCTTTTAGCTGGGTGGTAAGATTGTCCTGAAAAACTTCTTGAAGTGCCTTGAGCTCCTCCTTGAACTTATAGAATATCCCAATCTTTTTGCCCTTGAACCTTTCTTTTATGAACTGCGCTTTAGTCAGGTCTAGCGTTCTAGAAGCTCCGCTCTCAAACTTTACCGTTCCAGAGTAAATCTGGTGTAGCTTCATCATTAGCTTAACGGGCGTGTCAGCCAGTATAACCTCCTCCTTACCCTCAACAACCAGATTCTTCTGAAGCTTGGCAGCCACGTTGTATGTCAGGGGGCTCATTTTTACGTGCAGTATATGTTCGTTGGTCTGAACTTTGAACCCTGCCTCCTTCTGACTGTAGGCTATAAAGAAAGGTTGCATGGCATCCATGATGCTAGGTAGACCATTAGAGTAGTCACGAATATACATTCCATTAATAGGTCTCTGAGTAACGTTCACATGTTCCGCGCAGAACTTATAGAAGTTCACAAACCTTTTGAATGGGTTGCCCGGTATGGCATAAATCTGGTGGTACATCTGACTGTACGACTCAGGGGTCGGAGTTCCAGAGAGAAGGATAACAAGCGGATCATTCTTCTGAATAATTATCCTTACTTGCTTAGCCCTCTTGCTTGGCTTTGGGAATGCTCCCATAGAATGCGCCTCGTCTAAAACTACTAGATCGAAGCTACCCTCAACCTTATGTAGGCTCTCATAGTTAATAACCTCAAGCGTAAACTTAGGCTTTAACATCTCGTAGTCAGACTCGATGGAGCTGATGGCCTTCTTCTTGGTAATAAACAGAACCCTCTTGGCTCCCATTTGAGTAGCCATACCTAAACTTGTTAGGGTCTTCCCGGTTCTTACCTCCATTGCTAGGTAAACAAATCCATGCTCGCCAAGAACATCTACACCTTTAGTTATTATTTCCTCCTGATAATCTCTAAATTCCATAATTAAAATTCTAGTGTTTCTTGTTCGGCTTCCTTCTTAGTGGGCTTTACTTTTATTATTATAAATTTACCTATAGAGTCTCGATCAATCTTAGGCTCTACTCCTTGAGTATACATTGAGTAAGATTTTAGCCACTTATTAAACTCAGTTCTAGAGAGTTTACGTTTACCGAACTGTCCGTAATCAGGATTCATTGTAACAAAGTCACCGTATAGAAAGTTGGTATAAATCTTTTCGTTGGTTTTAAGTAGAGGGTTGTGCTGCTCACCTAAGAGTCCACACCACTCTGTAAATATCTCATCAGTGTCTGCCTGAAAGAGCTTTATCTTTTGATTTTTAAGTACTGATTTAATTAAGCCTCTGCGCAGGTAGAGTTGCAGACAGTAGATCATATAATTGTCAAACTGACACCACTCGTCTTGATCCCAACCTCCAAAGAGGTATCTTCCGAACTCTTCCAGGGGCGTTTGTATTTCGGTATAGTACTGAGTAAGTTCAAGTTCCCACTTCCTTCTGATGAATGAGTTCCCGGTTCCCTTGATAATGTGGTTCGTTGTTATAGATATCTTTGGACTCTTATAAAAAGGTATCTTAATCGCGTCCTTGTTCTTTTTCTCTAAGGTAAGTCCCTCTGTCACCACGCTAAATAGTCTGTCAAACTGAAAACCTTGCTTAACGTCATCAAATAATATTATCTGAGTATCCGCAGACACAGTCTGATAAGGGAAAGACTTCTCGAAATTAAAAGCTTTACCGTCTATGGTAGCTACCTTTTTTATAGCATCAATAGCTTGGAAGAATATCCCTTTGCCGGTTCCACCGTTTGCTTGGTCTGATATTATCTCATCATTAAGTATTACCGCAGGACAGTAAGAAATGTTCTTGTAGCCGTGAAGTAAAAAGCCAGTAGTAGATTCCATAGACTTAATTCTTTCAGGCTCTTTGTCACTTACATTGGCTATAAAAGTTCGGTAGTCACCTTTTCCAAGTTCACATTTATTATAGTCACGTGGGATAATGTGATTCTTCCATACATAACCATTAAGCTCAAGATAATCTATGGGCACTACCTCGTTCTTTGTAATTTTAATTGCACAGTTTTGGTAGTACAGGTAGCTTGTGTCAACCGTATCTTCTATAAAATATATGTCTATTGTATCTAAAAGGGTTAAAAAATCCTCTCTAAAAATTCTGGTCTGGTCCGCGAAGTAGTTGTAGATAGTCATGTCATCTAACTCAATAAGGTGTCCTAGAATAAAATCTTTAATTTCTTTCTCAGAGGTATTGTCAATAAGGTTGTTTGTCACCTTTACGAACACGTAGGTGTTCTGATCATCAGGGCAGTACTTGTAGAAGCCATTAGCCTCCAAGAATTTTTTAAATATAAGGGGTAGCATTTTAATTATACCCTTACTGTTTTTTGTCCAGAACTTAATAGAGTTGTTCTCCTCAGCGGTTTCGATTACGGAGTCGATCAGGTCATCGTCCAACATTGAATCAGACAATTGTTGTCGGATATCTTCTTTTGATTCACCACGTCTTAGTCTTTGCTGAATGTCATTTACACGTTCCTCGTCCTCAAAGTATTTTGTGTTGTACTTGTCTCGATGGGAATAGGCATTCTTAATTGTCTTATTTATTTCAGAGGCAGTAAAGTCTGATGAGGCGTACTTACTCAAGACTATTGTGGCCATTGTTTCTGATACCCCATACTCATTAAAAGCCATCGCAAGAGTAAACGCGTTTTGGTTTCTACTTCCCTCCGCCATTGGATAATTTTTTGTCCACCATGTAACAAGGTTGGTGGTAATCTTACCCTCTTCGTTGATTGGAATGGTATTTATACCCTCGCCCCTTATAACTTCTTTGTAGTTAGTCTCTTCAACCTCTGTCCACTCCTCAGCTTTAGGATTAATGAATATTAATGGGTCGTAAGACTCATAGCATACTCTACTAATATTTTTACTGGTCTTATCGAAAAACTCTGACTTAAAGTGTTTCTCCAGAGCATTAAAGTATCCTACGTGATTCTTTGTTTCTCTAGGTATCCGCACCAATACCTTAAGACCTTTACCTGAAGGTGATATAAACACACTATACACATACTTGTTTTTGCTAAATTTTTTCTTGTCATCTAACAAAAGTTTTGTTTTAGGGTAGCCATCAAGGTCAAGGCAAATTAAACCTGAGTGTTTTTGTAAGCCAATGTCGCTACGTTTTAAAAACTCTCCACTAAAACATATACTAGGAAGATTAGCTTTTATTGTGTTTCTAACTGACTTATTGGATTCTGCTCTAATCTTTTTAATTAAGTCTTTTGATGCCCCTTCTTTAATTCTTTTAAGGACAGACTCTACTTTTCTATAGAAAGGTGTGTCGGTTTCTTTAATATTTTTAAAGATTGTGACAATATGTTCGTGAGTAATGCTCATTTTAGTGTTGGTTTTTAATGTATAATACCTTTGTTTATATAGGTTGTGTTGAAAATGTTGATTTTATTTTTAAAAACTGAGTCATAAAAATAAATAATAATAAATATATATATAGAAAAAGTCAAAAAATTTTCAACATTTAACACATAAAAAAAGGGAGCAAGGCTCCCCTTAATTTGTGATTAGTCAACTTATTTAAATAGGTCATCTATCTCTGATGAGTTGTCATCCTTAGGTTGAGGAGTATCAGTCTTCACATAAGGCTCAGTCATTTTCAAAGAAATCTTAGGTTCACCCGCTTTGGTTTTTCCTAACCATCCTCCAATCTCAACTTCCTTTCCATCAAGAGTAGTTCCAGAACCTTTAAAATCAGGTTTGGATTCGTTGTCCTTGTACTTGTTTTTAAAAATTGTTGCTTTTCCGTTTTCGTGTTTGTAGTTATCAGCCATTGTATTAAAATTTAGAGTTATAGATTACTTGTTTTATATCATCGATTTTGTTCTCTCCATAGTATTTTTCATAGAGCTGGAGAGCCATCTCTACTTTTTGTTTTCCTTGCAACACAGTCTCCTCTGATGCAGGGCACACATAAATCTCCCAGTAATACTCCTTAGTATTATTGTAGTACCTCTTGTTCTTATCCACCGCGACAAAAGTCATTGGCTTCTTGAACAAGGTCTGATATATAAATGCCTGAGTGTCGTAAAAGTATCGGTTGCGACCATCATAGATAAACTTCTGAATAGTATTAGCTGAAGTTGTCTTCAGATCTATCACTATACCTTCAGATATAATGTCAGCCTTTGCCTTAAAAGGGTGTCCAAATATCTCACCCACCATAGGCTCTTCGTACTCAGCATCGTTGTGCGTTATTAACTTTGTCAACTGCTCATTGCGACTCAAGAAATTTACGATCATCTCCTTTATCTCTTCAGCCTCAGACTCTTTTAACATATACACAAGACCATGCTCTGCCAAGTACTCCTTATAAGCCTTGCCTCTGATCTCTGTATCTTTCCATATTGGGAAGTCAATTATTAGTTCAGGTTGCAAAATCGACTGGTGAAAATATCTACCTTTCACAAGGTTCTCACTATCTTCAGGTCTACCTTTAAATTGTTTAAAGGTGTCCTCCTGAAGGTTTTTTATGTCTGAGTTGCTCATCCACTTTGCTCCATAGTCTCCGTAATAATCTTTATCATTACGGAGCCTCTCTATTGCTTTCTCGTTTTTTGTTTTAGCCATTGTATGCGTCTCTTAAATATTTAGTTGTCTTTGTGTTAAATTCATATTTCTTTTGAAGGCCCATTACAATCTTATCGAAAGAATGACCCTGATCTCTGTACTCTATCATCTTCTGAAGAACCACATACATGTCGTCATCTCCAATGTCTAGCGCAATACTCTTTGGTTTGGGAGCAGTTCCCAAGTCAAGGTTCTGTGGACTTGCTACCTTTGTTGGCTCTGGAAGATCCTCACCGGCATATATATAATGTCCAAGACCATGCATCGCCACATTTTTAGTGAGACATCGCATTAGTGTTTTGTTGATATCAAAAGTTGTAGCGTTACTCAGTATAGACTTATTCTTAAAGTCAATTACTGGCAACCACATCTGTAGTGACTTACCCTCTATCGTTACAGTAGTATAACACATATAGCCAGTTCCCTCCACAAAATCGTAAGGTAAGTTGGTGTCTATGTTCCTATAAATACTATAGTTGGCATCGGGATAACGCTTTGCTACCTCACCCCAAGCCCAAGCCCAAGATAGGTAAGTAAGGTTTCCCTTTGATTTAACATGCTTACTGACATCTACTGCCGACAGCACTTCGAATACTGATTTTTTATTGCTCATAATTGTTGGTTTAATATTTGATTTAATTTAGTTCTAATGCTATAGAATTTGTTCATTATATTTAATCGTCTGCCCCTTAATTGATCTATAGCTTTCAGCGAGACTTTGTTGTTCATTTCTTGCGCTATCTTTTTCTCTATTTTCGCAAGTGATAGTTCGTACTTTTTTAGTGTTAACTTATATACTCCCTCCTTCCATCCCTTTATAAAGAATAAATAATACTCCTGGGGAAGTTCATCATAGAAGTCCATTCCTTTAGGAGAATAAATTTTTATTGAGGTCTTGTCCTTGATGATCTGCACACCCTTATATATATAGCACTCGTAATGTTTAGTGCTTAGGTTTACGCATTGACCATCATTCTTAGCCTCATTAAATATTTTTTCTAACTCCTCCTTGAACAGAACATTCATGCTAATCTACCTTGCTCAGCTTATGTATTATAATCCTAAAGTCTGGGTCTTTTTCTACCAGGTCTTCAATGACGCTAATGCCATGGTTTATAGTTGAGTTTCCTATGTCGTATCCCTCATCAGTCATATACTGATTGATGATTGATTTCTTTATGCCCCTGTTGTAGCAGATATAAAAAAGAGTCTGCCTCGCAAGAACAACATCTGAGAATTTGCTTTTCTTAAACAAAGCCTCTTTGTCTTGTTTTGTGTGACTACAAATGTTGTCTACAAATTTGTCAAATATGTGTTTTTTCATTATTTAAGTGTAAGGTCAAGAGCGTTGGCTATAGTTTTTCTAAACTCCATCCACTCTTTGTCGTTAAGTTTTTTTTGGGTTTTTGATCTTATTTTCTGAATAAGATCAAATGCTTGAACGTAGCCTTGACATTGGTATTCATCGTCAAGGAATTTATCAAACGTATGATTGTTGGTTAATATTGGCATTTGATTAGATTTAATTTGATCAAATATAAGCATAATATTATTAAAACACTAATAAAATATTACTTTTAGGGAGTCCCTAACTTTTCCCTAAATGGGATACTTTTGTCCCACGATGGGAAGTATATTTTACAGGTCATAAAAAAAGGGAACCCCATTTCTGAGATCCCCTTTTCAACAAACAAAACAACACTATCTTTTATTCCAGTAGCAGTTGTGCCACTTCATCTCCATTTTTTGTAATTCTTTTTTTTTCTTTTCTAACTCATTCCTGAGAGCCTCATTTGAATGCCATAGGAAGTCTGCGTTCCTTTCATCTACTACTTCATTTTCTCTTGTCATAAAGCTGATATTTTATTTGTTCTTGTTCCAAAGTTAAGAAAACTAATTTACGTAAATGTACTTCATTAAAAGTATAGTCTTTTCTGTATCGCACATTTCTGTTTGGCTTGGCGATCTTAAACCTCAGTTCATTACATTTTAGATCATTCTGTACTAACCTTGAGTACAGTTGATCTTCTTTACTTTTTTTTCTTTTCTTTTTGAATCTTTTTAGTCTCAGGAGTCTTAGTAATTTTTTCATCTTTGAATTGTTTGGTTAGCTTTTTCATCAACAGCTCCTGAAGTTCAGGACTGAGATTGGTGTTATCAAATATCATAGTTGTTTTATTATTAGTTCATATAAAGAAGGCTTATCAATCTGCTCAATGCTGAGAAAATCATTAGTGCCATTCTCTCTCAGGGAAATATCTCGAATCCCATCTCCATCAACAGTAGCCTCAATGAATATCTCCATCACTGCTCCCGCTCTTCGCCTATACATAGTCTCTATTAAAAAGGCAACATGGATATTCTTACCATACCCATGTCTCTTGCCGAAAGTTTTAGTTAGCTTCATGTTAAATCTCTTGCGTGTTCATTCAAGTCATCCTCCATCTGATCATGAAGATAGTCATTATAAAATTCCATAGGTATAGGCTCTGAATTTATGTATGCCTCAGTCACTTCCAAATCTGCACTTCCAGGGTAATCCCATTCGCTTGGTTCCCACTCGTAGGTATAATCAATAGAGAGGGTATACTCTTTTTCCACCCTCTGATATGTTCCTCTTAGCTTGTTCATCATGAGTCTGAAAAATTTTCTTCATACTCATCATCTCCATCAGCATAGCCACACGCTTCAGCATCTACATTATTATGTACTCGGCTGACATACTCTCCGTAAGTTCGCCACCACTCTAATTCTTTTTCTATTTTGTTCATTTCTGTTGTAATTTAGTTAATAATGTTTTGATTTGTCTGACATCTAGTTCAAAAGCTTCTTTCTTATCTAGGTCATCATCGCACCAAGGTATATCCTTGGGGTC
>Ga0207896_1000275_pt1 | contig 11273 bp, 19 predicted proteins | sample LinPmetageLP36_FD_184049 | JGI IMG/M metagenome (GOLD analysis project Ga0207896, IMG submission 184049) | Marine viral communities from the Pacific Ocean - LP-36 (SPAdes) | ecosystem: Environmental > Aquatic > Marine > Oceanic | place: Pacific Ocean | collected 2010-06-15 | reverse complement strand
CATACTTGTTAGGTATTGTCTATGTGTATCCTCTAACTGATCTCTTAACTGTCGAGCTGATTCCATATCGTATGTAGTTAACAATGGATTAGCATTGCCTTCACTAACTATATGATATCGTTGCTCTATTTTCTTAGGCTTCAGTTGTGTTATCTTTTCGTTCATTGTTTTGTAACTCCATTTCTGTTGATACTTCTGTTAATGAATCTGCATTAAGACCTAGGTCTACTGCTACATCACCAACGATTGGACTGATCTGCATTCTACCATTAGCATCACACCATTTCTTTTGCATGGCAGTTGCCATTTCATTTACTATGATAGGATCTTTATACAATCCTTCTTCATTTAAAAAGATAGGATATTCTTTTGTACTTAGATGTTGCATACCATAAGCAACTTCTATCATACGACAATCCAATAGTTTATATAATGGTTCGAATGCTGGACCACCTGATCCTTCTTCATTCCATTCGCCTTCGACATCATGATACTCTATATCACCGTTGTCTCTGACTAACATTATGTTATGTATTACTTTCATTCTGCTGATTCCTTTTCATATTCTGTTATTAGTTTTCTTATTGCAAGTTCAACAAACTTATTTTTAGTACAGTCTATTTCCTTGCATACTATGTGTACTGTATTATAAAGTTCTTCACTGACGTTGATAACTTTATGTTTCCTAGGTTGACACCTAGTATTTTTTAGTTCTTCTATTGTCATGTCTATCCTTTCTGTTCGCTCAAGTATTCGCTCACTTACATTTAGTACTTAGTAATAACTTGGCTTTGTTTATAAATTGATTTGCTGTCTTGTATTGCTTAACGTCTATCATCATCTGTGCATCTGATAAGATACCCATGATGTATAAGTTAGACTTACCTGCATACAATGGTTTTACTTTTCTGAAGTCTTGGATCACACTATCTCTAGTCTGACCATAGGTTTCTTTTTGTGTACTCATGTTGTTTCCTTTCATGTGAATAGGTGAGGTAGGAAGTTAAAGCCTACTTGTCGGTATGCTACCTACCTCTACCCATATTGGTTAGTTGGACTCTAATAAAGTAACAGGACCTTCTAGATATTTGTCACTGCTACCAGCCCATACTGCTACCTGATGTACTACTCCGTCACTATCTTTGTAGTAACCTGAATACATTGGTGCATTCTCGTTATCACTAGTCACCTTATATAAATTGATTCTATCATTTCTTTCAGGTGCATAGTCATTAGCAAATGCTATTGTACTGAACAGCATAGCTATTAGTATTGTTATTGTTTTCATATTGTTTCCTTTCGTTATTGTTTTAGTATTGTATGTATCTCAGCTATAGTATTTCTTAATACATCTATCTCTGATTCACACCATCCTACTTGTACATATCTATGGTCTACCCATATAATATATACTAACAGAATTATTATTATTAATCTATATACATTAGTCATTAGTATAACTTTCTAATCTATCATAATCATAGTCCATCATTACTGCACAGAAGAATCTATTACCTGGTGTTGTGTTACTATCGAGTATACAATCCCACTGTAATACTATTTCATCTTTGTAAGTAATTAGATATGAGTCATCGAACTCCCATATCTTGTAGTCATGATGATCTAGTATTTTAATTTCTAATCCCATCATGTTACAGAACTCTGCTTGATCTTCTAACCATGGCTGACTATCACAATTACTTGAGTGCCAACCTGGTCCATGTTCTTCTCCATGTGTAGCATAAGCTACTGATGTTAATAGCCATGATGTTACTACTACTGTACATGTAAGCATGTATAAGTTTATTATATATCTAATCATAGTACCTCCATTGTTTTAATTATTATAAATATTATCACATGTATTGTTATGATATCCATAGTCTCTCCTATCTCGACTCTATTCTAGCGAGGCGTAGCCGAGCCGATTTTTTTTGTTCTTGTTCTGTTCGAAAAACCTATATAGAAAAAAAGCCCCAACTCAATTAAGAGTCAGGGCTTAATCTTTTTAAAATGGATAAACACCTACGTTAAAGCATTGATCACAAACGACTGCCATTGGTCGATCAGGATCTATTATCCTTAATGTATGCAATGGTTCTCCATGTATAAATTCTTTATTACATGATTCACAATGAGTTAAGAAAATAGTTTCACAAGATGTTTCATTTATTTTTTCTAATGTACTTAATATATCCATAGTTAATCCTTTCAGTTCCCCCACCCATAAGATGAGGGAACAATTAGTTTAATTATCTAAGAGATAATAATCCTTTAGCTTCAAGTTCTTTCTGAACTTTAGCTACTTGATCTTGTGAATAAGTTACAACCTCACTCACAGCTCTCTTAGATTTCACAGTAGATTTCTTAGAGAATCCAAGTGACCAACCCATATCTTTAGCAAAGACTTCGATGTCATCTTTGATATGTTGATTCATAGTGACTTGATCATTTAGTTCTTCGATCCTTTGAGTTCTGAATTGAATAGCAGTCTCATAGAAATCTAAGTGATTAGATTCATACTGATCTGTTAGTTCAGCAAAGGATAGCTTGTTGATATCTCTTTTGTTATCAGGATTACCTTTGACCAGTAACTCAATCTGACTTAATGCATACTCATATTGATTACAAGCTGAGTAGTAAGCAGAGTTACAAGCAAGTTGTCCTAGTGTAAGAGATTGTCTAGTAGGATTAGATTCCCTACACTCTTTATCTAAGTCAAACCATAATTGTTTTGCTACAGTTTGAAATGTTTTAATTAATTTTATCATATTATTTACTCCTAGTTTTTATTGTTTATAAATACAATACAATCATTACTCATACTTACTAAATATAAATAAATATATATTGCGGGCGTAGCCCCTAGCATATATCTCACGTTTTGCCATAGGCAAAATGCCAGCTATGCTGGAGTCTCGATTCATTAGCGTAGCGTAGCGAAGCGTGAAATAAACAAGACTTGACATGTATGGTAGCCTGTAAGGGCATATATAGGCGTCCGCCGACTGAGGACCTACAAGATTTTATCAGCATTACGATAGTAATGCGTTCGTTGCATGACGTAGTCATAAGACGAAAGCGAGAATGACTGAGCCTGCGAGGGAATGCTCGGAGCAATAAAATCCCAATGTCGCTGTATGATTAGTCTGCACAGGAAGCGACAAGTAAACATCGTTGCGATAGCAACTCCGTAAGGATGCAAGGCAAAACCCTGATACAACATTATTGATTGATACTGAGTACCTTACATGTGATTACGTAGAGAGTTAAGAACAAGCGTAACGTAGTGTAGCGTATGACACTGTCATTGTTCTACGATCGTAGTAATCGTAAGGGTACGATAGGGTATGATATAGTGTACGTTTGTACACAGAGACACAGAGTACACAATCAAAGTACCCTGGTATACCATAGAGTTATATCAAGACGGTACCTGCGGTAGCAAGAGGCGTAGCCAATTGGTCAAGGGGGGGTTTTAAAGGGGATAGGGCGTAATAATATATAGGGGGAGAGAGAATACATATAGGAGGTAAGAAACCTAAACCTCGATACTTGACACACACACAATAATAACTATTAATAGAGACGTGGGGGTTTTAATCCTTTCGAACTCCCACACCATAGGGGGGGGTTTGTACAGCTACCTAGCGAAACGCTCGAGATGCTGCTGTTTCATACCTTAGAATCAATTTAAACACATAAATAGGAGACGTACTACCATGATGGGTAAAGGCACATATAAAGCACCAGCTAAGAAAACTAAAAAGAAGAAGAAGAAAAAGAAGTCAATGAAGAAAGGTTTGTTATACTAATGTTTACAGATAAACAAAAGACACTACCAGATGAGCTAAAGCGTAAGATCGTGGCAGCTAAGAAGAAGAAGCCAGGCAGAGTTATTGAAGAAGCTAATGGGAAGTACATGGTATGAAGATGCTTACTGCCAAACAAACAGCTCTTATGAAGAAGCATAAGGTGCATCATAGCCCAAAGCACATGGCATCTATGAAGAAAGCTATGCTAGGTGGTAAAACATTTACCCAAGCCCACAAACTTGCACAGAAAAAAGTAGGTAAGTAGTGGCTAAGAGTACCGTTAATAAGGCTGGGAACTATACTAAGCCTGCTATGCGGAAACGAATCTTTAGTCGGATCAAATCTGGCACTAAGGGGGGTAAGGCTGGACAGTGGTCTGCACGTAAAGCGCAGATGTTAGCCAAGTCTTACAAAAAAGCTGGTGGTGGCTACAAGTAATGGCACTGAAGAAGTCACAACAGTCACTAAAGAACTGGACTAAACAGAAATGGCGTACCAAATCAGGTAAACCTTCTGCTAAGACAGGGGAGCGATACCTACCAGACAAGGCAATCAAGGCTTTATCTAGTAGCGAGTACGCTGCAACTACCAAAGCTAAGCGCAAAGGTACTAAGAAAGGTAAACAACATGTTAAACAACCCAAGAATATTGCTAAGAAAGTAAGGAAGTACAGATAATGGCTAACTCACCAGCATGGACCAGGAAAGAAGGCAAGAATCCCAAGGGGGGTTTGAATGCTAAAGGTCGTGCATCTTACAATAAGGGCAAAACTAAGACAGGTAAGAAGCGTAACCTCAAAGCACCTAGCAAAAAGGTAGGTAATCCGAGACGAGCTTCCTTCTGTGCTAGAATGACAGGGATGAAAAAGAAATTAACCTCTGCAAAAACTGCAAGAGACCCCAACTCAAGGATTAATAAATCCCTTCGAGCTTGGAATTGCTAATTAACTAAGGAAATATTATGTCAAGTCTATATCAAACAACAGATGGAGCTACTGTAAGGTTGGAAAACAACATTGTAGTAGGACCAGAATCTAAATTCCATGGTAAGGAAGTAAAAACCAACCAAGATATTATGGAAGTCTTTGGTGTTAACGTAATGAAACAGCCAAAAACTTCAGGCAATACAAAAGATACTATGATTATGCCAGATGGAACTGTAGTTCCTACTAAGATGGAAGATGTAATGTCTAAACAACCTGCTACATCAGGCGGTACTCGTGATACACAGATAAGACCAGATGGATCACTGTACAATTTTCCACAAATGAAACCTAGTATGCCAATGAATAGACCTAACATGGGGCAGATTACTGGTTCAGGTATGGGATCACCTTCATATCCTGTAGATTCACAACGTAAATATCCAGGTATGTCTCAAAAAACTAAACCTATTAACTTAAGACAGATGTTATTAGCTAACTTTACAGGATTAATATAATGGCACACGGTGGTAAAAGATCTGGTGCAGGTAGACCAGTAGGTATAAAAGCAGGAACAAAGAAAGAACGCTTAGAAGCTAATTTAGGTAAGGGTCAAACTACTCCTTTAAAATATATGCTTAATCTCTTGAACAATCCTCAAGTATCTGTAGAAAAGAAGATGTGGGCTGCTAAAGAAGCTGCACCATTTGTACATTCTAAGCTATCATCTGTTAATCAGACTGTATCTGGGGATGATGATAAACCAATTACCGTTCAAATAGGATGGCGTAAGAAAAAGGATTAATGGAAGTAACCATACCGTATGAACCTCGACCTTTACAGGAAAAGATTCATAACGAATTAAAAAGATTTAATGTCATCTGCTGTCACAGGCGGTTTGGCAAGACGGTATTCGCAATCAATCATTTAATTATGACTGCATGTGAGATACCAAACGCAAGATTGGCGTACATCGCACCAACTTATCGACAGGGTAAAGCAGTCGCTTACGACTATTTAAAAGAATATACAGACCCGTTAATGAAACTTGGTGGTAAACGCCACGAAACCGAACTGAAGGTTGATCTATGGAATGGATCACGTATACAAATCTTCGGCTCGGACAATCCAGATGCACTTAGAGGTTTAGGCTTTGATGGTGTATGCATGGATGAGTTTGCTCTAATGTCACCTAGAGTGTGGACTGAGGTTGTAAGACCTGCAGTATCAGACAAGCTAGGCTATGTTATATTTATTGGTACACCCATGGGACATAATCAGTTCTGGGATGTATATGATCTAGCTATACGTAGAGGTGGAGATTGGTATGGACAACTATACCGAGCATCTGAAACAGAAATTATTGGAGCTGAAGAATTAGAAGAAGCTAGGCTTACAATGCCAAGCGACCAATACGAACAGGAATTTGAATGTAGCTTTCAAGCTGCAGTGTCAGGTGCGTTTTATGGAAAACAAATTCAGAAGGCTGAGAAAGAAAATAGAATTACTGATGTTGAATATGATGCTACTGTTGATGTAGAAACCTGGTGGGATTTAGGTATAGGTGATTCAACTTCTATTTGGTTTGCACAAAGAGTTGGTAAAGAGATTAGATTAATAGATTACTATGAAACATCTGGTGAATCTTTATCGCACTATGCAAATGTATTAGAAGAAAAAGGTTATAAGTATGGTCGACATGTTGGACCACATGATATAACTACAAGAGAACTAGGCACAGGCAAATCAAGACTTGAAGTTGCTTATGAACTAGGTATAGATTTTGAGGTGTGTCCTCGACTAGCAGTTGATCACGGTATCGAAGCTGTAAGAAACAACTTAGATAACTGTTGGTTTGATAAAAATAAATGTAAATATGGTATTGATTGTTTGCGACAATACCGTAAACAGTTTGATGATAAGATGCAGACTTTTAAAAATAAACCTCTACATGACTGGGCTTCACACGCAGCAGATAGTTTTAGATATGGTTGTTCCGTTGACGGACCAACTAGAACTGACTGGGCTAAGCCTATGAATATAGACACTAGATATATAGTTTAAGGAACAATATGGCAAAAGGTAAACCACTAGACGATTATAACATATCAGGCATTCTTGGAGATCATATTAAGAATAGCTATGGTTTTTATGAATCAGAGTTAACAGACTCAAGACGCAAAGCTAATGAATATTACTTTGGTGAAGGGTTTGGTAATGAAGTAGAAGGCAGATCACAAGTAGTATCTACTGATGTAGCTGATACTATTGAGTCTATATTACCACCATTACTAAGAATATTTACTGCATCAGATAACATTGTTAAGGTAGAACCTGTTGGAGAAGAAGATGTTAAGATTGCAGAACAAGCAACTGATTATTTAAATCATATCTTTAATAAAGACAATGATGGTTTCACTGCATTATACACAATGTTTAAAGATGCATTGCTACAAAAGAATGGTATCTGCAAAGTATATTGGGATGATTCAGAAAAAGTAGATAGAGAAACGTATCAGAAATTATCTGATGATGAGTTTACTATGTTGATTGATGAAGATGGTGTTGAAGTATTAGAACATACTGAGTACAAAGATGAAACATTTGAAAAAGAAAAGAAGAAAGCTAAAGATCAATTAGGATTAAATCCAGATGCTTTACAAGCTGAGATTGCACAAGAACAATTAGATAGTATACCTACACCAAACTTACATGATGTAGTTATTTCTAGAACACAAGTATTTGGTAGAGTTAAAATAGAACCAATACCACCTGAAGAATTTCTTATTGAAAGACAAGCTAAGTCTTTGAAAGATGCTAAATTTATATGTCATAAAGTTCCAACTACTCGTAGTGAATTAATTGAAATGGGGTTTGATTATGACAGAGTTTATAATTTACCTATTGAAAATAAAGAACAATACAATTCAGAAAGATCTGTAAGATATAAAAACATAGATGATGATTATGATAGAACTGTTGGTGATACATCTACAGAAGAAGTTATAGTTTATGAATCATATATTAAAATAGATATGGATGGTACTGGTGTTGCTGAACTAAGAAAGATTACTAGTGCAGGTGAAGGTGGTTATACTATCCTTGATAATGTACCTGTAGATTCACATCCATTCTGTTCTATTACTCCTATCATAGTACCACATAGATTCTATGGTAGATCAGTATCAGAACTAGTAGAAGATATTCAGTTAATTAAATCTACTGTTATGCGTCAAGTATTAGATAACATGTACTTAACAAACAATAACAGAGTTGCAGTTATGGATGGTCAGGTTAATCTTGATGATCTATTAACTAATCGACCAGGCGGAATTGTAAGAACTAAAGGCGCACCTAGTCAGGTTATGATGCCATTACAAAATCAAACATTAACTAATCAAGCATTCCCATTACTTGAATACCTAGATACTATTAAAGAAGAACGTAGTGGTATCACTAAGTATAACCAAGGTATGGATACTGATACACTTAATAAAACTGCATCAGGTATAAATACTATTCTATCACAATCACAAATGCGATTAGAATTAATTGCTAGAGTATTTGCTGAAACTGGTGTTAAAGATATATTTAAAAAGATGTTTGAACTAGTAGTTAAGTATCAAGACAAAGAACGTATTATTAAAGTTAATAGTAATTTTGTTCCTATGAATCCTATGGAGTGGAGAGATAGATGCAATGTTACTATTCATGTTGGACTAGGTACAGGATCAAGAGATCAACAACTACAAATACTTAATGCTATACTTGGTAGACAACTAGAAGCTATTAAACTTCAAGGATCTGCACAAGGACCAGTGGTTAATCTTAAAAATATTTACAATACTCTTTCTCGTATCATTGAGAATGCAGGACTAAAAGATGTTGGATCATACTTTACTAATCCTGAAATTGGTATGCAACAAATGAAACCGCAACCTAAACCACCATCTGAATTTGAGAAAGTATCACAGATACAAACTCAACAGAAAGCTGCAGAAGCACAGATGAATTATGAAAATAGAATGCGTGAGATGGAACTTAAGTATCAGAAAATGATATTAGAGTTTGAAGCTAAAGCTAAAGAACTTGAACTTAAATACAACGCTGATATAGATGAGAAAGCTATTAGACGTGAAGCATTAGACATGAAAGGTATAACTGATACCAATAAACAAATGCTTGACGCAGCTACTAAAAATTTGTTAGAACCAGAAGAACAACAAACACAGGTAGAAATAAATGTCGGACCTACAACTAGAGAGCAGTAGAGGCTCAAGAGCAAAAAATATTTTAGAAGATGAGTTGTTTAAAGAAACAATAGAAACTTTAAAACAATCTTATACTGAAGCGATATTTCAAACAGGACCAAATGATGAGCTTGCAAGAACAAAGATCTATCTTGCATATCAAATTTTAGGTAAGTTTGAAAACCATTTCCGTACTGTTATGGAAACTGGTCAACTTGCTAGCAAACAATTAGATGAGCTACGCAAAAAATAGCACCACCCATATTGGAGTGCTTTAAATAACACCAACCACAAAGGAGTGTACACATGGCTGATGAAGCTACAAATGTATTAGGCGCTGCAAAAACCCTATCAGGTTTGATGCAAGGCTTGACTTCTGAGTCAGCACCTGCTGAGCCAGAACAAACAACTGAAGAAGTTGTAGAAGAACCAACTGAAGATAACATACCTGTAGAGGATGTAGAACAAGTTGAGGTAGCTGAAGCTACAGATGACGCTGAACAAGATATTAACGAAAGTTCAGAGGAGCCTTCATATACTGTTAAAGTAGACGGTAGTGAGATGGAGGTGACCCTTGATGAACTACTTCGGGGATACCAAAGAGAAGCAGATTACACACGCAAGACATCAGAATTATCTTTAGAGAAATCAAAGTACAATGATCTAATGCAACAATCTCAATCTGAGATTAATAATAAATTGTCTAAACTTGAAGAACTTACAACTGTAGCTCAACAAGAGTTACAACAAGAGTATAGTAGAATAGACTTTGAAAAACTTTACGATGAAGATCCGTCAGAAGCTGCACGCTTAGAGCATAAGATGCGTAAACGTGCTGAGAATCTGGCAATGATTCAGGAAGAAACTAAAGCTAATCAACAGCAAGAGTTTCAAAAATACTTACAAGAACAACAACATAAAGTTAGTACTCTTGTTCCTGAGTTTAATGATCCTGCTAAAGCAAGCAAACTTAAATCTGATATGAGAGTATATCTTTCTAAATTAGGTTATGGTGATAAAGATATAAATAGTATTTATGATGCAAGACAAGTCTTGTTAATTAGAGATGCTATGGCTTATGATGCTTTAAAAAAATCAAATGCTAAAGTTACAAAGAAAGTTGCTACTGCTCCCAAAGTGGTAAGATCTGGCACCGCTAAAAATAAAGGCGATGCTTCTTTAAAACTTAGACGAGAGAAACTAAATCGTCTGAAGAAAACAGGAGCTGCTAAAGATGCTGCTTCTATTTTTAAAGACTATCTATAAACTAATATAAGGAGTCCTTAAATGGCACAACCAACAAACTTGTACGATACGTACGATACTACTGGTATTAGAGAAGATTTAGTAGATGTAATTTACAATATATCTCCTGAAGATACTCCAATACTTTCTGCAATCCCAAGAGCGATTGCTAAACAAACTAAGCATGAGTGGCAAATAGATTCATTAGCTGCTGCTGCTTCTAATGCTGTTATCGAAGGTGATGACGCTACTATAGATGCTGCTACTGCAACTGCTAGAAAACAAAACTTTACACAAATTATGGATAAAGTAATTGCTGTTTCTGGTACGCAATCATCTGTTGATGCTGCTGGTAGAGCTGACGAAATGGCTTACCAAATTGCTAAGAAATCTAAAGAACTTAAAAAAGATATGGAGCTTGCTCTTTCATCTGCTACACTAGCTGCCGTAGGTTCTGCAAGTGCTGCAAGAACTTTTGGTGGATTACAATGCTGGATTGAAACTAACGGATCTGCTGGAACTAATGGAACATTATCAACTGGTGATGGTACTGATGCTCCTGGTGCAGGAACAAATAGAGCAATAACTGAAGCAATCTTGAAAGAAACTATCCAAGAAGTTTACACTGCAGGCGGAGATCTAGATGTTCTAGTTGTACCACCTAAAGTAAAACAAACTATATCTGGATTTGTTGGAGCTAGTAGTTCTAATCCTAGAATGTTTACTAGTGAAGATAAAACTTTTGGTGCATCTATTGATGTTTATGTATCAGATTTTGGTAATCTTCAGATCATACCTAACAGAACTATGGCTGGATTAGAAACTTGTTTCTTATTACAAACAGACATGGCTGCTGCCGCTTACCTAAGAGATTTCCAAGTGAATGATCTTGCTAAGACTGGCGACTCAGAGAAAAAACAACTACTAGTTGAATTTACTCTAGAAGTTAGAAACGAAGCTGCTCACGGTATCTTATTAGATATTACTGAGTAATTAATAATTAGGGGGAGCTTCGGCTCCCTCTTTTACATAAGGAAAAAA
>Ga0207896_1000270_pt1 | contig 11470 bp, 11 predicted proteins | sample LinPmetageLP36_FD_184049 | JGI IMG/M metagenome (GOLD analysis project Ga0207896, IMG submission 184049) | Marine viral communities from the Pacific Ocean - LP-36 (SPAdes) | ecosystem: Environmental > Aquatic > Marine > Oceanic | place: Pacific Ocean | collected 2010-06-15 | reverse complement strand
AACATCACATGTATTTTTATGTGTGCATCATGATCCTGATCAGGGAAAGACTGCAACAATTCACCCATTAAAGCACGAGCGTTCTCAACCGCGGGGTCAAGTGGCTGTGGTTGTGGTGTTGGTGGCAGGATCTCGTCTATGTTTTGTACTTCTAGAGCCATATACATGCGACGATACGCCGCATGCAGATTGTGCATCTGTGGGTTCGACTGAGCTAATTGCAACTGAGTTTGCGCTAAAGTAACACGTTGAGCCATCGAGAAGATGTTTGGATCACTAACCGGTATGATATCTACACGCCCGTCAAAGTCCGTTGCCATAATTGTACGCTCGGCGCCGGCCACGTCATACGGATATTCCTGTGGTAGGTTATCGGCAAAAATCCGCGCAAGAATGCGAAACTCTGTTTTCTGTGCGTAGTGCAACCGTTTGTGGATTGCAGACATAACCTTCATGCCCCGCTCCAGCATAGCCATCGTTGTGCCAACCGGAGTCTCTTGGTTCATGTTGTTAGTCTGTTCGTCTGCTAAAGAAACAAACCGGCGTCCGCCCTCAATCAGCGCGCCCAGAAGTTGCGCTAGAGTAGCTGAAGGTTCTTTGTACGGTAGAGGAATGATAGAGTCCCGAATGTTTCCACCAGGAGCATCAATGTCTCGCCATTCTCCAGGTTGTAAAGGTTCGTCATCGTTACGAACCTTTACCCCCCGAGCCTTGAAACCCGCTGGGAGGTTTGCGAGTGTTCCGGCATCGATCAACTGGCGTAGGATACTTGTGGCTGCACGTCCTAATCCACCAATCATATGGATCAAACCGAAGCCATAAAAACCCAACCCAGGCATAAACTTGTAGTGAACAAAATACTGACGCTTCTTAGCAAGGTCAGTTCCCTCGTCGTAGTTCCTGCGTACTGACAGGATATCGCCCGACGATTCATCTAATGTAACAATATACGGAAGTTGAATACCCGTAGGCTCTCCGTTAGGATCCATGTCCTCAAAACCCTCAAGGTCCAAATCAACATGCATCTCCAACAAAGTATAAACTTCATCAGTATAAGTCTTGGATACACCTTGAATCTCGTCAACCTTCTGACGAACCTCGTCCGGCTCTCCGTCTCCAACCTTTAACTCAACATCACGATAGAACCCTGCAACCTGCATCTTGCGAACTTGGTTGTAGTCCATACGCAAAACATGCGTGACTCTAGATGCCGTGTTTAAATCTGACGCCGAATAAGGCACAACCAGATCTTGTGCCGGAATGAACTTCGCTACAGACCGTTGCTTGGCCTCGTCAAAGTAAACCTTCTTAAATGTAGAGCCCGATAACGGTAAATAAAACAACAGTTGATCCATGTCGGGATCGTATTCGTCCATGACTTCCATGATCTGGTAGTTCATGTATGCTTTTACGCGGTGCGCTTGAGCCTCACGTTCAGAGTCCTGCTTACCCATCACCTGAGTCTGAACAGGCCCACCAGCCGGTAATAGCTCCTTGTAGGCTTGTGCTTGGAATTGGGTCACACTCTCCGCTATAAGTGGGTGAGTGACACCAGAGGCCCCTTGAAACGGCTCTGTGCGCTCTTGCTGGCGAATGCCTAGCTGATCTAAACCTTTTGTGTACGCTTCTTCCCAATCAGAACGTGAATCCTGATCCTCTTGATACGACGATCTAAGCTCAGAAGATAACTCCCCCATGTATCCGTCGTCTAAAAACTCAGCGAGATTAACGTCATGCTCCATAGGAGCCTCGGCCTCGGCTTGCTCAATCATGTCCGCAAGTGCTTGAACCATCGCAGTTCCGTCTGCGTTCTGTATAACTTCAGCCCCGCCAGAGAAATCTTCCGGAGTATCTAAGGGAATGTCTACCGAAGGCAGCATGTCATCAGGACCGCCCTGCATTGCGCCGGTGTCTACAAGTGAGCCCATGGGGCGTGGTGGCAAAGCCATCAATAATACTCCCTTTTCTTAGGAACGAAGTCGTCCCCTAGGTCTTCGCCGTTGAGCGATATAAAACCGCCCTGTCGAAAACGCATCAGTGCTAGTGTCATGCTATCACAATAGTCGTCATGATCGCCATTAGGAAATGACACCACCTCTTCTATAACTTCATCAGCAAACTTTTTGTCCGCTGGTGCCCACACAACACCCGCTTCAAACAAGGGGGCAACCATGTGCATTCGTGTCACCTTATCACGACCTTTGCCTGGTGAGAACCCTAATGCTGGTATTCCTCGCTGTCGTAACTCGTCAATCAACGGCTGACCGCTGGCCTTGGCCTCTACAATTACCATGTCTGGGTCCCAGTATTCGTGTTCTTCGTAGGCAACTTCCTTTAACTCAGGGAAGTTCCACCTTCCGCGCTGGGCATCTAGCAAAACAACGTTGTCTGGCCCACCATCCTCCGGTTTAAACACGCCCCACGTTGTAATAGCAGAGTAATCCGCGGTTTCTTTCTTGGAAAATGCCGTATCATACGCCTGTAATATGTAATCTAGGCGGGGGACCTTCTCTTCTTCCCACGTTTTCCACCATTCCCGCTTGATAATAGAGGATCCCGAAGATGTTGGCTCTTGTTGCCACTGGGCAGACCATTTTCCTACAGGCAATGACGCTTTAATGCCTAACAGCGCGTCCTTTTCCCAGAACTCCGGCCATAATGGCTTGCCACTGGGCAGAATTGCAGGAAATTCCACAACTTCCCACTTGTCAGACATAATATCACTGCCCTGCTGGGCCAATAATCTACCTGTCAAGTCTTTTTTACCCCATCGAGTCATAACAATTATGATAGAACCACCAGGTTGTAGACGCTGACGGGGGCCAGAGGTGTACCATTCGTATGCGTGGTCAAATGCAGTGTCGCTTAACGCATCTTGTTCCGAATGAGGGTCGTCAATGACGAGTAAATCCGCACCACGGCCCGTGATGGCGGCTCCCACACCCGCCGCAAAGTATTCCGCACCCTTGTCAGTGCCCCATTTACCCGCGCCTTTATTGTCTTCTTTAAGGTTTGTGTCTGGAAATATCTCTTTATACGCTGGATCATCGATTAAATCCCTCACCTTTCTACCAAACCGTACAGCAAGCTCAGTGTTGTGCGTAGCTTGTATGATTTTCAACTTAGGATTACGCCCCAAGAACCATGCCGGCATCAAATAACTAGCGAACTCTGACTTAGAATGTCGAGGCGGCATGTTAATAATCAGTCGTTTGCACTCTCCGCGCGCAACAGCCTCTAGCTTTTCAGCTATAACGCGATGATGAGCGCCCTCAATAAAGTTCTCATACACATGGTGTGCAAAGGGCATGAAGTGATCATACGCCTCTTCTTGTAGATCTAAACGCTTCTTGGCTTCCGTCAGAGCTAAAATCTCTTTTAGAGCCTCTTCGGGTAGTGCCTGTAGGTTCATGCTCTACGCCTTCTAGCCGCCGCTCCATAATTCGGGTTTGGATTAGGTCTGTAGTAAGCACCCGCCGTTGGTCTAACTTTCTCAGGCATGTCGTCAGTACTCTGACAACGCCACACACCGTTTACTTGAACTGCCTCAAATCCATCAGGACATTCAAACGGAGCATCTTCTTCAACAGCTACGTCGTCATCGTCGTCAAAATCAATAGGTGGATCAATCTCAACAACTACATCTTCATCAACAACTACCGGTTCATCTACCTCTACGGTAATGTCCTCGTCTTCAATTGGGTCATACGAGGAAGGAACCAATTGAGTTTGAGGAACGACCTCTGTGGTGGTGGTAGTCACTGGATCTGTTGGAACAACCACAACTGGTCCTCTAGGAACATTCACGGGATTTATTGGAACAACCGTGTTAGTATTAACTGTTCCATCAATCGTTGTAACAGGGTCAACAATTACTTCCGTTGCAACGGCGTTGGGGTCGTTAAGAACCTGTCCATCATATACAAAAGGTTCTGTAGCAACTGTATTGGCAGCGTCTACTTCCATACTGTTAACGGTGCCCTCAATAGTGGGGCCTTCAATTGCTGGTCCTGTGTCTCTTGTCACTACGGCGTTATCTGGATCTATGATCTGACCCTCAAGACCACCAACGTCCGTTTGATTCGGATCAAGCGTAGCAATGCCCATGTTCGCGGTATTTGCAGGAACAATATTTGTTCCTGGTCCGCCAAACGCATCCAGTGCAACACTAGACGCGGGGACCAGTGATGTACTTGGTCCGGTGGCTGTTGAAGGCTCAACTCCCATCGCAGTCTCAGCTAAGTTCGCAACTTCCTGTACAGACAGGTTGTTCGCCGCAGCTATCTCTTGCGCGGTCTCTATAGTCAGTCCACCCTCTTGGGCAACTTCCTGCGCGATAGTGTCGATGATAGATTGCTCTTGAGAAACGGCATCCGTAGCCGCTGTTTCAGTAACAGGTTGAGCAATCGGACTAGCCGTGACCGACGCAGGTAGATTCGATACATTCGGATTAAACGCACCGCCCGTACCTAGAGAAGCTAACCCAGAAGGTTGTGCCGTGTTTACAGCAGGGTCAGTAGTTGGTGTCTGTAACGACGGAACATCAACCGTGATATTCGTACCTGGAATCGTGATCTGATCAATGTTGGTCGTAACATTCGGTGGCGCAATCGCAGAGATGTCTACAAACGGTGTCGTGTCTACTGCTGCCGGCGCCGGAAGTTGTGGCACAACCTGAGTTGTCGGAGCCGTAGTCGTTGTAGGTGTGCCGGATATAACTCCAGATGCAACACTGGCATCAGGAGCCGCAATCTGCGCTGGAGCCGTAGTCGTAACATTCGGTTGACTCGGTATGTCAGTGAATACCGCATCAATAACATCTTGGTTTGTGCTAGGCTGTGTCGGAGCGACAGGCGGAGTTACAACGTTTTGTGGATCTAGAACCACACCTTCAGAGAAAAACGGATCAACAGCCATCGTGTTAGCTGCATCCACGCTAGTACCAGGTTGTGCCGGAGCAACGGTCGAAACCGTAGGAGCAACAGAAGTCCCCGCAATCCCAGTTGTGTCAGATAACGCTGTCCGCTGTGCAGCAGTTAAACCAGTACCGCCAGTGCCAGCCGGTCCAGTGCCCAAGGTCTGAATGCCAGAAGCAGCGGGTCCGCCTTGAGCAGTGGTCGTGGTTGTAGACATAGGTGGTGTAAAAACAGGAGCCGTTCCGCCGACTACCAACGCAGTCAACAGTTCGTCAGCATTCTGGGTTCTGCCTGCTTCATATTCAGCAGTACCTGGAGTCATGGCAGAAGAGGAAGCAAGGTTGGCAGATTCAATCTGCGCGGCCTCGGTAAGCATTCCAGAACCGCCGCCAGTAATAACTCTGGATATAATACCCTTGCCAAACCCAGGAAGAAGCGTCGTTTCAATCGCGCCTGTCACACTGCCCAACGCTGTCGCGTTCTGTGCAACATCACTTCTCAATGCTTCATACTGTGCATCCGAAATCGGAGTACCGTCCGCGTTTGTCAAAGCACCAGCAGCACGTTGAGCCGCAAGTTCAGCGTCAGCGTCGTTTACCACCTCGCCTATCCCGTAACCCATGCCAGTTAAAATAGCCGCTGACGCTGAATACGGAAGAGATGCAAGAATAGGAATCGCTTGAATCCCAGTAACAAGAGCTTTGGTCCCTAAGTTCTTAATTGAATCCTCATAGGATATCGGCTCTCCAGTCTCTGGATCGATTGGCCGGCTGTAGTTTAGCGGGTTAAAAATGCCCCCAGCCTTGTCACCGGTTACTTCTGTAACACCACCAGTGTATCTTGCACCTAAACCAGTAGTGTCGTCTTCTAATAACTTTTGAGTGCTGGTTCGACCCGCGGCCGCAGTATTCGCTCCAACTTGAGATAAAAAGTTGGGAGCTTCAGTAGCCAATTCAATTGCCGCTGGACGTTCTTGACCAGGAAGCATTGGACCCTGCATTTGAAGCATTTCCGTCGCGGTTGGATCAAACGTTTCTGCAAGACCCCGTGTTGCACCACCAAGAAGAGTATAAAGTTGATTACCCGCAGTACCGACCGCTTGCTCAAAAAAATCTCTTTCAATTACAGGTAAATTCGTTCCAACAGTATCAATCGTAGTGCCAGGAAGCATTGGACCAATAAACGTTTGATCCGTAACAGGTGGTAAATCTCTGGCTGCAATACGAGTATTCGCTTCATCGACATAAGGCTGGCGAAAGTCTTGCACAAACTCAGGCAAATATGGAGTGACAGCATCACTTACCGTCTTACTGAAATCCTCAACCTTATCAAGACCGGACCCAATAAGCGAACCAATAGTGGCATCCGTTCTGCCATCGTCACCAGAAGATGTTTCAACCGTAGGAACCTCAACCGTAGGGGTGCCGCCGACAAGAACACCAGCGTCCGTCGCTCCCGTGACAGCATCAAGAAGCCTACCGTCACTGCCAATCCCCATCGTATTAGATTGTAAAGGATTACTTCCGTCTGAAGAAACTCCCGTGTTGTTTAACAAGTCAACTACAGCACTACTGGTTGTAGGGTCGTTAGCTTGCGCCGGAGTAATCTGACCAGAGTTTACAAGTGCCTCAATAGATTCCCTAGTCACACGTTCCGCATTAGTTTCCGCAGGAGTGTCGTCTCCACCAATCTGTGTGTTTTCACCCAGAACGTATGTGTTTAAGAAATCAGTAACCGCGTTGCCGCTACTAGAAGCTGGTTGGATAGCAGGAGTGTCGTCATCGTTGCTACTTACAGGAGCCACGGTCGTAGGATTTGCGCCAGATAAGCTAGTCTGCCCCGCAGCCGTCATGCTCGATGCATACTCACGCATCGCATCCGCATTGCTGGTTCCACCGCCACCGCCGCCCGAGTCAACAATGTCGTTTCGCTCCGCAACTAAACCATTTAATTCACTGGTCCAAGCACCGCCAGACGCATCCAAGGCTGCGTTAATCTCCGCTTGAACATCCGCCTGAGATCTTGAAGCCGTAGTTGTGGTTGTAGTATTGTCGTTGTCGTCGTTTCCGCCGCCGCCACCGCCGCCGCCAGTTTCACCACCAAACACAATCTGAGGTCCAAAACCCATCATTCTAAGCAGCCGCATGCCATACACCTTTATTGGGGAACGCCCCGTCTCGTTTGCCTCGGTGCGCTAACACCTCTTTAACAAAAGGATACTGCGTGAAAAATTGCTTCCGCATCTCCTTGCACATCCATAATACATCACGTTTACCATGAGGAGCAATCATGTCTACAAAAACCATGCACTCGCCAACGTCGCGAGAAAAAATTTCAGAACCTACATAGTTACGAGTTTCAAACTCAACTCGAGTCATGAACGCCCACGTTATTAAACCAACACACTCACCGTCACGATAAAATAAACGTAACTGATCGTTCTCAATCGCCGGTAATAAACGCCAAGAGATAGTCTCACACCGGAAATCACTGTATGGCTTAATCGTCGTCCAAAGCTTTAAAGCATCATTCAACATTAATAACGACCCATCTAACAATAGAATACTAAACCTATACATCAAAAATACCCCGCTTGGCAATCAAATCTATGACCAAGGACCATGGTTCATGGGCCACTTGTGGCGTACCAACAACCGGAATGAAAGTATATTGGGCATTTTTCCGTGGTCCTGGGTCCCTAATGGAATTACCAATGAATGAATTTGGTGAACTAACTACATAGCCTCGCCAGTCGTGATGCACCCGCCCAAAGGGGGGGAGGGGGGGCGATCATTGCCGGCAGAACGTAGGCGATCGGCCCCAGTTACCCCCTACCATGTATAGGCCGGCGCCGGCCGGCCGGTCATATAGGTAAAAGAAAAGAGGATAAATGTGATCTAATTGTGATTTAATTGTGATCTGCCTATTGTAATTGTACAAGTTAGGCCCCATATAGAATATATGGAAAGCAATGATGCGGACCATTTTTATAAAGGACTACACAAAATGAAAAACGCAATCAACTACATCACACGCGCTGCAACGGTAGAACAGAACGACGGCGGCCTGCAGGCCCAGCACGAATTTTACTCTAACCTTGCCAAGCACGTTAATGCAGAATTGAAGCGGACAGAAAAGGACGCGATCGCAGCCGATGACGCCCAGCGCGTCGTGACCGGTACATATGATAGGGCGCCTAATCGCGATCGATATATCGAGCTTCACGGCGTAAAGCTTTGGACCGAGAATAGCGTAAAGACTAACCGGACCACACTGATCTGGAAGTAATCACACTGGGGCCCAGCGATGGGCCCCAACCCTCTTAATCTCAACTAAGGATAAACAAAATGAATAGACCAATAAATACAATAGCCGCGGACATTAGCTCCGATTGGAAGAAAGTAAATTTTGCGGCCGTGCCTTACCTCGAGGCGATGTATAGCCTCAATAGTATAAATGATGACTATTACTATGACACCGGCAAGTCGGTCGTGCGTTACTTCCTAGCCAATGCCGCAAGCTGGCGAGGCGATACCGCTCGAGCGATTAAGGCAGAGTTAAAGGCAATGCTCAAATAATACCGGTTAGCGGCGTCCGTTGGGCGCCGCCTTCCCGTGTCATTAGGCGCGCCAATGTAAACTTAACTAAGGAAGGATAAGACAATGCAAACGAGTGAACATCAAGCGATCAAGCAAGCGATCAAGCTTCGCCTGGCTATTCACAAGGCCGCGGCCAAAATCCTAGGTAACGACTATGACGCTACCGGCTTAACCGACGAAGTCATGACGCTAATATTAGACTGGTCGGATCCGAAGTACGATGACTATCTAATCAAGCCGGAGGTCCCAACCAATGAGCTATGATACATCACACGGGAGCCCGTTCGATCGAGGTGGTGCCGATTACTGGTATCACCGGCCGGCATATCCTCATTACTGGCCGGAAGGCACGGGACGCGGCATAAAGATATGCCAGGGGCATATGAGCAAGGCAGAGATAGATGCATACTATGCCGGCTTCGATGAGGCCGCAGAGCGGGGGGACCAAAAGGATTACGGTTAAGGCAATGGACGCGGGGAAACTCGCGTCCTAATTTTTGACAGATTAACAAGTTAAAAATTAAGCAAGGCCGCAGAGCCGCAGCGCGCTAACATAATAGAAAACAAAAGAGCGGCAAGGCCGCAGAGCCGCAGAGCCGCAGCGATTACGACAACGACCAGCCTATAAAAAATTAATTATTTACTTGTGGTTTGGTTGTGGAATTACTATATTAAAATTATGCAATAATGCATGTTAACCAATGTGAAAGTATAAACAAAATGAAAAATGGAATCATATACAACGGGCCAAGCCTTTTGGATGGTAAACCAATTGTTGCAATTGCAACGTATAGCGACCGCAACACGAAAACCGGCAAGGTATTGCAAACCTATATTATCCGGTCGGATATCTCACCTTTAAACGCAAGTAAAAACGGCGAAGATTTTAGCATATGCGGCGATTGCAAATTCAGAGGGACGCCGACAACGGATCCGGACCGCAAGCAAGCAGTAAAAAGAGATTGCTACGTTAACCTAGGGCAAGGCCCGACTATCATTTACAAATCATTTATGCGTGGAGTATATCCGGCCGCGGACAACGTCGCGGACCGCGTTGACTTAGGCGCCGGCCGCGTCGTTCGTATCGGAACGTATGGAGATCCGGCCGCGGTCCCGTCGTGGATATGGGACCAACTCATTCGCCGGTGTGAATCTCACCTTGCATACTCGCATCAATCCGGATTCCGTCCAGATATCGCGATGCAATCCGCGGACACACAAGCGCAGGCGGTCGCGCATTGGACCGAAGGCCGGCGGACCTTCCGAGTTATCACAACGTTAAACGACCTTGTGAAGGGCAAGGAAATTTTATGTCCGGCAAGTAAAGAGGCCGGCCGGCGGGTCCAATGCAACGCATGCAAATTATGCGGCGGAACATCGGTCAAGTCTTCCAAGTCAATCGCAATCGTGCAACACTAAACCTAGGGGCCTTCGGGCCCCTTTAACCAATGTGAAGGACACACTATGAAAAAATTTCAGATAACAGTAATAGCAACCGTCTCTTTTGATATCGAGGCCAAGAATTATGATGCCGCAAAATGGGCAGCGAAGGCCATGGTAGAGGACGGCGTTCCTATTTGGAGCGACTACGACGGAGACATGCCAACAACAGATCCAGAGTTTTCATTCAACGATGACCCCGTAGAAGTTAACGAAGTATGATAGATGCCAGGGGGATTTCCCCCTGGTTCTTTTGTCATCGGGGGAAACTCCCCCAAGAATGGGGCCGCAGAGCCGCAGACCTAGGTCAAAGGCCGCAGAGCCGCAGAGCCGCAGAGCCGCAGAGCCGCAGAGCCGCAGAGCGCGGACCAACCACATCAAGATTTATATTAGAGAGGCGAGGCCGCAGAGCCGCAGACCTTCGCATAATGATCAAGCAAGCGGGGCCGCAGAGCCTCGAACAAAGCCGCAGGGTTCTCGAACCGCGAACCTTGGGCCTCGGACAGCCCACCAGACAACAGGTTAGGGCCCTCGGACCCCTCAAACAGAACTAGGGTGCGTGTAGAGAGGGCCTTTACCAAGAAGAAACTTAGACCACCTCGGTTTGAATAGGCCATATGCCACGCAACCTGATGAGGTGAGACTTTTACGGCGTTTCCTTTAGCTACCTTCAACTCTATCCAAACGGGTAGGCCATCACAAAGCAGATGTACGTCCGGTACACCACCTCCATGCTTGTTCTCAATCCTTGTTGCCAGTGTCTTTTTTGGCAGAGCGTTTCTTAGTGTGTTCCAAAAGTTCGCCTCTGGTCCCCTGCTCATTAGTCACATCCTTGTAGTCTGCATCGATCACAAATGCTTGAGGGTATTGTTTCTGTAGCAGTGCCAAACGGGAGGTGATCTCATCCCTTGAAAGCTGGTCCAAGGTGTTGATGTTCTCTCGCCTGTCGATAGTCAGACCGCCCAACGCGGAGCGGATTTTTTCTGCATTGATAGCAGCAGAGAATTGCCCTGCTTCTTCGGCACCTTGCGACAGTTGGTGCAGCCTTTCCAGTTGACCGATAGTTGTGACCGCATAGCGGCGTTCTCTTTCAGCCCGTAGTTCAGTCACATATTCCAAGACATGTGGGTAGTCCCTGCCATTCAAAAGAATGGACGCCTGCTTGGGTGCAATGTCATGAGCATAGCCAGCTTTCCTTGCACACTCCGCATTGGAGTATATCCCCTCAACAATATGACGAGCGAACGTCATCTGTCTGGTGGTCAGTTGTCTATCATGCTCGTCTTCAATTTTCTTTTTTAACGAAGCCATACTGCCCCTCCTATTCCACAACCATACAACAACCAAACCTCGATGCCAAGTTCTACTATAGCTTATATCCTAGGTTGAAGTGTAATCAAAAAAACAAAAAGTTAGCCTTGGGCTGGTTAAAAAGTTCTAAATGATTACGCTTTTTTGTAATCACTAACACCATTTGTAATCACGTTTGTAATCACCTTATTCTTTTGTAAGTCT
>Ga0207896_1000266_pt1 | contig 11563 bp, 13 predicted proteins | sample LinPmetageLP36_FD_184049 | JGI IMG/M metagenome (GOLD analysis project Ga0207896, IMG submission 184049) | Marine viral communities from the Pacific Ocean - LP-36 (SPAdes) | ecosystem: Environmental > Aquatic > Marine > Oceanic | place: Pacific Ocean | collected 2010-06-15 | reverse complement strand
CTGATTGCTGAAGGACGCTTAGGTGTCGGCCTACTAACAGCGGTTTTTGCCTTAGCTTTGTCTTGTCGCGCTGTCTCTTTAGCATCGCGTGATGCTATTTTTTTCGCCATTACAGACTTCTTTGCCGCAGCAGATTTCTTTTTAGCTTCTGCTTCTGCTCTGCGCTTGGTGCCCGGAGGTGTGTTATCTATCTTAAACATAGGACGAGCTTTCTTTACGATAGCGGCTCTACGAGCTTTATCCGCAGCCATAGCAGCTTCGTTGTCCCCACCTACACGGCCTTTGTTTCGCTTCTTTTTAGCCGCTGCTTCTGCTCTGCGTTTAGTGCCCGGAGGCGTATTGTCTATCTTAAAAAAATCTCTTAACCCCATGACTTTTACTCCGCGTATAAGTTGTCAAATACTTGATTAACGTCCAATGTGTAATCCAAATCGGACTTACTATAATGTATGTGCTGAGACGGTTTAAAGTCTGGCGCACCTTCTCCCATCTCAAACCAAGCTGGGTGACTTACCCTTACTCGGTTGTTCGGTAATGCAACGATGTTCCCTGTATACGGGCCAGCGTTCAATAATTCCATAACGTGACTCTGCTTATGTTGTGCAGGGTCATCTGCAATCTCGTTATCCGTATAGTCCACTGTGAACATATACTTAGCGGGGTACATCTCCCCGTCTATCTTAGCCATCCAAGGGCACGGTGTGGCTCTATCAAGTACATACACCGAATGATCCCTAGACGAACAATCCCAAGGCTGTGCTGCCCATACTGGCATTGGTTCAGGCCACTCATCAAACGGAGTATCCCCTACTAACGCTGTAATCGGCATACGTGCCCACATTGCCCCGCCATGTACGTTAGGCTCTTCATCGTCATCATATGTCTCAGCCCCAGTAAATATTACTTGGAAGCTCAAACATCTTGTCGGCATCGTAGTAACTGCGATAGCCATTGCGTGTATAAATTCACCATGATACTTCTCATGGTTATGTGTGTATTCCTTTCGCACCCAACATTTAAAATGCGGGATGTTACTTTGCAAATACGCCATTTAACAATTCCATTTTCGTAAGCTCTTGTTTATGCGGCTGTTTGGATCTTTTGCCGTCTTAGAGCTTGTGTTACGTTTCTTCATACCTTCCATACGAGCGCAGAAAGACTTACGGCGTTTAGCTGCCTTAGAACCTTTCTTGAGCTTGCTGGGCTTAGTTGTCACAGCGGTTTTTAGCTTACTTCCGGGGTTTGCCTTTCTGTAGCTATCTACGCCTTTTTGATTAAGCCCACCAGATTCACTCTTACCTTCTTTACGTGTCCAAGCAGCGGTGCTACCACCTTCTTTAAAAGTCGCACAAGGCGACTTCTTATAATAGCTACGCATGAAAGACCGTTAAAGTTAAGAAAGTAGAGACGGTATACTGAATATATATCCCTTCGGTAAACAAAACGCCTTCGTCTGGAATAACTACGTCTCTTGTCGCTGTAGCAGAAGCAACAGAACTTATCTTAAACAGGCTCGTACCTGCCGTTGATGTGGTTAAAAAATCAACCGTCCCAGCAGTTGCAGTGCTTGTTAAGTACGCGCCCTTTAACCTAGACCTACCGGCAAAGATAATGTCTGAAGAGTCACCACTAATACCAGCCTTGACGGTTCCAGCAGGATCTCCAACAGCAGTAATAGACACAACAGTCAGAAAGAACTTTGAGCTAGTAGCAACACCTGCATTAGCACCCGTAAGGGATTCTGTCTGAGTGGCTCCATTAATGTCGGTTCCGACAATCGTAAACGATATACCTGAATCATTGCCGCCAGATGTGATGGTTAATTTTCTTGCGTTACTCAACGTGACAGAACCGCCACTTGCCAATGCTCCACCGATCACTAACGCCGCATTATTCGCTACTTGCGCCGAAGCTGAAATGCCATCGTCATCTGCGGCAAGCGTATCTGCGGTAATGGTTACCGCAATTACATCGGACATACCCATAAACTTCTCCTGTAAAGGGGCAGTTACGCCCCCGTCAGATTAACTACGCGATTTGAACGTATTCAATGATGAACGTGAATGAGCCTGCTGTTGTAGCATTAACTGTGTTGGTGATGTTGCAGAATATGTTACGTGCTGTATCTGTATATTGAACAGAAGCGGGTGCGGTAGTGCCATCTTGTGTTTGAAGCACTAGCGCAGTAATTGTTACGTTGTGTGCAACAACCGTTGTACCGCCATCAAGAATTTCATCAGTCTGAGCCGCTACGATTTGTGCGCCAGAACTGGATGTACCAACTTCATAGCCAATGTCACCCGTTCCAATAACAGGGGAAACGTCACAAAAGATCTTGATGTCTGTGATGATTGTGTTTGCAGGCTGTACAAAAGTAGCAATAGTAGGGCTGTCACCCGCCGTTGTGTTTACGGTAACACCAGAGGCAAAACCAACGTGCTTAACAAAAGTACTGTTTACTGCTGCTGAAAGAGTTGTTGCGCCTGTTACAGCAAGTGTACCGCCTACTGAAGCGTTATTGCCGTAAGTAGAATTAGTTGTGACTTCGCCAGTAGATGCGCTTTTGGTAATGTCTGAAAAACCGTTTTCAGAACGTACTACGCCTGTAAAAGTTGTATTCGCCATGATGTTCTCCTGTCGTGGCTAATGTCAGATACGGGATGTACCTGTCAGGAAGAAGTTTTTATATCACACATAAAGAAAAGGGGCAACAAGTGCCCCCCTCTTATATAGCATAAACGCTAGTGCGTCTTACGCACCGGGTGATCCGAAGATACCAAGTGGGTCAGATACACCAAACGAGTAACGCTCTCTAGCTTTATAGCGGCTGTTGCCCGTATCAAAGTCAGCATCCATAGATGTAGACATTGGAGAACGAACAAAGTGCTTTAAGCCATTTGGTATGTCGGTGGTAAAGAACCACGCATCAGTATCTGTTAGATAATGATTGATTGTGTAACCTTCTGGAATTGAACCGTTGTTACGGATCGCGTTCAGATCGTTATCAGCAGTACCAACACGGCCTTCTGTTTCCAACAAACGAGTTGCAACAAATTGCAGTGCGGGTGGGATAACTAGCTTACGAGGTCTAGCAGCAATCAACAGACCACGCTCATCAGTCCAACCAGCGACTTGAATAACGGCGGCTTCTAAAGAAGTCTCGTTAAGGTCAGCGGCAGTGCCGGGAGTGTTGGAGTTAGTGCCACCGCTAACAAGCGGGTGAGCCGTGCTACATAGGGATACACCGTCGCCGTAAACATTAGTTCCACTGAACGCATTGTTCAATATGGAAGCTGCTTTTACTTGCTTAGTGTACGCCATAGCGCGTGCGAGAGCCTTGGTATAACGAGATGACAGTGAGTCATACAAATTATCTTCAATCGCTTCCTCAGTGATTGAAAAGCCCATAGCCACAGTCTCGTGGGTGTATCTGGCTGTAAATGCTTCTTGCGCGTTATCATATTCGATAGCAGCGCCTTCACCCTTAACAGGTGCAGCAGAAAAGCCTGATAGCTTGGTTTCTTCCTCGAAAGAACGGTCAGAAGTCTCTGATTCAAAGATTTCTTTGTGCTCTTCGCCGTACTTCGCATACTCCATACCAAATAGAGCGTTAAGCCCCGGTAGAAGTTCCTTCAGTAGTTGTGCGCGTGAAATAGCCATTATTTAACTCCTATTACGCTGTGCTGGTACTAGCATAATACTCATGCTGACCAAAGTTGAGTTTAACAATAGCTTCTGGGTACTGTCGGAATACGATAGTGCCAGCCATTGTAGCGATAGGTGCTTGGTTTAGGATAAACGAAGTTGCCCCAGCAGCCGCTGCGGTGTCTACGAAAGATCCAGAAGCAACATAGTTACCATTACTGTCTAAAACACCTACATCAGTACCAACAACTAGAGCTTGTGGCAGAGCCGAACAAGTTACAGTAGCAGTAGAGATAGATGAGTACGTTGCCGTACCTAAAGACTTCTCTGTATCTTCAACAACTGACAACATACGAAGCGGTAAAGCCGCTGTAGTTGCAGGAGTATCACTAGGAGAAAGTAACGCATTGCTAGAATTACCAGTAGAAGTACTACCAGCAGTATTTACCATAGCAAGATTCTGCCCAACCATTGCTTGAGCAACGGAACCAATAACAGTAGTTGCAGAGCAAGCTGCCACTTTGAAGCAGAGATCGGGATCATCAGCTACAACGCCTACAATGTCACCAGCCGCTGTATCAGCAGGGTAAAATTGAGAAAACGTAAGTTGCTTAGTATTTGGATCTGTATATTTACAGCCCAAAAATACACCCGCTACAGTACCAACAGTTCCAGTAGTAACTGCGATACGTTCCAGATTACCCCTAACAAGCGCCACTAAATCACCATTGAAGATGCTAGTGTCGTAGTTGTTGAGGATTTTATACTCACGGGTAGACCCGGAGTAGGATTGTCCGCCAATCAAATTGACCGGCTTCAGCCCATATGGGGCTTCGATAGTCGGATAAGCCATGTTAACCTCTTAACATTGAAAATTTATTTACCCTTGCCAAACGATACGGTTGTTTTACGTTCGTTAAACAATGGCATACGGGGGTCGTTCTCTCGCATGAGGTTGTTGTCTACAGAGTTCATCTGCGATCTGGCTTGAGTTTCGTAATATTCAGTACGCTCCTCAACCATTTCTTCTGGAGCTTCGCAGTACATTAAACCACCCTGCGTTATATTGCCTATAAACCTTTCGTGGTTATCGGTCATTATTTCTGGGTGTTCTTCTGCTTTTACTGGCTCCCAACCTTCACGTAATTTTGAAGAAACGTTACTAGCGTCAGTCTTTCCAAGAGTTGAGACACGTACCCAGCGTCCGGTATAACCGTCGCGTGGTTCTATGCTAGGTAAAACCTCTGGCTTAACCCAATGCTTTTTGCGTGCTTTTGTATCACGAGTTTCGTGATCTCTTTTAATCCTGTTATCAGCCATTACTCGTTCCTCTCTAAAAGTGCCATGTGTTTGGCGTATTCTTCCAGCGGGATTCCAAGTCTCTTAGCGATAGACACTGAGGTAGGCGATAATTTCACCTTTTTAGGTGCTGTGCTCCGCGTAGCGGGTGCCACCACATTTGTCTGTCGTTTAGTTCTGGGTTCCTCAACTGAAGTACCCCCGAATTCTTCGGGAAATACTTTTCGCATACGAGCATCAATAGTCTCGTAGTATTCGTCGCTTTGCGGGTCAACCCCACCTTTGACTAATTTTTGATGTACCCCAATGGCGTACGCGGTCATCTCATCGTCAGTATGAAACCAAGAATTCTTGGCTACCCATTCTTCCGCTTTAAGATCACGCGCCGGGGCTTGTATTTGATTGTTTTGTACAGGAATCTCTTCTTCCTGTAAAGCAGGTAATCTAAAGTTATCTAGTTTATCTGACTTTATCTTAGCATTAGTTAGTTCTTCTTGCGCTAATACTAAACGATCTGCGTCACCACTCTCGTAAGCGTCTTTATACGCTATCTTTGCACCATTTAACTCTGAGTTTACAACAACCTTAGCTTGTTCAAGAAGTGCTTCACGAGTATTACCTACATCACCCTTCAAAGATTTATTTTCGTCTGCTAAACGCTGCGCTATGTTTTCTAGTTCTTGGCGCTCTCTAAAAGCGGATTCTTTGGCTCTACGCTCGTCGTGATATACTTTGCTAAGATGAGAAAGCCGCTTTCGTACTTTATTAGAGTAGGTTTTTAGTTCCTCTTCTGTAACGTCGTGTACTGTAGATGGCCTGCGGTCACGGTCATCTTCTGGCGTATCGTCAACAACTTCAATATCTAGCTCTTCTTCAACTTCAACTTCAACTTCGGCTTCAACAGGAGTTTCTGCGTACTCGTCTGCGCTCTTATTACCAGATATATCAATTTCTACAGAGCCTGAATCTTCTATTTCTACGTTAGAAGTTTCTTCTTCGTCATTTGGAAATGAGTATTCAACTTTTTGAAACGGCATGGTCTACTCCTTATGCTCTTTGAATGCCACGGGGATCAGCTACAACGGCCTCGATAGAGTCATCGTTCATCAAACGATACTCAAGACCCTCAACGGTAAACCTAGTACCAGTATTAGCACGGAACATTACGTAGTCCCCTTGCTTACACCACGGCCCATTAGGAAACCTATCTGGATCACTATAGGCTTGTTCACCCATATCTAGCACAAGTCCTATAATAGACATGACCTGCTCGTGATTCTTAGTAGTTATCGACTTTAGTAGTTCAGAACCTTCAAAGGCTTCTTCTACTACCGGCATAGCGATCAACACCCTATAACCCACAGGCATAGGTAGTTGTGCTTCAAATTCATCTTCAGTAGGTTCTACTGCGGTTACAGCTTCACTCATCTCCATACTCCAAATTGCGCGAGAGGTCTTCTACATATCCCAGACAGGCTTCGAGACCCCGAATTAAGCCTGTGGTTTCCTTGTACATGGCGAAGTCTTTAGCTCCACCACCACTTAGGAATTGTAGTGCAGAGGATTTATCTTCCTCGATTTTCTTCTTTAGCACGTCTAAGACGGTTGTTGCCATTATTGGCCCTTATTCTTGTTGGTGTCCTGTATCGTTTTAAGTAGGTCAAGATCCAACTTGGTGTTGTCTTTCCTACGATCTGCGGCAAGTTTTGCGCCAGCTTTCTGGGCATCTATTTCTAGTTCTTGCTGTTTGATTTGTAACTCAGCCTGATCCATCTGAGCATCTTGCATATTCTCTTGCGCTTGTAGCTGTAGCTTGGCCTGTTCTATCTGAGCATCTGCTTGATCTTTCTGCATCTTACGCTGCACTTCTTGCTGCTTGATCTGTAGCTCGGCTTGCTGCATCTGCACCACAGGGTCTTGAGCCTTCTGCTGTGCTTGCTGCTGTGCCGCCTGCTGCTGGTTCTGCTGTGTAAGTTGCTGCCCAGCTTGTGCCATAAGACGGGCCAAGTTGACCTCCATGTCTTCTGGTAGCTCTGCGTTAGGATTAGGTAACGGTGCGCCGATCTTCTCTTCCATAGACTTGCGGTACTTGAACGCCAAGTGCTCTGCTATGTGTGCCTGTAACGCCGCAGCCATACGCTGTGCTTGGGGGTTTTGCCCCATTACTTGAGCAATCATAGGATCTTGCATAAACGACTGGTGAGCCGCCATGTGCGCGTCATGGTCTTGATAGATAAACGCCTTCATAGGCTTACCATTCAAGTTGTTCATGTTTTCACTGACTGGATCAGTAGGTCGTATGTCGTCTGTGGTTGGTACTAGCTTGTCAGCGTTCTTAACTCCCAACACCTCAATCATCTGCCTGTGTAGCTGTGGCAGGTCGTAGATCTGTGGTGCCTGTTGCGACATCTGCAATACCGCTTGGTATTGTACAACGCGCTGGGCCATTGTAGAGCTATTAGGATCACTGACGGGTATAACGTCAACCATCTCATAATCAGCTTTACGGGCTGTCTGTTCTCCACGGAGCGGCTCATACGAGTACTCTGCGGGTGCGTGCTCTGCCATGATAGCTTTAAGAAGTTTAAACTCCTGCTTCATGGTGTAGTGAACACGGGCTTGTACAGCAGCCATAGGCTTCAACGTACGCTCTAACAGTGCCAACGTAGTACCCACAGGGGCATTGGCTGACATGTCAGAGATGTTCATATCACTGATAGCGCCTAGACGACGGCCTTCAGTTGTAATCTGGTTAAGTAGTGCCAGTAGTGTCTGGCTAGGGTCTTTATAAGGGAGCGGCATGATGTTGTCGCGGATACTGCCTGATGGCACGTCCACGTCTTTCCACTCACCCGGCTCAATCGGAGTATCATCACCCTTAATACGTAACCCACGCGCCTTTAGACCGCCCGGTAGGTTAGATAGGGTGCCTGCATCTACAAGCTGACGTATAAGAGACGTACCTGCTTTAGCGTACCCACCGATGATGTGGATCAAGCCAAGGCCGTAGAACCCAAATCCCGGTACGTACGAGTAGTGTACGAAGTGCTGACGCTTTAACATCAGTTCGTCTTCTTCGTTCCAGTTACGGCGTATAGCTAGGATCTCATTAGACCCACGCTCAAGCGTTATGACGTAGGGCTTGGCTATATCATCCTCGTCCTCGTCAACACCACCAATGACCATATCAGCGTGTACTTCATATAAAGAATAGCGGTTGTCCTCTGTTATAGAGTAGCCACCTTCTTCAGCCTTACGCTCTTCGATGTCTGTGTGATACGTCTGTGGCTCACCTAACTCTACGTCACGATAAAACCCAGCTACCTGTAGCTTGCGTATCTCATTCTTGGTCTTACGCATAATGTGCGTAACACGTTCTGCGCTCTCTATAGTAGACGCACCGTAAGGCACTACTACATCTTCGGCAGGGATATACAGGGCTACCTGTCTGCCTATGTTTGGATCAAAATAAACTTTCTTAAACGCGCTACCAGCCAATCCTAGGCTGTATAGAAGCCGTTCGTGCTCTGGGCGGTACTCCACCATACGCTCGGTCAGTTCGTAGTTCATATCCGCTTTTACACGGGCACTTGCTTCTTCCTTGTCCTTATCCTCTACGCCTATGATCTTAGTACGTACTGGGCCACCGGCTGGAAACGTCTCTGACATAGTTTCAGCTTGGAACCGGATGGCAGCTTCGGCAAGTACTGTAGAGTACACACCACACGCACCTTCCCACGGCTCTGTACGTTCTTCGTACTGAAAGCCCAAAACATCTAAACCCTTAACGTAAGTATCCGCCCAGTCCTTTCGGCTTGTCACGTCAGCTTCTATCAACCCAATGAGTTCATCTGCTAACTCGTTAAGGTCAGACTCTTCTAATTCTTCAGCTATGTTAGAATCAAACTCACCGGACATAGGGTCAGCACCGGGGACAATAGTAATCTCCACACTGCCGTCGTCCAGTGTCACCATGTCTGGGTTGACGATCTCTATCTCAAGGGCAGCGTCCTCGCCTTCCATAAGCTCATCGTCTATGCCCTGTGGGGCTGCGTATAGTCCTTTCTCAATAGCCATAATATGTCTCTAGTAGTAGCCGCTTCCGCGCCTCTTAAAAAATCTTTGTTCTTCTGGCTCATCACTAGGTAGGCGTATAAAACCACCTTGCCTAAAACGCATAAGTGCCATAACCGTGGAGTCAACTAAGTCATCATTACTCATAAACGGGAAACCGGCAATCTCTTCTACCACTTCCTCTGCCCAGCGGGTATCTGGAACCCAGCACAGGCCAGACTGCACAATATCAGATACTGAGTTTAATCGTGCTAATTTGTCACCTGACCCTCTGTGTGGTGTGTATTCTGACACAGGTAGACCCATACGTCTCATTTCTTGATACAACGCTGTACCTGATGACTTCTTCTCTACAATGAACGAATCAGGCTCCCACTCAGCGTATTCCTCCATAGCCATCTCTTTTAGCTCTGGAAACTCCATACGCTTCTTAATACTGTTCAACAGGATGATGTGGTACGCGCCTTCCTCTTCGTTAAGGAACACACCCCACGTAGTCAGCGCCGTATAGTCGGCACGGTTGTGTTTTTCTGCCGCTGAGTCCAGCGACATTATGACGTATTCACAGGGCGGAGGCTGTTCCTTCTCCCATATGTTCCACCAATCACGTTTGACCAGTGCAGCTTCTTCTGCTGTGGGTGTCTGCTGGTACTGAGCGTTCCATTGGAACGTAGGCATAGATGCTTTTGTACGTAGTAACGCATCTAAATCAAAAAACTCAGGCCAGAGAGGTTTTTCAACAATGTCGTCCAATTCTTCATCCACAATCTCTAGTATGGCGGGGAATTCAATGACATCGTACTCATCAGCACGCTCATTATTAACCATATCACGGGTTACACGCCCAGTAAGATCGTCCATATGCCAACGTGTTTGGATTATTGCAACACTTCCACCCGGCATCAGACGAGTACGGGCACCGAACGTGAACCATTCGTACGCTTTCTCAAATACAGCGAAGTTTCCGTTAATAACGTCTTGCTCTGAGTGCGGGTCATCAATTAAAAGTAGGTCAGCACCACGACCAGCCAGTGCAGAGCCAACACCACAGGCATAATACTCGCCACCAGAGTTCGTATTCCATCTACCAGCCGACTTAGAGTCAATTGCAAGGTTAACAGTAGGGAATATACCTTTATATGCGTCTGTAGAAATGAGATTTCGCACCTTACGACCAAAATCTACAGCCAAATCAGTGGTATGCGACACCATCATCACCTTCTTATTAGGATTACGCCCTAAGTACCACGCTGGGAAGAAGATAGAAACGAGTTGAGACTTGCCGTGACGGGGTGGGATGTTAACGCAGATACGGTCTTTGTCCCCAGACTCAATCGCCATGAGCATATCAGCCAAAATACGGTGGTGTTTACCTACTATATAGTCTGGCTGCATAATTTTGCAGAATTCTATAAGATCATCATAGGCAGCTTGGTTCATCTTACGTATTGATAGTTCATCAACGATACGGTTTATCTCAACAACCTCCGTATCATTGAAGTTATCTATGTTATCCAGCATCTGCTGGACTTCTTCCTCTGTAAAATCGGGAACGGCCTCAATCATCGTAGTCGTCAGCGCCTAGTTCTGCATCTATATCAAACGCTTCGCCGTCTAATACTATAGCATCAGCTATGTCGTCCTCTGGGTTTACCAACTTCTCCAGCTTAGAACGTAGTTTGTCACGCAAGTCATCGGTAGATTGGTGCGTAATGGTTACTTCTGACTTCTCCGCGAACAGTCCTACGTCTGAGATCTTACCCAGAAGCTCTAATGCACGCATACGTATACGTGGGTCGGGGTTCTCAGACTCTAATAACAGCTTGTTTGTGACTAGGTGCCGTATCTGCACTGCATTTTCTGCAACAGAATGCCCAAACTCTTGCAGTATGGTGTTCGTAAGTATAAGAGATGCAGGTGTGAGGGTAGAAATCTTCTTGGTGGAGGCTTTCTTAGACGTTTTTTGGGGGTCGTCAGCGTAGGCAACAGCTAATTTAGCGGCTACGTCTTTGTCGTCTTTGTTAGGTTCTACATCTAGCCCATGTTCTTCTAATTCCTGCGCGGTATTACTCGCAGCTTCTGCCCAAATGGTAAGGTCTTCGGGCGGAACTTGGGATGCAATAGATACACCTATCTCAGGTTCTAGCTTTAAAGTCATAAATTGTTTCGCTGGCTATAAGCCGTTGCGCGAAATATACCACAAAAAATTTTTTTGGCTAGGTACTTATATTTTAGGGGTGGGGGGTCTCCTGTGTAGGGAACGGCCTCAAGAAGCAGAGGATTTTGGTTAGAGACAGATTTATTTGAGTATATTAGTAATACTAGGGGAGCACGGTGTCGTCTCAGTACAGCGGCCCATAGGGGCACGGTAGGGTCTGGATTAGTCGTTTTTTGTACGTCCGTACAAGGTTTGCGGGATGCTATCTATTGCAGAATCAGGAAACCGTGGGATATTAAGGACATGGGGAGCAATCAAGCCGACCATACGGGGCAATCATGCCCCACAATAATATTCTTTAGGAGAATATAACCATGACTAAATCAG
>Ga0207896_1000264_pt1 | contig 11574 bp, 19 predicted proteins | sample LinPmetageLP36_FD_184049 | JGI IMG/M metagenome (GOLD analysis project Ga0207896, IMG submission 184049) | Marine viral communities from the Pacific Ocean - LP-36 (SPAdes) | ecosystem: Environmental > Aquatic > Marine > Oceanic | place: Pacific Ocean | collected 2010-06-15 | reverse complement strand
GGATCTTGGGTCTTAAAAAGAAACCTGACTTCAAGTGGTGGTCGATCCTCAGACGGTAAGTTTCAAGTTATGTTTATGAGAAAGTCAGGCTTAACTACTTATCCATCAGCAGGTCCAAAAACTGTTCAACTTAATTACTCTTTAGCCAACGAATGATGCAGGAAGGGCAAAAATCCAAATAGTCGGACGGGGATTAGAAACCATAGTCATGCCGACAAAGATTAGAAACCAAAATTGCGAAGTATGTGGAGAAGCCGCAGTCTGGAAAAGTCGGTTAAGTCCCATGGGATTTGTGAAATCAGATCGTAAGTGTGGTTATACTCGTTGGATCTTTTATTACTATTGTCAAGAGCACCTTCATGATGCCAACGAGCACCTCTGGTCACGATTAAAGCCTTATCGATTAGGCGTATAAGTATAAATAGCAGAGGGAGTTATTATAACTTATGATCAACTGGCCCAATTCCATAATAATGAAATGGGGTGGTCACCCTTTTTGGAATACTAAGCAACTTCAGGACCTTAAAGCATATCTGACAGGTATGGGATTGCTGGGAAGTCACCAGATTATTGCTGAAGGTTATAATGATGAAAGTATTAGTTACTCTGAAGGAACAATTAGCGAGACTGATCCACGGGCAGAAGAAATGCCTTATTACTGGGTAGAAACATTGGAAGATATGGTGAACACATCACCACAAGGATTTGATTATCCCTTAAGTCGAGCCGATCAATCCAATGCTAAGCAAGGATATAAAAACGCCATTGACCAAAAAAAGGCAGGAGAGTGGTTTGTGGAGGCAGTAATCGAAATGTTAGGAGATGCACTGTATGAATATCAGGTATCTTTGGATTGGACGTATCGTCTTAACCCTTCGGCAGTTACTATAAATGTTCAGGGTGGTATCGACTCAAAAACAGATCATAATGATAATGATATCACAATAGGATCTATGACATGGACGATTGACATCGATCCAATGGGAATCTATAAGGAGATGGATGAATGATTAACTTTACCCAACTTCCTGAGTGGATGGATCATAAAATCTGGATGGATAAAATAATGCTATCAGGCTTAGAGGGCACCTATACTATGGTAGTTGATAAAGAAGGTTATATTACAGACACTCGTCTTTTAACGGACTATGATGGTAATAATTTACCTAAAGGAACACTTTGGCTTCCGACAAGCATATTTAGATCACAGTTTCGGGAACTATGGGGTGATTTCTCTATGGATGCCTATGTAAATAATAAATTACCAGATGAGGTTGGGCCAGCGACCCGTTTAGAATTAGCAAATCTAATAAAACTCGCCAATGATTTCGGTAAACTTCAAATCCAATGGAACCCACATCAAAACCCATCCGTCCACGTTGGTAAACGTCTTGAGCATCCTTATCTTTATCATTATAAATGGGACGGTGGCGAAGATATAAAAAGATTGACTGATAACCTAACCGTTTCCATATACCATATTTATGACGAAAAGGATGATAAGGTCGAAATTATATTCAATGTTACTGATCCATTTCATTATCTGAATCGACCTAAATGGAATCCTAAGGCACAGATGCCCTTATCGGTGCTATTTGGTTAAGAGTAAACCACACACGCCCAAAGGATTAGTAAAACGGCTAAAGTAAATAAAACTTGCCCATCAGAAAATGGTTGGTTTCGATCTCGTGGTGGAACGACGGGCATAATAAATAATAGTTGTCACTACTATAAATAATTAACTGAATAGGTGGTGCCGCCTCCGACTTGCGCCCACACGCCAGAGGCAAAGACTCCCTTTCCCCAGAGGTTCGATGAGCCTCGGAGTCTAAGCACCAATAGATTGTGTGTGCGCTCACCTATATATAACTTCACTCATGGGCTGCTAACCAACCCACAGGACGATCGTCGGTAAGATGATAATTGCCTTGCGGATCTTTAGTAACAATGTCTTTTAAAATATAGACCCGTAGTAAGCCACCAACCGTTCTGGGATTAGCAGCGTATTCCCATCGATTAAGGATATAAGACAATTCTCGGGCATTAAGTGGCCCACGTTGTTTTAGTGATCGAAGCAAGCCCCAGCGTGGTTTAACCTTCCTTCTGGATCGGAGCATAGCATAATAGCAGTCTCGACCGCAAAACCTTTTCGATCCATTTTTAGTAGCATTAGAATAAGTAAGCAACATATGAGTTCCACAATAGTCACAGTTCTGATCTAATTTAGGATAGACTTTGATGCCAGTATGGTGTTTACTAACCTTGCCATCTTTACCGACGGGATTTACTTTTATCATGTTATCACCATAAAAACGACGGCAATAACTGGAACAGTATAATCCTGTGGAAGTATCATCTTCTACGAAATCATTAGATCCGACAGCATAGTTGTCACATTGACAAAGCCTAAGACCGCCATCTAAAGTGCGATTCCTTTTCTCGGCCATAACTAAGATAGTTGTGAGGACCTATTTATAATATTTTTTCCAAAGGTATAAATAGGTAGTATCTATAAACGAGTAATATGGCCCTTGAACCTGAAATGATGTATGTATTAACAACTGTCGGCGGATATCTCGCTGGTGCAGCCACCTCTTGGTGGGTGCAGAACCGTGGCAAAGTAGTAGACTCCTTGCAGGATGCTGCTGCCGACGCTATCGACAAGATCGAAGAAACTACGGGTATTGATATTCCTGATTCTATCGAAGACGCTATCGACGACGCTGTCGAAGATGTAGTGGATCGAGTAGAAGATGCGGTTGATGACGCTGCTGAGGCAGCAGAAGAGGCTATTGAAGCCGGGGATTTGGAAGCAGCCGTAGACGCTGTGAAAGAATCTGTGGAAGACACTGTCGAAGAAGTCAAGGCTGAACTTGATGTTGCTTTGGATGATCTCGAAGACCTTACCGTAGCAGGACTAAAAGAACGTCTGGTGGAACTGGGATTACCAACCAAAGGCCGTAAAGCCGATTTAATTGCTCGTATCACTGAATATGTGGAGGGGTCTCAATGAATTGGAGAAAGATTGGACTAATTAGTTCCCTAACTTCTATTGTTGGATCTATTGCTATCTATGCTTTGCACAGTCACGATCTGGGTATTTTTGTCGGCCTTTGGGCTTCGGCACTACTCTTGATTAGTGATCGTTTGGAAGAGATTTTTAACGAATGAGGTTGGCTTTCCAAGCCGCACAGACCCAGTCTGCAAGAACTTCAGGATTGCCTGAAAACTTACCGCAGTAGTAGTTATCGTCTATAAACATAACAAAGGCGCAGTTCCCGCAATTACGAGATAAGTTTCCTTCTTGGTAGGCTTGGGGCAAGGCTTCAGGGATCGGAGATCCATCGGGGTAGGTGTTTTTACGCATAGTAATCAGTGCTCGGAACTGATACTTAAAGTTAAGCCTCTGGATTCATCTCTCGATTGAGCCATTTCTGTTCAAGAAACTGTTGCTGGTTGTCGCCATCTATCCAAACAGCATACCAATAAATATCGTAGTGTGTGGTATTATTCTGGGAAAAATTATCCAAAACAATAACTTGAATATCGCCTACAAAGCCCTGAATATAATGAATGCAGGTTACATATTGTAATGAATTATCATTGGCAGTAGCATTGACTTCATATATCAAAAATTGAACTGAAACATTGTAACCTTCAAGTTCATTGGGTTCATAACCACAATCTAAATCAAAATTAACCGTAGCATGAGTCGTATTGGTAAATAAATCCATTTGAAATATGTTAATTTCACAAGTTTCAGGAGGTGGATATTCACACGAACCATCATCATCAGTAGCCTCTGAATTAAAATTAGTGGCTTGGGAATCTGTGCAACCCCAGATTTCTGGTGCTAATATATCAATAGAATGAGCAATCCACTGCTCATCCAAAACTTCTCCATTAAGTCTGAGAATAATTTTAGGTTCATAAGTTCCTACGGAAACACCATCCCAAGTGTGGAAAGTGTAATCAGCACCATCTGGGTCCGAAACTTTTCCATCCTCAAAAGTTTGATGTTCGTATTTGATAACATCGGGATTATTATTCTCATACAATCTCCAAGTGATTTCAAATTGTTCCGAATCACAATTCTCGGCTTCGTCTACCAAGTCTACATCAGCACTGATTCTAACAGCGTCTTGTTCGGAATCAGACTCTAATAAGTAGGCTTGTGCATTGATGAGATAAGCATCACAACCTTCGGGTTCTTCCTGTGGTTCAATAATAAATTGCTGACTGGATGGTAAGTAGTATTCATCACCATGTTCGCAAGAACCATCTTCACATTCTACGACATGGAACTCTACTCGGTAATGATAATTGCCTTCGGCTAAATCTTCAAAAGTATATTCCATACTAATACCATTCACAAAGTCTATGTTGCGAAGGAATACTGGGCTTTGTGGTTCTCCGCTTTCAAAAAGAGTGATAATGAAGTGTCCTCCGAAATGCTCTATGTTGCACCCAGCATTGTCTTGGAAAGCGAATCTAACTTCTAAATTAGTTTCGTCTACATAGCCGTATTCATCATAATACCATTGTGGATTGCAGGGTGGTGGTTGATTATTCCAATAACAGGAACCATCGTCCTCGTTAGCATTAGAGTTATAATTGGCTGCGTCATAAGCAGTGCAACCCCGACGAATGTTATTTGGGTCATCTTCCCACATAGAATTGGAACCCCAATCTGTTAAGTCTAAAACACCTAATCCTTCTGCACCGACACCACCAAGTAGTAGTATAATAGGTATCAAAGTGGTTAGTAATCCTTTAAGTTTCTCGGCTTGTTCTTGGGCTTTATCTAAGAAATCCTGCGTGGTGGCATCTGCTCCCGCACTCAGGTTTGCTTGCCCATCATCTAATAAATCTGCTAAGACATCTGCTTGTAGACGATTTGTGGCTTCAGCAATCACCTGCGCTTTTTCGGCAAGGTCTGTAATGGCTTCGACATCCAATGTTTCCTCCGGCATACATAGAGGTTATTTTCCTTGATACTTAAAGACTATTATTCAAAGAACACCCAACGAGAAAGGTCTCCCTCTATCGTTTCGTTATCAATTTGTTCCAAAAATGACTTAACATCGTCGAAACTATCAAACATAAAGTTGTAGTCCATCAATCCAAAGAGCCAATTGCTGGCGTGTTGTTTGCCACCTTCAATCACTACTAAAGTAGGCTTACGCTGATTTAGCGAGTTAATCAACTCGTGAATTGTTCCAAACATTGTGATGTTTGGGTTAAGATAAACAATTAAGAAATCGGCAACATCTACCATTCTTAAATCCATGTGGACAATCTCTTTCATGCGACGAGTTAATTCGTAGTATCTACCTGTGCTCTTGAGTTCCATCATCTTGATTTTTTCTTCCTCAATTTCACGGTATTTGGTGTTTTTAATTGGTTTATCACAAGGGTCTAAAACGGTAACATTTCTTTCTAACAACCACTTAGTAATTTCTTTTCTCCAACCTACGCCATCATCTTCGGCGTGGTCGATAGGTCCTGCCAAATAGCATCTGAGATTTTCTAAACGACTCATAACTATGATATAGGCTTATCAGTCTATTAAAGATGTAGTTAAATACTCTAATGGAACATCATACACTAATTCATATTCTTGACCTTCTTTTCTAATCCAACCTCGTAGCACAAAAGGTCTAAGAACTGCACCTATGGCTGAAGATGATAATCTGGACATCGTAGGAAAAGAATGAGACATACGAGTGGATAAATCTGATGAAGATAACTTACCATTAAGTTTCAACATCATAAGAATACTATATTTTTTCTGCGACTTTCTGCCAAACTGAGTATCTTTTCTATTGCGACATCTGGTAGAACAAAGATTAGAATGCTGGGTGTTGTTGTGTTTGTTAGTAATCTCAAATCCAGTTCCACACATAGAACAATTTAAGCCTAATCTCTCAACCTTAACTGAAAGTTTTTGTTGAGCCACCTCATAACAAAACCGACAACAATAATCCAAATGATACTTATTCCTGCCGCCGTTTCTATGGCTCACTGGTTTAGAACAAGTAGCACACGAAGTCATAGCATTAAATAAGACGAATCAATGTATTAAAGATTACTCATCATCAGGCGATAATCCTGAATTAACAAGCATAAGTCCAAACAAACCCATTCCAACTAATCCAATTTTAACCCAAGGTAGATTCTTAATAACTTCTATCCAAACCGGTGGGGTTGGTTCAACTTGCATACCCGGGATATTGTCGGCAGGTTGTTGTTGAGCAGTTATGCCTTCATCCGCAGACCATGTATTTGAAATAAGGTAATCTTGATAGTTGTGTCCTTCTGTTAATACTGCCATATCTTCATCTCCTAATTAGTAGTGCTAAAGCACCAAGGGCTGCAACTCCAATCATAATCGGAACTACGGGTGAACTGGTTGTAGTTGGTGTTACTTGTGTGGCATCTTCAGTAGTAGTCGTAACGGTGGTAACTTCTCCCGTGTCTGGGTCTAACTCGCCAGTTTCAGTTTCCGTTTCTTCAAGTTCTCCACAAGTTGCTCCACCGCCACTGACATTTGTAACAATTGTTCGGTTTCGTGTGCGTGTGCGTGTGCCTGATGCCGTAGCAGCATCAGACCATTCTGTGAACTCAGACCAGTCTCCCCAATCTGAAAGTTCGCAATCAATCATTTCTGGAACGAGGTCTGGGTCCTCATCTTCTTCTTGTCCTTGACACAAAGAAGAATCATTAACTATTGCATCGGGGTCATAATTGTAATCATCGGATGCAGATGTGCCATCGGCGTAAGTCATACAACCGACTTTTTGACAAGTGCCATCGGTGTGTTCGGCGTAACCACTCAAACAAGTGGTGCATCGGCCATTAGTGTCAGAATCTCGGTTAGGTTCATCACAGGTTGTGCAAAGTCCATCGTCACCAAGATAATATCCTGTATTACAATTAGCACATTCTTGGTTGCCATCTTTGGCTCGGTTAGGGTCTGTGCAAGCAATATAAGAAACTGGTGTGACTACGCTAACACTTTTCTTTGCTGACTTAACATCTCCGGATGTGCCTGCTTTATTCCAATAAACTACTAACTCAAAGTTTTTAGTTCCTTCTGAAGTTGGAACATAATTAAAGTTTTGAGTTTTAGATGAGCGTTTTCCTGATGGCATAATGTCGGTGCCATTCATTAGACATTTAATACTACTAAACTTTGAGTTGGCTAAGTTCCATGAGATGTTAATGTTTTCACCAGTTTTAACCTCGTTAGGCGTAACTGCAAACTTAGTGATGGCTGATGTGGTATAGAGGCAACTGCCGTCATCTTGAGTAGCGGAACTATCATAGTTGTTGGCGTTTTGGTCTTTACAACCTTTGACAGCAAGTGCGGCTGCTCCTTTGTAGTATATGTCAATTCTCACATCATCATTACAAATATCATCAGGTTGAGAACTTGTTCCATAATACACACCATCAACTTGACATGAAAAGTTTTTACTTGACATGGCTCCTCCGTCCATATCTATTTCGATGAAATCGTTTTTGTCACCATTTAATGTAATTCTAACAGCACGATTATCACCTGTATCCCAACTTGAATTAAAGTAAGAAGAACCTACTGCATTTGGTTGATGGTCTCCCCATGGGTAAGCATCTTTAATTTTTGTGCCACCTCCTGATTTCATATAATCAAACATTTTTGAGCAGTTTTTCACCAAAATGTTCATTGTTAGTTTAACTCCTGACTTGGGTTGTATTCTGATAGCACCTATAAGTTTTTTCTTAGTTCCTTTGCTTAGGCCACAATCGTCATATAGAGAGATTTTATCGCTGCTTATAGCAGAATAGTTCTGAAATGCTTGGTTAGCCTCTCCAACTGTGCCTGTTGTAACTTGATAGCCGGCTGCACCTGTGTTGCATCGGTAAGCACGAGTTTGATTGGTATTAAAAACTTGTGCTGATTTAGTCGATGAAGCCCAGATGTCCTTAAAGGTATCACTTGAAGTGATTAGAGAAAGTCCTGTTCCAGAAGTTTCAGCAGTAAATACTTTGGGTTTAATTGTTTCGGCCTTCTTGGAATGAAATGTTCCAAGGATATTGCTAACAATAAAACCACTCATGTATCTTCTTGGTTATCACTGATACTTAAAGATTTGGGATAATACCTTTCGTATAACTCGTAGACGGGCATAAGATACATGGTGCAAATGATACTAAAGATTCCTAAGTTGCCCCAGTAATCAATGTCATAAATGTTACACCAAATTATTGTCAAAGGTTGAAGGGCTACTAAGCCCACCCATGGTCTAAGAATGGCTTTCAAAGACATGATAACCACAACTTTCCACAAGCATTAGGATGATTTAGAGTATAACTTCCTTCCTTTCTAAAGATAACTCCTCGTGCTACTAACTTTTTAATTTTGGCGGTAACGGTTCTGGGTGCTTGTTGAAAACCATATTCATCAAGTAATCGGGCTATCTCACGCACTCCTAATCCCTCTGGATTTTTGGAAAGAACTCGACAGTAATTGAACTGCAACCAGTTTTTTCCTGCTTGGGCTTCAAACGAGCAATCATAACTACAAAAGATTTTATCATTCCTTTGTCCGAAACCTACTGGATAGTTTGTGCCACACCAATCACACTTTAGACTTTCTGTATGGCCTGCTCTAACCATACTCCAAGATTTTCCACTGGAGGCGTAAGATTTACAAAATCCCGAACAATAATTTGAATCATTAAGGGGTCTTTTGATAGTATCTCCACAATAGCAAATCTTTACCATTATTGCCACGACCTGCCAGTATAATACTCTCTATCTATGCCACACTTGATACAAACAGAAGTGCCGAACTCATATTGAAAATCATGTTCACAATTGCGGGCTAAACTTTTCAACAATTCTTTTAGTTCTCGAAAGAGCACGACGAACTCTTGCTGATGTCGCTCATGCAAATCAGACAATTCTTTTTGCTTCTTTTGTAGTTCGTTCACTATTCAACACCTCTGGGGTGTTCGTGAACAATATGAATGTCTTTATCTTCGTTCCAGAACTCAGTATAAAGTCCTCGAACTTTGTTATCAGATTCAATCTTTAACTTACGACAAGGTTTGGGACAAAATGCTAATCCCTTGGCTGGTCTGTGAACCCACTCACTACAATGATAACAGCGTAGTGCAATACCCATATTAAATCATATGCCAGAGCACTGATATAAAACTACTTATGATTGATGAGTTTTTAACCATTCTAATCTGGTATTAAGAATCGGAACTTTTTCTAAACCAAACCGGCGGAGATGTTCAAAGGCGCAAGCCTGAGAACTCAACCAGCATGGTTGGGATAGGTCCCAATTTAGATTCTTTAGAAGTGTTTCAAAGTGTGTATATGCTATCATTGTAGAACTCATGGTGCCAGCCTCCATCGAACATAACTGTTCTCGGAATAGGGTTGTTTAACAGTTCTTGATACTTAAAGATTGCCTTTGCGTGCAACGGTTTTATGCTTATGGGTCGCCGAAGGGAATGACACGAGTGCTGCGGGATTGTAAATTATACACAGTGAGCAAAGACTTCTTGGCTTGATAACCTAACATCTGCATGAAATCTGTTTCTCCTTGAAAAGTAGATGATACAATTAAAGGCGTGCCTCTATGCCATTCTACTTGGTGAGCGTGAGTGTGTCCTGTGACGAATAAGTCTGGTGCATCTCGGATAATCATTTGGTCTTCAATTTCGGGAGATAAAGCGTTGCGTTCCCCCCACATTGGAGCAAGGTGTCGCTTTTTCATCATTTCTTTCATGGCTTCGGCTGGAGCCTCGTAAGTTACATGAGCCATTCTGGGAACCATGTCGTCAATACCTTTGCCATGATAACTTAATATCTCGAAGGGGTCGGCCTCATCAGCGTGGTCTAAGTAAATCCTTGCGGGATTTCCTGTGTGAACGGCGGAGTTAAACCTTTGACGAATCAAAGGCTCAAGCATTGGCTGAGGTTCAGCAGGTCTAACAGCATCGTGATTGCCGGGAAGAATAACTGGTGTGATGTGGTCTGGTAACAAATCTAATTTGCGAGCGCAAAACTCGTATTGGTCGTAGACATCCAACATGGTTAAGTTTTTCTCGTGACCGGGATAGACACCTACACCATCTACTACATCACCAGATAACACAAAGTATTTGATGTTCTTAGCAGTTTCATCGTCAGAGTTCATCCATGTCATCATCTTGTCCCAATCTTTTTCAAGGAATTGTTTGGAACCCATGTGTATGTCGGAAGCAAAGGCCACTGATACTGGGTCAAAGTCTAAGCCTCCTCGGTTTTGATGGGTGTGTAAGATTTCTGGATATTGCACTCGATTACAAAAGAACATATCTCCCTCTTGTGCAAAGTTGCCTACTACTCCGACTACATCGTCGGTCACTAAAGTTCCTGCGGCGGGGTCATCTTTGCGAATGAAAACTGTCATAACTCCTGTGCGGTCTTCGAGTTCAACAATGCGACCTCCACTACGACTACGGCGAATCTCAGTAACTAATCCAATAACGGCTACTTGGTTTCTAACGAACCTATTGCGGTTCTTTTGAACCTCACGAATATCGCCAAACTTATGAAAACCTAATTCTTCACGAAGGATTTTCTCAATAACTTCCAAACGATTCTGAAACAAATTGATAATATCTTCCATCTTGCCTGTTTGGTCGGTTTCTCCAACGGAAACACCAGTTGTCAAATCTCCTATGTAATCTTTGGCATCGGCTTGCCATGACTTAGCAATTAAACTGGGGTCAATCGCAAGTTCTTTGTGGATTCTGGTTGGACCCCATCCTCGAATCTCTTTCATCTGCTCACCAGTTTTAATATGTCATACAAGTGTTATTAAGTTAAGGTTCAAAATCATCGTCGTCTAATTCTGAAATATCTATGTGAATTGTGCAATCACTATCTTCTCGGCAACCATCACAGTCGCAAATATCTTCGATAAAATGATGCCAATGAGAATCTATGTCATCTAAACGCATATTAGGAATCTTCTTTTGCATAAGATTCACAAAAAAAGCATAGAGTTCTACATAGTCATTGATACGGGTTTGCCAAAAAGCATCTTTCTTCATAGGCAATCTATACAGTATTACCTATTTAACAGTAGTCCCTCTCGGAGTTGAACCGAGGTCGCCGGGACCAAAACCCGACATGATGGACCACTACACTAAGGGACTTTAGAAAAGGGTGAGAGAAGGATTTGGACATACCTCCATGCAGCCGTCGCAGTTTCCGTTGCGTTCACGACTCCAACCTACTAACCGCCCATTTACAGGCTCGCTTCTATGCCACTTGGCCGTCCACGGCAGGAATCATGTTCCTACGAGAGCAGTGCCTTATCCCCCACGAAGGGACATTCAGCCATCTCCGTCAGCAGGTATCCCCGCCAACAATTCTCATAAGGCGTATGACTCATATAAAGTTGAGCATCAAGCAGAGTAAGTCTTGCCGCCAGCACGGATTCCAAGAACTGTGTCCATGTTCACCATACGGAATGCACCTTTCTGCATATCATAGATAGTAAAGAGTCCTCTGGCTCGGCGGGCA
>Ga0207896_1000263_pt1 | contig 11593 bp, 7 predicted proteins | sample LinPmetageLP36_FD_184049 | JGI IMG/M metagenome (GOLD analysis project Ga0207896, IMG submission 184049) | Marine viral communities from the Pacific Ocean - LP-36 (SPAdes) | ecosystem: Environmental > Aquatic > Marine > Oceanic | place: Pacific Ocean | collected 2010-06-15 | reverse complement strand
CTGATACTTACGAAAAAGAATTCGAAAGATACGGTAACAGAACAATCGCAGCTTTCTTACGTATGGTAGGAGCTGAAATGCCTACTAACTCAGACCTTATCAAATGGGCAGAGCAAGGTAGACTACATACAAAGTATGCAGCAGCACAAACAGCTACAGCTCCGGCTGCAGTTGCAGTACCCGTTAAGTTTTTAACAGGAGCTGGTGGAGCAGGAACAAATGAAGCTTGTAACTTTAGAGTAGGACAAACTGTTTTAATATCAGAAAATGGTGGGTCAAATTCTAACAAGGGTATTGTTACTAGTGTTGGTGCAGCTACTACTGATGAGTTTTTCGTAGCTTTTTACGAGGCTAGTCAAGTAGTACCAGCAAACGTTCCATTAACTGTATTTGTATACGGTTCTGAATTTCAACAAGGAACAACTGGAATGGTTGGATCTTTAGAAGCTGAAGATATCTTCTTATCTAACAAACCAATTATTATCAAAGACAAGTATGTTGTTTCTGGTTCTGATATGGCTCAAATTGGATGGGTTGAAGTAACTACTGAAAATGGAGCTACTGGATACTTATGGTATTTGAAGTCTGAGCACGAAACAAGACTAAGATTTGAAGACTACTTAGAGATGTCTATGATTGAAGGTGTTATTGCTGAAAATGCTTCAGGTGCTTTAGCTAACTTATCAGGTTCAGCTTATCCAGCTGGAACAGGTTTAGCTAATAACGTAGGTACTGAAGGAATGTTCGAAGCTATTGAGTCTAGAGGAAATGTATGGGCAGGTGGTTATCCAACTACTTTAGCTGCATTTGATACTATAATCAAAAGGTTAGACAAGCAAGGTTCTATTCAGGAAAATGTAATCTTTGTTGATAGAAATTTCTCTTTCGCAATTGATGACATGTTAGCTGCTCAAAACTCTTACGGTGCAGGTGGTACTTCTTACGGATTGTTTGACAATGACGAAGAAATGGCACTTAACCTTGGATTCAAAGGATTCAGAAGAGGTTATGATTTCTATAAGTCAGATTGGAAATACTTAAACGATGCTACTTTAAGAGGTGGTATTGATGGTGGAAAAGTAAGCGGTGCTTTAGTACCAGCTGGTTCTACTTCAGTATACGATCAAATCTTAGGAAAAAACGCTAAGAGACCATTCTTACACGTAAGATACAGAGCTTCTGAAACAGAAGACAGACGTTACAAAACGTGGATGACTGGTAGTGCTGGTGGTGCTGCTACTTCAGATTTAGATGCGATGGAAGTCAACTTCTTATCTGAAAGAGCTCTATGTACTATGGGTGCAAACAACTTTGTATTGTTCAAAGGATAAAAAAGACAATTATATATGGGGGCTTCGGCCCCCTATTATTTACATAATTAAATCAAATCAAATGAAAAAACAAGTATTAAAAGACAGGATGTATAGGTTAAAGTCAGATAAAACGCCTATCTCCACAATGATCAATTCAACTCATTCAACTAGTAACCCTTTATTACACTTTGATGAAGAAAAGGGAATCAACAGAGCAATGAGATATGCCAAAAACCAAAAGTCTATTTTCGAAGACGAACAAGATAAAAATGTATTAATAGAGCCTATTATATTTGAAGATGGCTTTTTAAACACTAAAAGAACAGATACATTACTGCAACAATTTTTATCTCTCCATCCTTTAAACGGAACTCTTTACGAAGAAGTAGATTTAGAGCGTGATGCTCAACAAGAATTAGATTTCTTAACTCTTGAAATAGAGGCGTTAAAATTAGCTTCTGATTTACCAATTGAAAAAATGGAAATGATAGGAAGAGTTTTAATGGGAAACAGAGTAGATGGTATAAAAACTAACGAACTAAAAAGAGACATATTAGTTTATGCTAAACAAGATCCAGAAGGATTTTTAGAAATGCTAGACGATAGTGACTTAGAGTTAGAAGAGTTGGTAATTAAATCTTTTGAGCAAAACTTGATTACTTATAGAAAGCAAAAAAGAGAAATCTATTACAATCTAAAAGAAAACAAAAAAAGAATTATTACTGTTCCATTTGGCGAAGACCACAAACGTTCATTAATATCATATTTCAAGACAGATGATGGGCTAGAAGTTTTAGAGCTACTTGAGAAAAAAGTAAAATAAACACTAAATAAGGGAGGCTTCAAAGCTTCCTTTTTTTTTGCTTACCTTTGTAAGATTATTAACCACTTAATTTTTTAAACAATGCAAAAGTTTTTAAGTATACCAGTTACTGGGCAGCAAAGTCAGCTTGTCTCAGCTAACGACATTAAATTAATCGAACAATTCTCTACAACCGCAGTAAAAATTTATTATGGCGGAGGAAAAGTAACAAGCATTACTCACGCAACAGCAGCTTCAGGAAACGAAGAAATGAGAGATGCTATTCAAGACGGAGTAGTTAGCATTTTAAGCCAAAGATGGACTAATGTTTCTATTGACCTAGTAATGCCAAAAGCAGTAAGTGACATTGGAATAGCTTAAGATATGGAAAAGTTTTTAAACGTACCCGTATATAGCTTGATAATGAATGGAACATCAGTTACTCCAGTTGGGGATGCAGACCTAACAGATACTGGTAATGTTTTTGCTAATGTTTCTGTGGGAGACATTGTTCATGAATCTACCGGCAATAAGTATTTTGTAGTTACTAGTAAAATAGACAGCAATAATCTTACTTTAACTGCTTTAGATGGAGGAACACTTCCAATAGTTTCAGGAAAATCATTCTTTATTCATTCAGGTAGCTCTTACAATAATCAACTAGTTTCCATAGGTGACGTAGGATTAATAGAGCAACTTAGCACAAGCACAACTACCATTGCTTATGATGGGCCTAGCGCAACTGATTTGGTAACTTTAGTTCACACGCCAGTAGCTTCTGGAAGTGAGGCAATGAGGGATCAAGTACAAGAGCAAATGGAAGATGCTTTAATAACTTCATGGACTGATGTGGCTCCAGAGCCTGTTTTCGTGAATCAAAAAGTTATTGGAATTAGCATAGGCTAACTAAAAACAAAAACAATTACTATAAGAGTCTCCAAGTGGGGCTCTTTTTTTTTGCTTATCTTTGTGACAAATAGCTTTCGATGATCAACGAGGTAAGAAATACCGTACTATCCATACTAAACAAGAACAACAACGGGTACTTAACACCAGAAGAATTTAATTTATTTGCAAACCAAGCACAACTAGAGGTCTTTGAAGGATACTTTTTTAGCTTAGCTAATTGGACAAAGAAACAAAATCAAAGAATGTCAGGGGAGTCTTACGCTGATATTGTAAAAGAAATGAAAGAAGTTTTGGATACTTTTTCAGTATCTAGTGCTTTAACTCATGTAGCAACTGGTTCATTTACATTACCAAACGACTGGTATACTTTACTAAAACTAGAAGTAGTTCCAACAACAGCTCCAATAACTTATACAGAAATAGAAAGAGTATCTCAATATAAAATAGGAAAGTTGCTTTCTTCTAATTTAACATCTCCTAACGCTTCTTATCCAGCTTATGTAGTTGGTCCAGCACCTATTACTACTCCTATTAGCCCTACTGCTAACACAGTCCAGGTTTACCCACAAAGCATTACTACAGATGTTTTATTGACATACGTAAGATATCCTCAAACTCCAGCATGGACATATACCACTATCGGTGCAGATGGTGATCCAGTATTTGACCCTACTAGTGCATCTTACCAAGATTTTGAATTGCCACTTTCAGATGCAATAGATATTACTATTAAGATATGCGAATACGCAGGAATAAGTATTAGAGAGCAAGCGGTAGTTAACTTTGAAAAAAGCGAAGAAATCCTACAAATTAAAACCGAATCTTAATGGCTTATATAACTGACAGAAAATATTATACTAATGACGATGTTGTTCCTAAGAATTCAAACTGGGGAGATTATCAGTACGTATCACTAGCCGATGTAGTGAACAACTTTGAGTTAATGTATTCAGGAGATGATAAATTAGTCAGTAATGTCACTAGGTATAATATATTATTTCACGCTAAAAGAGGCATACAAGAAATAAACTACGATGCTTTAAAAAACATAAAAATATTAGAGCTACAAGTTACTGATGACTTAAAATATATACTTCCTTCTGATTACGTTAATTATGTAAGAATATCTCTTTATGAAAATGGAGTTTTACGTCCTTTAATTGAAAACTTTCAAACTAATTTTTCTTCAGCTTACTTGCAAGATCATACCGCTGAGATATTATTTGACATAAATGGTAACGCTTTAAGACCAGAAAACTCTACTATAGATTTACAAAGAATAAAAGGAACTAGACCTACATTGTATTTAAACATTGGGCACCCATATCATAATAAAGAAGGTTATTGTTGTGATGGAGAATGGTACTTTGGTTTTTCTATGGGAGGTCAGTATGGTTTAAATACAGAACTAGCTAATCAAAATCCTAATTTCAGAATAGACAAGGCAGGTGGAGTAATTAACTTTAGCTCTGAAATGGGCAATAGACTTGTTGTTTTAGAATACATATCAGATGGTATGGAAAATGGAGATGATAATCAAATAGTTATTAATAAACTAGCTGAAGATTACTTATATGCTTATATTAGATGGGCGATTTTAGAGAACAAGTTAAATATTCAAGAGTACATTATAACAAGAGCTCGAAAAGAAAAAACTGCTAAACTTAGAAACGCCAAAATTAGATTAAGCAACTTACACCCTGGAAGACTTTTGATGCCTTTAAGAGGAAGAGATAAATGGATTAAATGAAATTAACAAGAACATTCACCAAGGGGATAATGAACAAGGACCTCGATGAGCGTCTTATACCTCCTGGACAATACCGAGATGGCCAAAATATAGGCGTATCAACATCTGAAGATTCTAATGTAGGTTCCATTGAAAACATGTTGGGGAATACTCAGGTTGGAGGTGACTTAAGTTATTTAAGTTCTGCTGCTAAATCTATAGGGGCCATTGCTAATCCTGCTTCTGAAGAATTTTATTGGTTTGTTAAAGACACTAACTTTGATTACATACTTAGGTATAATGAACCTGCAAACTCAACGGCTATAATCCTTAAAGATACTGCTGGAAGAGTTTTAAAGTTTGATTCTGAATACGTAATAACCGGGGTAAATATAATTGGAGACCTACTTTTTTGGACAGACAATTTGAACCCTCCTAGAAGGTTAAACATACTTAAGTATTATGCTGTTAACTCATTTACCGAAGATGACATATCTGTTATTGTTAAACCACCTTTAAACCCCCCTTCGCTATTACTTGAAAACACAACAGGTGTATTGGTACCCTCAACATCAGATAATGAAGTAAATAATATTAGTGAAAAGTATATAAGATTTGCTTATAGGTGGAGATACGAAAACAATGAGTATAGTTCTTTGTCACCTTTTTCAGCAACGGCATTTTCGCCTACCGTTTTTGGTATTGATTATAATGCAGGAGTATTTACTTCTATGCAAAACGGATTTAACCAGGTTAAAGTAACTATTGAAACAGGGGATACCCAAGTCACAGACGTTCAGTTTTTGTTTTTTGATGAGTTTACCGGTTCGGTTTATGTAGTTGAAACTTTTGATAAAGCAGCAAATTTATGGTCAGATAATTCTTCTGTAGATGTAACATTTAATAATAACAAAATATATTCTATACTTAGCGCTGATGAAGTAACTAGACTGTTTGACAATGTTCCAAGAAAAGCACAATCTCAAGAAATAATTGGAAGCAGATTAGTTTATGGAAATTACACTCAGGGATACAATATACATGACTCTTTAGGTGATAATATAGCAATTGACTTTAACTTACTTTTAGGAAGTGTAACGAATCAAATTTCTAATAAAGGAGTTCCTAGTTTTAAAAGTGACCGAGATTATGAGGCTGGTATAGTTTACTTAGATGATTATGGAAGAATGTCAACCGTTTTAACCCCTAATGTTTCTAATCCAAATGGAAATAATCAATCTAATACCGCTTATATATCTAGTGTTAATTCCAATACCATAAATGATTTAAGAGTTTACATAAACCATAGACCACCTCCGTTTGCTAGTAAATACAGAATATACCTTAAACAATCTAGACTAAACAATTACTCTACTATATTTCCATTAATTTCTTACAGGTCCGGCAATAATTATTATTTCTATATAACTAGATCCGATGTAAATAAGGTGGAAGTTGACAGTTTTATTTACATGAAGAGCGCTAATGGTATAGCTACTAATTCAAATAGACAATATAAAGTATTAGAAGTAGAAGTGAAGGAAGAAAATTTTCTTGGAGGTGGTGAAATTGAAGGGTTATATTTTAAGATATCTGATAATAAGGGGACAATAGACGTTAATTTATTTGATGTAGAGTTTACAGCAAAAGGAGGCCCTGAAAGAATTAACGGATCTCAAGGCGGATCAAGTGACTACTTAGTAGTAGGTTATTATTTTGGAGCTCCTGGAGGTATGCCTAATGGAGGTCCATCTGAGGTGGTTGGACAAATTGATTACCCTTGTTTCTACGGAGCTTCCACGTCTAACACAAGATTAGAAATAAAACAAATCACACAAACTATAGTAACTGGAAGTCCATTAAGATATCACACTAGATATCACACTAATGCTTTAAGAGACGGAAGAGTGAAAATAGAATTTACTACTAATAACACTTTTAAGGTTTCAAACTTTGAAGATGGAATATATGTTTTATGGGAAGAAAATTTATCTGTTCAAACATATTCACCAACATGGACAGGCGGAAGTGGCCAGTTCTACGATATAGACAACCCTCCCCCTAGTTCATCTGCATCTAATCCTTCTGGAACACAATTTGATTTTGGGTTTAAAATTTCTCTGACTGATGGAGTTGGTTATAATCCTGGTGATTACATTATTATAAATGTTCATTCTGCTGACGGATTAAATTTATTTGGAGTATCTACTCAAGAAACTGGCATAGAAAACAGTGTATTATATAACGGCCAACAAAGAATTGACAGAGCACAAGCAATTACTTGCATAACAGCAGGAAACGGTACATCTGCGCTTCCATGTTTAACTAATCCAGGTACACAGCCTAATACAAGTACTGATCCTTTTTGGAATTTTAATTTTGCAGACAAAAGAATTAGAGCTGGCGCTTTAATAGAGATAGATATAACAGAAGTAATTTATAGAAACAATGCCCGTAATGAAGAATCAACTAGTTCAAATACTTTTTACTCTAATTCTGATTACGCAAATATAGAAGAATGGTTCTATGAAGAAGGTATATGGAACTCCATGACTCATAGAAGTGTTTTAGATAGCGATATTGAGGCATTTGGTAAAAGAATATTTTTCAAAAAAACATTAAATAATGGATTGCAAAAAAACATTCAAAATCAAAGTAGTAGTTCATTTTATCAAACTAAGTTATGGCAAACAAAAGGATCCGGGGAGCAAGGACAACCTTGGATGAATGGTCAAGGGTTATATGATGATTGGGCTTTTTTATTAACTAATTCAATGACTTCCGTTATGTTTGTAAGGTCACACCCATTTCCATCAACCGGAATAGGCACAAGTGGTCAGCTATCTGGAGGATTTGCAGGTGATGATAATGGTGGATCAGCAGTAATTAATTTAGAAACTAGGTTTAGAATTTTACAATCAGACAATGGCACTCCTAAGTTTGAAACCAAGCCTACCGAAGTAGATACTGGTATTTTTTACGAGATGCCTTATACATTTGATATTGACAAAGTAAACAATGCTCATATAGGAAATCAACAAAGTCAATATAATGGAAACCCTGCAATAGTAAGTTTAAATCAAAATTCATATAATCCTGGGGACTTCACAATTACTCAAGCACAAAACTCTGCGTTTAATTGTTTTAGTTTTAAAAATGGAATTGAAGCAACCAGAATAAAGGGGCAGTTTAATAGTCCGTTTTTAACATATAGTCCAAGAGCAAGCACAAACATAGAAGATTATAGTGAAGAACATTTACCGGCAAGTTTAACATATAGTGGTGTATTTGTAGAAAATACCAATGTTAATAACCTTAATGAATTTAATTTGTCACTAGGTAACTTTAAAGATGTAAATAAAGAATTTGGACCCATTCAAAAATTGTACTCTCGTGACACTGACTTAGTTTTATTTCAAGAAGATAAAGTGTCTAGAGTGTTATATGGTAAAAACTTACTATCTGATTCTATAGGTGGGGGGAGTGTGGCCTCTATACCACAAGTACTAGGTACTCAAATAACATATACAGGAGAATATGGAATTAGTGAAAATCCAGAAAGTTTTGCTAGTTGGGGTAACAACATGTATTTTACAGACGCAAAAAGAGGAGCTGTATTACAGTTAGGTTTAAATGGTATTTTTGAGATATCTAATTTAGGAATGAATGATTATTTTAAGGATTTATTTAGAAACAACTTAACTACACAAAAGATAGGGGCAATGGATCCTTTCAAGGAACAATATGTCTTATCTTCAAACAATACTCCTGCTCCTCCCTGTGATTTTTCTTTTTCTGCTAATTTTGTTCCTCAAATAGGTAAAAACGGATCTACAGAAACATTAGAGATAACATCTAACAAATCTTGGTCGGTAACAGCAATAGATACTGGGAGTGGGGTGAATTGGATAACTTTTAATGGTTCAAGTCCGTCTTACGGTAATTCTAGAAGTGAAATAGTTACTTTGGTTTTTCAAGCTAATACTACTACATCAAATAGGTTTTTTCAACTACAAATTTCGGGATGCGGATCATCAACAACTAATATAGACTTTACTCAATCGGGTCAGGGTGATTTGACTACAGGGGTAATAGGGGTAGGAGGTACAATTAAAGATGGTAAAGTAGCTATTTCTTCAAATGCAAATAGACAAACAGCAAGTGTAACTTATGATTTTACATCTAATACAACTGGTGCATTTGCTTTAATTGATCAACAGATGTTAGATGATGACGAAGCTTTTATTTTTGGAAGTACCACTGGAATAGAAGGTTTTGGTCGTAATCCATCTACAGGAGACGATGTGACTTTAACAGCTTCTAGATTAGGAGCAGTTGACAGGGATGCTTTTGACCCATCATTAGGTACTAAAATGTACTATTTGCTTACCAATACTGAATACTTACAGAGTCAAACTGAAGAAATAATAGCTAACCCTAGTACTGTTGAGCTAATCCCTGTATTAACAGGAGACAATTGGACTGGTACTATTACAAATTTTTCAAGAGCAGGATTTGACCACTTTTATACTTTAATAGATTACAGGGGAAAAATAACGTCTGGAGCAACATCTGAATTTGCAATTCCAATCCAAACTAATACTGCAGCAGGTAATATTACATCTAGGTTAGATTTTGGAGATAAACAAGGTAGAATTTCTTTACCATATACTCCGGTAAGTGGTTCTGGTGCAACTGGAAATATATTTAATATTAGACAGAACGGAACTATTATAGCTACTTCAGGAGACACTCCTACTACGGCATCGGGTAATTTGATTTTTACTAAAGAAGCTGAAACTGTTATTTATGATGCAGAGATAATACATTATGGTGAGGGAGAAAACATAACTGGGGAAGGTATTAATAAAATAGCTAAAATGGATATCACTAATCCTGCTCTTACGGAATTTACTTATGAAAGTACGGAATCAGTATTTGATACTACTGCTAGTAACTACGTGTGTAGAACAGCTTCTTTACCCTTGACTACTAAATATCATAATGGCGGAACAGGCTTGCCAGAAGAAGGAAATATAATATATGAAAATTCTAATGGCACAGTTAGAGCTGGTGATGGAAAGTATCACAGATACGGAAGTAACACTAGCCCTTCTCTTCCTGCTGCTCCGTTAAATTATTATATGTTAGTAGATACAGATGGAATTGTAGAAGTAACTCAACTATGTACTACTTGTCCATCAATCGCTATACCTGTTGTAACTATTCCTTCTACTGTAAATATGAGGCTTTTAGAAGACGTAAGGCTTAGTATTCAAACAACAAACGATCCTATATTTTATAATGTTGTAGGAACCTGTAATAATATTCAAGTCACCGCGGGGTCTGAAGGTGCTACTATAACTTGGGTTGACTGCCAAAGCATAAGTAGGTCTGCTGCAATAGGTATAAATGGAGAGATTTTTATTGAAACAATAGGAACTAGTTATACAACTACATCTGGTACTACTACTTCATTAAATGCAGGTACATTATCTAGTCAGTATTTACCATCTGGACTAACATTTAATCAGGATGATGGAGTTATTTTAGGAGCCCCACAAGAAACAGGTAACTTTACGTTGGTGTTTAATGCTGAAAATTGTTTTGGAACTAGTATTGATAAAACTGTAGTCATTAGTGTTGTTGAAGAAGGTCAGAGAGCATTTAAAATGGATGGTTCTCAATTTGGAACAACATCTGCTTTAACCTGTAATATTGCGGCAGGACAACTAAATTCAACTTTGTTTTATCATAGTGGATCTGCTGTTTATCCACAAGTAAATGATATTGTTTCTGTTCCTACAAGAGGCCAAGGAGGCACAAGTAATACTAGTGTATTTAAAGGTGGATACGTTTGGTATAAAGCACCTTGGGATACAGCAGGAACTGGCAATGGAACAGCTTTATTAATAGACGATAGAGGTGTAATAGTAGAAATATATACATGTCCTTCATAAATAAATAAAATGGCAGAAGAAACATTAACATACGGGCCTTCAATTAAAGGATGGACTTCTTTTCACTCTTTCATTCCAGAATGGATGGTGGGTATGAATAGTAATTTTTATACGTTTTATCAAGGAAAACCATGGAAACACCATAGTAACTCTACTAGAAATCAATACTACGCAGCTGACTCTCTTAATCCTTCTGTAGTTACATTTGTATTTAATGATGGTCCTATTGAAACTAAGATGTTTAAAACAATTGAGTTAGAAGGCACTAAAAGCTGGAAAGCAGATATGGTAAGTGACTTACACGTTGGTCAAATAGAATCAGCTTATTTCGTACCTAAAGAAGGTTCGTTTTTTGCTAACATAAGAAGAACTGTAGAAACAGGTGCAAACGTAGACTTTTCTCAAATATCAACTCAAGGAATAGGATCTAACTCAACTGTAGTAGCAATTGGTAACGTTTTAACTATTACGTTTGCTTTTCAATCCACACAACAACTCAACCCCTTAGTTGATATAGGAGACATTGCTTATTTTACAAATGCAGGAGTTGTAAACGAAATGGGCTCTATTGGAACTATATCTGAATCGGATGTATTTGGAAGTGGCTTCATAACCGTTACAAACCCTACTAACACTCCTGTGGCTGGCGATTTTATTTTTGCTGTAAAGAGTAGTGTTGCTGAGTCTTATGGTCTTAGAGGCCACTACAATGAAGTAACGTTGACTAATTCCGACCAAACGAAAACAGAGTTGTTTGCAGTCAGTAGTGAAATATTTAAGAGTTATCCTTAATTTAGTATCTTTGTGGTAAAGTGAATTTTATGTCCAGAATTAAAACTTATTTCGTTTTTTTATATCACTGTTTTTTAGCTATATTAAA
>Ga0207896_1000262_pt1 | contig 11614 bp, 27 predicted proteins | sample LinPmetageLP36_FD_184049 | JGI IMG/M metagenome (GOLD analysis project Ga0207896, IMG submission 184049) | Marine viral communities from the Pacific Ocean - LP-36 (SPAdes) | ecosystem: Environmental > Aquatic > Marine > Oceanic | place: Pacific Ocean | collected 2010-06-15 | reverse complement strand
GATTCATCCTTGTGAGTTTACAAATCAAGAATACGAAATATATTCTCTTGAGGGAGATTTATTTGATGACGTAGAGAGATATCCATATCATAAAGAAGTTATGGAAAGAATTAATAACCTTTTAAAGCTGTAGAGCATTGTACTATTATATGAGGCACATAGATAAATACCTCTCTAAAAATGGTTGGTCTAATCCAGTGAGCTGCTGGCGTAAGAGAGAACTTACAGTAATCTAAACTCAACTAATAGAATAGGTGTAGTGTCAACAGGGATACTACACTTATATCTATATCACTTAATCAAACACTTAAATAAACACGTATGAAAATTATAGTAAATAATCCAGAGCAATTCGCTACATGGGGTAATGCCATAGGTATTGTCTTATATAGCAGAGAACAAGACTTATTCGTTAACTTCTTCACAGGAGATATGGAACATAGTCGTGTAAAACGTGAAGAGTTAGGCTCTCCATCGTTAGTAGAACTCTTAATAGAATTAGAGAACAACCCAGAACTTAGGTTCGTAGCAAAACAAAATCAATTAATAACAGTAACTCAACAACATACAATGGACTTTCTTGAGTATGCAAACAGTTACAACTAAAATCCACTTAATTATGAAAAAGAAAATCATTTATTTAATGCTCTTTATGTTTATAGGAGCACCAGTACTACAGTCTTGTGGTTCATCTAGAAGCTGTAAAACGTCAAAGTATAAAATGCAGAAAGCTAAATGTTGGAACGCAAAGAAACAAAAATATACAAGATGTTAAACTCTATCAAAATATTCCTGCTTGCTATACTTATAGTAAGTTGTGAGCAGGAGCCTTTTGAAACAGAGGTACAAACAAACCCAGATTTATATAAGTTATTTTCTCAAGTATATGCACCAACAAACGGTGATACTAAGTATCTCTATCTTTTGTATAAGACAGAAGAAGATGTTACAACCGCAGAAGATAAACTTGTAGTAGCTTGGTCAAATTTTGTAGTGTATGCTGAGACAGTTAATATGCCAGTAACAGGAGAAGAATTTATGAATTATGCTAGTGAATATTATGATAATGATGCTAACACACTCAACAGCTTTGCTGATGCGTTTGTTATATCAACGTTACAATATGCTACACAACAATTAAGAATAGATTATCAAGTAGATGATACTTGGAATAAGTTCTTAATACCGTATAACATAAATACATTTATTGATGCTGGAGATGATATTACAATTATAAACTAAATAAAACTTAAAAGATGAAACACTTAATAAAAAAATTAATTAAACTACTATATGTAGTAATACTACCAATATTAGGCGTAGGAGTTGCCATTTCGTATTTTATGCAATACGGAACTGGTTATGCACCTGTATCTGTTATAATTGTAGTAATAGCACTTTTATGTATATTGAACGCTGTATTCTTTACAGTGTTCATGGAGAAAGTTATAATATTACCAAAATTTAATATAGCTGCTGCTCCTTGTTTTGGATTTGGCATAGCTTGGGAAGAAAACGGAGATATACATTTACTATTACCTTTTAGCGTAGTAGAAATCAAATTTAATAAACCACTTTAAAAAATATAATTATGAAAGATATAAAATATAGTAAGAATGTATTAAAACTTCAGCTTATAACATTAGTAATAATGTTATTTGCTTTAGTAGCTAGTGCACAAACAACTTACAAAGGAGAAGAATTAAAGCATGAGTCAATCTCTACTGCATTTGCAGTACCAGGTGGCTATGAAAGAAACAATGTAGATGCATACTCTGAATGGTTGATAGCTCATCCATTAAAAGAGAAAGCAGAAGTTAAGTACTACAACGGAGACGTAAAGCATAATAATTTTGTTTATGCTGCAGTATTTGATTATGATATTGGCACAAGAGATTTACATCACTGTGCTGATGCAGCTATATATTTAAGAGCTAGCTATAATTATTCAAACGGATTTATAGATAGACTTAAGTTTACATTTACTAATGGTTATGTTACTACCTATGAAGAATATCTTAAAGGTGCTAACGCAACTCCAGTAAATGCTGGTAGAGATATTGTCACTAAATGGGGTAAGAATCGTAGAGATAACTGCAAAACATTTAGAAGATGGTTAGATCTAGTATGGAGTTATGCGGGTACATATTCAATAGAAAAGTATGATACAATAGGAGTAAACTATTGGGATATGCAACCAGGTGATGTGTTTGTAACTGGAGGATTTCCAGGACATGCTATCACTGTAGTTGATATGGCAGTAAATAAAGCAGGACATAAAATATTTATGTTAGCTCAAAGTTATATGCCAGCTCAAGAACAACATATATTATTAAATCCAGTAACTTTAGATGTTTGGTATTCTATGGATGATATGAATTATATCAATACACCAGAATTCGTATTTGAACCATCAGATTTACGTAGATTTATATTATAAAACGTCACGTGTGACGTACTAACAGTACCAGTATATATATACTATATAATAACACTAGTACTGTAGGTTCAAAACTATTAAAATGGTTAAGTGGACCATCAATTAAACAGAAACCCTTTCTTTTTTCATACATGTTAGAAAGGGACTGTTTAATTATAATTAATTTAATCTAAATATTATGTCAAAAACATTGCAAATAAAAAAAACAACGTTAGAGAAAATAGTAAGATCTTTATTTACTATTAATTCTGTAAGCATACAATCAAACTTTGATCATATTAGAAATCTAATATTTCGTGAGATGAGTGATAATACCCTAGAAAAGGTAGCAGAGCTTATGTTGACGGATGAACCATATGAGTTAGTATATCCAGGTGACTATGTAAAAATTAAACCACCTTCTTATCATGCAGGTTCAGATTATGAGAAAGATATCTTAAATGATATGAAACTTTATCCAGGAGAAGATATGGTTTATGCTATAGTGCAAGGTGATAACAATTGGTCATCATCTGCAGAGTATAATCCGTTATATTCAAGCTTAAAGATAAAATATGTCTATCATGATAAAGAAAGAAACATAGTATATAAAGAAGATACAGTGAGTCCTTTTGATTTATTTAAACTAAATAAACATGATTCATTATATTTACAACAAGCAATTAATATAATTAATAAACCCGTAGAAGATGCCCAAATTATCACAGGAACTGATCAGATCACATTATAATTCATGGAAGAACAAAGACTCAATCAAAACAAGCTTTGGTTATACAATGAATGAAATGTATAAATTGAATGATATTGATTTAGCAAGTGAAAAAGATGATAATATGGCATTACTAAGATTATTAAAAGATCATGTATACACAGAAAAATAGATTTGGAATAGTAAGCCGTGAGGTAATAACTGATCCTAATTTATCCATTGGTGCTAAATCATTATATAGTGTGTTATCTTGTTATGCAAATAAACAAAGAACATGCTTTCCTTCTATCAGTACATTAGCTGATGACCTTGGCTCAAGTCAATCAAGCATAGATAGATGGATAAAAGAGCTAAAAGAATACAAATATATAGAAAGAATAGGTAGAAAGTTAACACTTAAGTGAAGCGTTAGCTATATGTATGCTTTTTATTTTGTAAACTGAACTTAATTTATGTTATCATATGTGAGTCAAAAGAAGTAATATTATTATCTTTATAGAATATAAATAAAAGATGATAATCCAACTTCCAAATGGACGCATAGTAGAATGCTCGTTAGAGCAGTACTTATCTTTATCAGATGAGGAATATAAAGACCTTAATGGTCTTAGTTCAGCATATACTAAAGAAGTGGGTAATCCTTTTTACAGCAGCTTTGTTAAATCACTACCTCCTGAGATACAGGAAGAATTCATTCATGAGAATGAACCGGACTTAGATGAAATTAGCGCTTTTGAAAAACTGGATGACCCGTATTTTCACTCAGATGACGTCTAGTCATTAAACACTTATTTATTAATTATTTAAATTTTATTAAAAATGCAAAACAAAGTCAACATTGTGGCTGATGATATGGGAAATATCATCCGTCAATCAAGTAACAACGCAGAATTTGGTCACATCAGACTAGAACAACAAACAGTAACATTTGGAAACACTGGATGGGTAAAGAGTTCAAACAGAACTACATTACTACACGGTAAAATGGATGATTTACAAAGTCTAAACCTTAATGAGTCAACACCATTAAATGGTAAGATTATTGTAAAAGAGTCTGTAACACCATTTAGTAACAATGATCCAGATAGAGATCTTAAAATAGCTGGTGAAACAGGTATTATATGTTCTGTAGATGATCAACCTATTTATAGGAAAACATTCTTTGTAGCTGATATAACAGCTCAGGATGTACTTATAGCTCATACAAATGGAGATGCTATACGTGAAGCTAATGGCTTAACAAGTAATGCTGTTAAAACTACTGTAACACCAGCAGAAGCATTTGGATTAGATAGTCCTGTTGATGAACAAGCTGATGTAGTTGAAGAAGAAGATGAAGTGACAAGTGAAGTTGAAGAAGAAGTTCTTGTAGAAGAAGAATCTTTTGAACTATAGATAAAATAGTTTTCTGAAAATGAAAGAGGGTAGTGTTTGATTTATCATTCGCTACCCTTGGACATTTATTATATTTCACTTAATCACTAAAAAAACACGTATGTTAACATCAGAACAAATTTCTAAACTAAATCTCAATGAAAATCAACTAAAATTAAGTAAACGCCTAGAACGTTATCAATATTTAGGGATATTAACAGAGTATCAGTTACATCCACCATCAATAATAAATACATTTCAGTATAATAAACTTAATCCTTATCAACATTTTTTATTTAAACGTGTACTCCATGGCCTTAAGGTCTATAAACCTGAAGAAGTTACTAAACTTCATTGGGATAAGAAGAGACGCATAACTAAAGTATGGAGAAGAGGACAAAGAGAGATAAATGCTTGGAAACAAACACTTTGTAATAAGCAAGCAAATGCCTATCTTAGTAAAACTTTTAAAAGTTCACCTTTAGCACAGTATATAGCAAATATACCTGCAGATGAAACATTGGATGATTATCAAAATACATTCACATTCAAACAGCTAGGGATAAACTATGAAGATGTGGTAATAAAATTTCTATCAATAGGTCTATTACCTAAAAATTATTTTACTTTGAAACCAAATGAGCATCAAAAAAGTATCCAATAAGATGGCCAAATTAAACACTGCCTATTCTAAACAGCGTAGGCAGTATTTATCAGATCATAACATCTGTCATGCAAAGATCCATAAGTGTTCTATACATGCTACAGATGTACATCATAAGAAAGGACGTGGAGAATTTCATTTAGATGAATCTACCTGGTTACCAGTATGTAGAAATTGTCATATGTGGATAGAAACACATCCAATAGAATCTTATGAGTTAGGATTTTCACAATCAAGAAACAATAAATTATGAACAGAAAAAGAAAACATATCAGATTTGTTACAAGATATCTATATCATTTAAAATATGAAACACTAAATAGAACATTTAAAGCTTCTAGTACAGACTTTAAAAGTAAAAGAGACATTAAAAAACTAAAAAATAATACACTGCTTATACAAAAGTATCAACGCAGGTTATTTTTATTAAAATTTTAGTTATGAATGACTGGGAAAAACAAAGACTAATTAAATTAATCACCTATATAGGTATATTACTCATCACAACATTATTATGGTACAACATATGGAAGTTAGTAACAGGAACATAGTTCAAGCAGATGCGTTAGCAATTGCTATGAAAAATAAAAGATGTGGATTAGGTATATCTATGGGTGTTGGTAAAACACGTATAGCTATAGAGCATTTACAAAGACACTTTAATCCTTTTATAAAAGCATTAGTAGTTATACCAAAGAAATCTGTTATGAAATCCTGGTTTGATGAGCTTGATAAAATGAATAGTAGTGTTTTAGAAGATCATATAACATTTACAACATACTTATCACTTAATAAACACAATCCAAATGAATATGATGTAGTGTATTTAGATGAATGTCATTCACTATTACCAAATCATGAAAATTTTTTAAGTAATTACACGGGGAAAATATTAGGCCTTACAGGCACACCTCCAAAAAACAAAACATCAGAGAAAGGTATGCTAGTTCAAAAGTATTGTCCTATCAAATATGTATTTACTGTGGATGATGCAACTGACTCAAACATATTAAATGATTATAAGATAGTAATACATGAATTAGAATTATCAAAACTTCCTACATTAAAGAAGAAGAATAAGAAAGGTGGTGTATGGTATACCACAGAGAAAAAGGATTATGACTATGTAACGTCTAGATTAGCACAATCTCAAACGCCAAAACAAATCCAATTTGGTAGAATAATGCGTATGAGAGCGTTAATGGATTATACAAGTAAAGAGAGCTATGTAAATAGTATATTAAACAACATTAATGCTAAATGCATTGTGTTTGCTAATACACAAAAACAAGCAGACAGAATATGTAAACATAGTTATCATTCTAAAAACTCTAAATCTGATGAAAATCTTGAATTATTTTCTGATGGAAGAATAGACAGGTTATCCTGTGTGTTACAGTTATCAGAGGGTGTTACAATACCTAAACTTAAAGCAGGTATTATTATGCATGCATATGGTAATGAAAGAAAGACGGCCCAACGTATTGGTAGATTATTAAGATTAAATCCTACTGAGACAGCCACATGTCATATACTTATGTACAAAGGAACTCAAGATGAAAAATGGGTAGAAGATGCTATAAAAGGTTTTGATCCGTTAAAAATTAAATATTTTAATCCTCTTAGTAGATAATGTGTAAACCAATCATTAAATGTAGTAGATGTGAAAAAACCTTTTGTGGTGGATTTGACTATAGAATGCATTTTGATCAGCATTTAAATGAATGGTATGCATCAGAAGATAAAAAACAATACATTAAAAAAACAACACAATGGGAAAAATGAAAGAATTATTTATGGAAAGCCAGCAAGAACAAGAAGCAGACAATACATTTTATAAAGGTGTACATGATTCTATGATTCATAGTTTAGCACGTCAATCATGTGAAGAGTTTATACCAACAGAAGATACACCATGTCCAAATTGTTTTGGTGGTGAATCTTTACACCGTAATAAAACTGAGGCAAAATGTGTTAGTTGTGGACAAGAATTTATATACATAGAAAATAACGTTTTAAGATACAAATAATGGGAAAAGGAATAAACATAGTACCAATGACTTTATTTGGTAATGAAATAGAAGTAGAATATTATTACTATCCGGGAGAAGCGGAAGTACATACAGAAGCTAATGGAGATCCAGGAACACCTGGCTCACCAGCATCAGCAGAAATGGTTCACATATGGTGTGAATTGACTAATGATGAGGGATCTACAAGTATAGTAGATGTATTAGATTTAATTAACCCAACATATTTATCAGATGAAATAATAGAAAAATATCATGAATAAAACAGAAATAAAAATAATTAATGGAAAAACATATAAATTTCAAAATGGTAAATGGATTAATGAAAGATCTAAAGTAGAATTAGATCCTCATGACCCAGATTACCGTATAGTATGGAATATAAAATCAATATAGTATGGAAAAGAAAAAGAAAAAAAATAGACAGTACAGATCAAGACAAGGCAGATCAGATGATCAGTATGCAACTTCAGTAGCAATTTTTGCTGGAGCAGTTGTTGGACTTGCATTGTTATTACTTATAGCTATCATATTATGAAAGATAATTTATACATAAAAGCATCAGTTAAAGATGGACAGCTACACTTTCCTATTAAAGCAATGGGAACTAAGTATAGAAAGTTTTTTGAACAACTTGAAGATGATTCTAGGCTAGAAATTTTTGTTGGTGTAAGTGGTGATAAGGGTAGTAACCCACAGTTAGCACGTATACATGCAATGATTAGAGAAATAGCACAAGAAATTGGTTACACCTTTGAAGAAGCCAAAATACAAGTAAAAAGATCTGCAGGATTATGTTTTGTAAGAGATAAACAAGAGTATTGTAAATCTTTTGCTGACTGTGATAAAGATGAATTAAATTTAGCTATACAATCATGTATAGAAATAGGAGACTTTAATGGTATGCAATTAAGATAATTATTTGACTATCCTCATTTTAGATTCTATATCTTTAAGTTTTTCTGCAATATCTTTACCATCAAAAGCATCTTTAGCTAAAGCTTGCATTTCTTCTTTGGTAGCTGAAGTTTCAGTTTTAATTTCTAAACCTTGTTTTTGTGCTTTATATTTTAAAGACTGCGTCAATGAAAATAAAACATATAAATCAGCTTCCCATTTACTAATTACAGGTAAATCAGCTTCATCTTCAGGAATACCATCTTTAGATTTTTGAGCTATAATATCAAATTTTTTAAATGTTTCACCTATTGTATCTACTTTATCATCAGCCATGATTAAATTAGAAACAATATTTTGTAAAGCAGGAATATAAGATACAGATAATTCAATATCTTTAATTACAGATTTATTATCGTAAGTTACATAAGTTTGTAATTCTTTTTTTTCTTCAGACATAATAATTAATTTAAAAAGTAAATATACTAATAATATAATAAAAAAATGGAAATCAATATAAATAATTTAAGAGATAAACTCAATGAAAAATTAGAACCTACTGGGTGGAAACGTGTATTAGCACCATATATAAATGGTTTAAGCTTTGATCATATCATGAATACATTAGTTAATAATGTAAATAACGGAAGAAGATTTACACCAAAGTTTAAAGATACATTTAATGCTTTTATAGAATGTCCATATGATGAAACTAAAGTAGTTATAGTAGGACAAGATCCATATCCTCAGCTTGGAGTTGCTGATGGAATAGCATTTAGCTGTAGTAATAAAGATAAAGCAGAAAAATCTTTACAATATATCAATAAAGCTATAGACACAGAACATACTGATTTAAGATGTTGGTCTAATCAAGGCGTATTATTAATTAATACAGCGCTTACCGTAGAGGTAAATAAAATAGGTTCTCATTATGGTATATGGAAATCATTTACAGAATATCTATTTGAAACACTTAATAGACACAATAAGGATTTAGTGTTTATATTAATGGGTAAGAAAGCTGAAGAGTGGGCACCATTATTATCTAACATGAAAATATTTAAGGTAGCACACCCTGCTTCAGCTGCATATAAAGGTGGTGAATGGGATTGTAAAGACGTGTTTAATAAAGTAAATTTAGAGTTAGAAAAACAAGATAAAACTTGTATAGAATGGTAATAATAGTTACATTTGTGTAACTGAAATTTAATTTAAATGACTGAAAGCCAACTAGTTGAACAAAAACAAGATATAAAGGTATTTAAAGAAAGATTTTTAAATAGATATGGAATTAAAGTTCATATTTTCCTTCCTAATGCTCCTCAAGATAAGATAGCATTAGATACTGTACATCTATGTACATTAGCTGCACTTTATAGTGAATACCCTGAATTTTCTCACATAGTTTCTTTATTAGAAAGAGTTAGAAAAAGAGAATTTATGATATATGCACAAACATTTAGTTACGTATGTCATTTAATGGGTTATAGTAAAACTAGAATAGGAGTATATCTAGGTAGAACTCATGCTACAATAATAAACTCATGTAGAAGAGTAGAGAATGGTTTAGAAACAAATGATAAGCTTACATTAGATACATATAACAAATTAGTAAATGAAATAGAAAATTATGTGGGAAATGTTCCAGAAAATATTAAATGCAAAACTGACACCAAACCAGCTCCAGATACTATTTGGGATCAAGCTAGGCGTCTCCTTGCCATACATAACTAAACAAGATACTTATGATTTAGTTCATGCAGGTTATCTTGATAAAATAGATAGTAGATATCAATTGACAAAAGAAGCTAAACTTCTTATAATTAAAATGGATAACTACTTTATAAAAGCAAAGAAGAAAACTGATATTCAATTAATGGGTAAAAATTTCTTGGACATGATTAATAATTATAGACTTGTATTTCCTGCTAAAAAATTACCAAGTGGTAAACCAGCAAGAAATAACGTTAAAGCGTTAGGAGAAGCATTTAGGTGGTTCTTTGATACATATGATCATGATTGGACTATTATACATAAAGCTACTAAGATGTACGTAAATGAGTACAGGGACGCAGATTATATGTATATGCAAACCAGTCAATATTTTATCTGTAAACAAGATAAACATAGAGTAAAGCATTCTACATTGGCAGATTATTGTGATATGATTCTAGAAGGAGTTAGCACAGAAGATGAACATTTTAAAGAAAACGTAGTATGACACCTGATCAAATAACAGAAGTATTAAATAAATTAAACCTTGTACTTGAAGATTTTCAAATGCTAAGAGATGGAACATGGGTTCCAGATAAACAGTCATGTAATGACAGCATTGATAATATAGAAAGTATTATATACATAATAAACAATGAGTAAACCAAAAGAATCATGGGTAGGACAGTATGCAGCCTTTAATGAGGCGCTTAAATATATGTTTAGAAGGTCAACAGGAGAAGAAAAATCAATCTATACACCATGGCCTAAATTTAATGATGCAGCTACTGATGGTTTAGAATGGAATACTTTAACTGTAATTGGTGGTAGACCTGGCTCAGGTAAAACATTAATTAAAGATCAGATAATTAGAGAATCATTTGCATTAAATCCAAATGATAACTTTAGAGTATTAGAATTTCAGTTTGAAATGGTTGGTAGAACATCAGCTATAAGAGAATTCAGTTCTATTACTGGTAAAACATATAAAGAATTGTGTAGTGCAGGATCTGTACTAAGTAAAGATACACTTAACACATGTCATTTGTATGCTAAAGAAAGAGTAAAACACCCGGTTGATATAGTAAGTACACCAATGACTGTTAATCAAATGAGAGAACAGATAGATGCTTATATGAATCTACATAAGGGCGTAAATACAATGATAACACTTGATCACACCATGTTAGTCAAGAGAGCACCATATCAAAATAATACATTAGACATGTTATTTGAGTTAGGTGAGTTCTTTACACAGTGTAAAAGAGATTATCCTTGTTTATTTATTGCTTTGTCACAACTTAATAGAAATATAGATAACCCGGATAGGGCTATTGATGGCAAATATGGTAATTATATACTTGAGTCAGATATATTTGGTTCAGATGCTATGTTACAACATGCAGATATGCTTATAGGTATTAACAGACCGGCTAAACAAAAGATTAGGTTCTATGGCCCTGATAGGTATATTATAGAAAGTGATAGAACATTAGTTTTACATTTCTTAAAAGCTAGAAATGGTGATGCCCGGATGAGTTTCTTTAAAGCTAAATTTGAACAAATGCAGATAGAAGAAATGGCTACACCTCAACAACAAGAACGCAGATGATAAACACAAAAAATATTAATAAAGATAAAAAAATGGGATTAACACCAGATCAAAGAAAATCAAAAGTTGCAAAACTTAGAGAAGAGCATGAAGATTATTTTCAGAAAGAAGGTAAACTAGATGCTCTGTATATACCAAAAATGGCTTATAGGCCTAAAGGAAAAGATGAACTACA
>Ga0207896_1000257_pt1 | contig 11678 bp, 18 predicted proteins | sample LinPmetageLP36_FD_184049 | JGI IMG/M metagenome (GOLD analysis project Ga0207896, IMG submission 184049) | Marine viral communities from the Pacific Ocean - LP-36 (SPAdes) | ecosystem: Environmental > Aquatic > Marine > Oceanic | place: Pacific Ocean | collected 2010-06-15 | reverse complement strand
ATAGGTCTTGTATCACTAATAACCTCCTCAAAAGTTATACGGTTAAACTTGGAATATTGTTTTCCAAGATTTTCCCATTTTACACTGTTTTCTCCTAGTTTGTCAAGTATTGCTTGCTCAACGGATTCAGCGTTATCTTCAGCTAATATTTCAAATTTAGCGTGATGATAATAAGCCCAGATATTTATAAGAAGTTTTTTCATTTTGAAGTTTTTATTTAAAAAAGGGGCGATTTTATAACCGCCCCTTAATATTTATCGATTACGTTGCGTCTGATCCGAATATGCCTCTTGGATCTGAGAATCCAAATACATATCTTTCTCTAGCTTTGTATCTTACGTTTCCAGTATCAAAGTCACCTTCCATTGAAGTTTTGATAGGTGATCTGTTGAAATGCTTAAGACCGTTAGGTACATCCGTTTTGATAAAGAATTTCTTCGCTGCAGTTAAGTAGTGATTTACTACATATCCACCAGAAATCATTCCCATATTTCTGATTGCGTTGATATCATTATCAGCCGTACCTGTTCTACCAGCAGAATTCATAAGTCTGTCAGCAGTAAATTGAAGAGCTGAAGGAATTACTAATTTAACTCCTTGCGCCGCAATTTTTAGGCCTCTTTCATCAGTGAAAGCCGCGATGTCGATCAACGACTGCTCCAATGAAGTTTCATTAAGCTCAGCAGCTGTTGTTAACTCATTTGAAAATGCACCAGCTAATGTTGGGTGATCTGTAGCACAAAGTGCTTTAGTATCTCCTCCAGCAAAGTTGGCGTCAAATGCGTTATTTAATACCGCTGCGCCTTTGATATTCTTAGTAGACGCCATAGATCTTGCTAACGCTTTTGTATATCTAGACGCTAGTCTGTCATACAAGTTATCTTCGATAGCTTCTTCTGTTATAGCGAATGCTAATGCAATCGTTTCATTTGTGTAACGTGCTGTGAAAGTTTCTTGTGCATCGTCAAACTGAACGCCTTGGCCTTCAGGTTTAACTGCTGCATTAGCGAAACCAGCTAACATTACTTCCTCTTCGAAAGCTCTGTCTGATGATTCCGTGTCGAAAATTTCATTCCACTCGTTAGCATATTGTTTGTACTCAAGTCCAAATAGTGCATTTAGACCTGGCTCTAGTTCTTTAACTAGTTGTGCTCTTGATATTGCCATAGTTAATTGCTCCTATTATGAGTTAGATTTACAAGCCGATGGTGACATTTGAACTATTACGTTCGAATTAACCACTGAGTTGTCATTGTTTGCCGGATCGTTTGCTACTCTTACAATTCTAAACATAGCCGTTGTAGCTGTACCAGTATTTGTAAGTTTGACAGTTGATTGTCCGTACTCACTTGTACCAGCAGTCGCTCCATCTTGTGGATTGAATGTGTAAAGTAATTGTGCTTGAGTTGCCGCTGCAGTACACTTTGTAGTGTATTCTTGCATAGGATTGTCATTCACAAAACCGATTCCGTCGTTACTTCCAGTATTATAGTCCTTAGCGAACGTAGTACTAGCTGCAACTGAGTTTGCGTATGTAGGTTTGCTAGTAGAGTTATCTATATAGAAAGCTCCATTGAACACGCCTAATAGTTTTTGAATGTTGGATGTACTTGTAGCCCAACCTGCGCCACCTGTAATGCCGTCATCCATAGTACCCGCCGCAGCGTCCTGTAGATAACCATCATCACCAGCTGTATGCTGTGGTGAAACCGGATTGTTCTTAAATATACCAACACCTAAACCAGATTTGATCTTGTATTCAGCTTGACCGCCTGTAGCAGGAGTTGATCCTACTGTAGGGGCTTGTCTAAATCCAAAACCAGCTGTTTGATTTGCTGCCATTGTTTTATTTTCCTTGTTTATGTACTGACCCAAATAGGTCAATACGGATTAATGTTAATTTGTTGGACTTAGAAATTGCTAAATAACTATTTCTTAGTACCACCAAAAGTTACACGAGTTTGTCGTTCATTATTGAACGGCATACTAGGGTGCTGTTCCTTCATAAGATTGTTCTCTACTGCTTCTTCTTTGGCGTTGTTCTGTTTTTTATAGTACTCGTCAATTTGAAGCGCAATCTCTTCTGGTATCCTAGCCAGCAATAGGCCGCCCACTCCGATAACTCCAGCGTATTTACCTTCTGTCATCTCTGGATATTGAGTGTCTGGATATTCGTCAGCTCTCACTAACTCCCATCCTTCTCTCAAAGATGATGCTACGTTTTTAGCATCTGATGATCCGAGAATTTCGGATCGTATCCATTGATGTCTGAATCCAGTTGGCGCTGGTGGTGCATCAAGTGAGTTAGGTGGAGACCAAACTTTTTTTGTTTCAGCTTTCGCTCTTGTTTGGCTCGCACGTGAGGTTTTTATTTTATCATTTTCCATATGCTTAGTTTCCTTCCGTGATATTTAATTGTTTTGCATAATCTTCTAGCGGCACACCTAATCTTTTAGCAATTGCTACCTGTGAAGGCGTGAGTTTGACAGTTTTTTTGCGTCCTGTTGAGGCTGAACGTTTAGCCGAGGCTACATTTTGAACTGGTTTAGTTCTTTCAGTAGAATTATCTTCTATCTTATCAAATTTATGGGGAAATTCAACTCTTATTCTTTTGTCAACTTCTTCATAATATTCTTCAGATTTAGGGTCATAACCTTCTGATTCTACAAGTCTTTTATGTATATCAAAAGCCGTATAAGTCATAGCTGAATCGTTACCAAACCAACTATTTTGAGATGCCCAGTCTTCCGCTCTAGGATCAGTAACCACTGATTGAGTAGATCTTTGAGGATTTATCTTAACTTCTTTTTCTTGCACAGGTTTCTCTACTCTAGTTTTTAAAGTATTTAAACGTGCAGCATCCATAGTTAAAGTTGCAATTTGTTCTTGCGCTTTAACTTGACCTTCTACATCTTGAGCTTCAATAGAAGTTTTTAGTGCTTGTTTAGCTGCAACTAAATTACTTGATACTCTATTTTCAAATTCAGAAACATAGGATTTATCTAATTTAGATAATCTTCCTTCTACTTCATCTTTTTGTCTTTTAGTTGATTCAGCAAAAGCTATTGCTTCTTCTTTTTGTCTTTCAGCTTCTCTCATTTTACGAGTTAATTTAGCAATACGTCTTTGAACGCCATCACTATATTCTTTTAACTCATCTTTATCTTCAGATTTTTTTTCAAGTTTAGTTTCTTTTTCGGAAGATTTATCTTCGTCTTGAGTAGGTTGTTCTACTTTTTCAACTTCGATTTTTTCTTCGATAGGTGCTTCAACTTTTTCTGGTTCACCTTTATCATCTAAATTAATTTCAGCACCGACTGTTTCGCCGACATCAATTAATTCTTCAGATGGTTTTTTGTTTTCGTTTTCTGTTGGCATAGTTCCTTCCTATGTTGTTAAATGTAATGAAGAACTGATTCAGGATCACCTATGGTCCCTAACACTTCATCATCGTTTAGTATTCGCACTTCTCCGCCTTCTATTGGTAATCTTGCGCCAGCGTATCTAGCGAACATTACCCAATCTCCTACTTTGCACCAAGGTTCATTAAATTTATCTTTGTCCTTGTATGCAAGATCTCCCATTTTTAAAACATAACCACAAGTGGTTGCGATTCTAGCTTTATCTAATTGTTCTTGAGAGAATAAAATTCCGCCTTTAGTTTTTTCTTTTGGTGTAAAAGGTAAAACTAAAAGTCTATAGCCGACCGGGTTTGGTAATTGGTCTTCTACTTCTTTAATATTATTTTCGTCTAATCTTTTTGCGTGAGGTTCTTCTTTTTTCTCTTGCTCGTATTTTTCTTCAAGTGCCAATTTAATTTTTGGTACTTCCTTTTCCTTTGATGTCGATAACTGTTCCTTGCTCATCTTTTTGCTCCTTTGGTTTTAGCAGGTTAGAGATTTCCTGTAATACTATTTGATAGGCTTGTGCCTGACCTAGTAAATACTTGTATTTTTCATAATTGTCAACCCCACCTGTAATCATTGTATCACCTATTTGTTGTAGGGTAACATTAATTCTTTTTTGTAACTTGTGTATTATTACTAAATCATCCATCTTCTCTCCTTATAATTTAAATTGTTGTAACACTTCTATTTTCTCTTCAGCATTTGCAATTTTTTCTATTAATTTATCTACTTCATCTATGTGTTGAGGATGTTCTCCTATCCCAACAGAATCTTCTAAATAAATTTTAAGTGTAGCATCTGCCTCAAGAATTTGAGCTTCGTATCTAGCTTCAAGAGCATCTAATATTGCTGTTCTCATTTTTTCTTCCTTCTTTTGTTTAAAAGTTTAACTCGTGATTTCCAACACCATTCAGTCATTTTAATAACATAACCTTCAACAAAGGCAATAGCATTGTCTAACTTTCCAAAAAAAGAATATAAAAATTTATCTAGCATTTCCATCTTCTTCGTGCCTGACGGATACGAGAATTTGGATCATTTTTAGTTTTTGCAGATGAGCGTTTTAATTGTCCTGCACTTCTAGCACAGTACGACTTACGTCGATTTGCAGCTTTTGATCCAGATTTTACTTTTCCTGTCACGGCTGTTTTTAGTTTACTTCCAGGGTTTGCGGCTCTGTAAGCTCTTACACCTTTTGCTGTCATTCCAGCTCCAGATTTTGTTGGTCTATAATTAGCGCTTTTACCTTTTGTAGTTCTTCTTATAGCCATTATAACATACCTTTATAATATTTTTTTAAACTAGGGTTTCCTACTTTCACACCACCTAAACTACCAGATATATAACTTCCTTTATAATCTCTCTGTGCTTGTTTGATCATAGAGTTACCTACTGATCCACCTTTAGCTTTTTTATCTCTTTTTGTAAATGTTGAAACGTTGGTTGGTTTACCGCCAGGATTACCGGCTGCTCTTTTTCTGCTGACAGCACTCGCCTTTTGCGAGCTTGTCATCCGTGTGGCTTTTGCAAGTGGGACACACTTTGGATATTTTCTTTTTGAAGAACTTGCAGATTTTCTTCCACAAGGTTGATATTTTCCATTCTTCTTTGGTGCTCCAATATCTACCCATTTTTCATTTACCCATTTCTTTAGATCGCCCATTAGACTTCTATCATTGTAGTCATATCTTCTACAACGATACCACCTTCGCGCATTTTTTTTCTTTTACCTATTTTACCTTTACAAACTTTAGATGCGTACATATTTGCATATGCCGAAGGATATACCTTAAACTTTCTTTTTGCTGCTGCTTTTCCTTTGGGACAAAGTTTAGCCATTATTTTTTCTTTTTGTTTTTAATTCTTTTTAAAAATTCTTTTTTCTTACTTAAACCTAAAGTAGGTTTTATGCTTTTAATAGGTTTAGTTTGTCTTCTCATAACTATTTTATTTCACAACCTCTGCCACGTATAGCTAGACCACCACTTTTAAGACCAACTCTACCGCCTTTTTTATACTCACTACCAGTGTCACTAGCTTTACCTTTAGATTTTTTTCTATAGTCAGACATTCCTGGTCGATTTCCTAAATCTTTTTGCACTTTTCCTTTTGCTCTTTTAAAACGTGCTTTAAATTCATTGTCTACTTTTAAAATTTCTTTAGCTGGAACACCTGCTTTAAAATATTTTTCTTTTATCTTTTCGTGGTGTTCTTTTTGACCTGCAGCAGAATTTCTTTTGTTTTTTGGATTATTAAAAGAATTTTTTAATCTTGCCTTCATTTCATTTTCTGTTACTGGATGATAGGTAGGACCAAACACGGTTTTTTTCATTCTAGATTTAATTGAAGCTTTTCTAGCTTTAGTTCTTTTTTCTCCAGCAGGAGAATTTTTTGTCGCTTCCTTAGCGTCGCCTGTATTGCTTTGTTTAACCATTATTTTTTACTCCTTTTATTTTATTTCACAACCTCTGCCACGTTTAGCTAGTCCACCACTTTTAAGACCAACTCTACCACCTTTTTTCATAAAGCCCATTTTGTTTCTGACTTTAGTAGGTAATTTAGATAAACCTTTTTTACCAGCTGGTACAGGTTTTAAAGCTCTACCACCACTTTTCATTTTAGAAACTTTATCAAAATTAAAATCTCCATCATCTATCATTTTACCAAAACCCATATCTCTATATTCTTTTTTTATTTTGCTTTTTCTCTCTGCTTGTTCGTGTTTAGGATTTTTTTCTCTTTTACCTTTAACTTTGCCACCTTTAGCTTTAAGTTCTCTTACTATTCTAGATTTTTCATTTCTAAGATTTCTTTTACCTTTAGAAGTATCTGCTTTTTCAGCATCTACTCTACCTAATTCTTCTAGTCTGTTCATTCGTTTTGAGTTCATTATTTGCTAGCTCCTTTGGATTCATCTCTTCTAGATTTATAACTTTGTGATTTTGTAGATTCCTTGCCTCTTCTTGCTCCTAAAGATTCGTCAAGTCTATCGTTAGCGCCTTGTTTTTTCGCACCAGATTTTCCATATGGAAATCTTACATTTGATCTTACTCCGTTTTGTCTCATTTTTTTCCTTTTATTTTTTTGATTATTTTTTTAACACCACGAACTTGTTGTTTTCCTGCTGTTTTAACAAATTCTTTAGCTTTTCCCCCTAAAGTTTTTCCTTTGTAATTTCCTTCAAAATTTTTAAATTTTGTTTTTGTTTTTTTTTGATAGTTAGCTCGTCCCATTATTTTTTTCCTCCGTTTCTAAAAATTTGTGTTCCTTTTATACCATAGATACTTGCAACAACCAAGATCCATAAATTTGTAAACCAACTTGGTAGTGCTGCAAAGTGTTCAAAGAAAATATTTACTTTGTCCATCGCACTCGGATCGTCCGATACCACTGCCCAAGCTAAAATTACTATAGGCGCCGAGAGGATTATGAGAACCGCCTCGTCCTTCCAATCTGATTGCCTAGCCTCAAGTAATTTACCTTGGTAAGCTTCCTTACCTTCAGCCATACGAGATGCGTGCATAAGCTGTGCATCTGACATAGCTATTTTCGTCTTCTGTTTGTTAGCGTAAATTTTACTACCCGCAGAAACGGCTAATTTAATTGCCGATAACCACATTTAGTACCACTTAGCTTTAACAGGTTTTTTATCAGCTCTCATTCTTTTAGTTCCTCTAACATCTACTGTTTGAGTTTCTAAAGGATCTGTTGCTTCGATAGTTTTACCGCCTGTTTGGTAACCATCTGCGCCAACGCCAAGTTCTTTTTCGATCTTAACGTCTTTGTTCATAAAAGTCTGACCTCTTTGCCAATCTTTGCTCATAATGTTTCTCCTTGATTATATTATAGTTAATTTTTCTTGAAATTTCTACCAAAATCGTGAATTTTACTAGCATTAGACATCTCTTGTCGTCTAAGACTGTTTTGATTTGATAGAATTGTTTTAGTTAGCGAAGTTTCAGAGCGTAATTCTGCTAAATCTTCGTTTTGCTCGAGTTTATCTTCAGTGTTTTGTTGGTTCATCATAGCTTTCATAGTATCTAAGCTAATTCTACCTTCATCAAACGCAGCTCTAGCTTGATTTTGTCTTGCTTTAAGGTCTAGTTCTCTAGTTTTTAGTTTAATTAGAGGATCTCCACCAAATTCACTGATAACTTTTTGTTCTTCATCCATATAATCTTTAGTTAGCTCTGCAATCAACACAGCTTTTCTAGCATTCATATTTTGTGTCAATTGATTTGCTTGTTGAACAAGCTGTTGATTATTAGGATTTTGTTGTAACTGCATTTGCATTTGTCTTGCTTGAATTAATTCCTCTTTAAACTCTAATTGAATTTGTTCTTGAGACATTAAACTAATTCTTTCCAAAATATTTTTTTGTAATGCACCCATAACCATAGGATTGTTTTGTACAGTGTTAGATTTCATAAAGTTTAAATGTGAATCAATATGTGCTTTGTGATCTTGTCCTTGAAAGGCTTGAAAAGGTTTACCTGCCAACGCTGCAATTTCTTCCATACTCGGATCAATCGGAGTAGGTTGTGCTGGTGGGGGTAAAATTGATGCAATATTTTTTACTCCTAAAGCTTCGTACATAGACCTATACGCTTGGTATAGGTTATGTAGTTGAGGATTCGATTGCGCTAATTGAAGTTGTGATTGCGCCATCGAAATTCTTTGAGTTTGTGAAAATATATTTGGATCTGCAACCGGTAGAATATCTATTCTATCATCAAAGTCTGAGACCTTAACATTTCTAGCAGCACCGGGTACATCGTAAGGATATACAGGTGGTAGATATGTTTTAAATACATTCGCTAATAATTTAAATTCTTGTTTAAGTCCTACATACAATCTTTTGTGTATGGCTGACATTACACGTGAACCACGTTCCAATAACGCTACAGTCGTACCCACTGCAGCTTGTTGGTTCATATCGCCTACTTGCATATCAGCGATAGCCGCGAAACGCTGACCAGCTGATACTACAACACCCATTAATTGTAATAATGTTTGATCAGGACCTTTGAAAGGTAAAGTCATAAACTGATCTTTAATGTTTCCACCAGGTGCATCTACATCTCTAAACTCACCAGGTTGTAAGGGTTGTGCATCATCTCTAATTCTAATACCACGAGATTTAAATCCAGCGGGTAAATTAGCTAAAGTTCCAGCATCAAGTAATTGTCTTAACGCAGCTGTAGCTGTTCTTGTTAAACCACCAATCATATGAATTAAACCAAAGCCATAAAAACCAGTACCTGGTAAAAATTTAAACTGAACAAAGTAATTAATTTTTTTCATTGATGTATCACCTTGATTGTAGTTTCTTCTAATTGATAAAACAGTTTGATTGGATTCAGCTATTGTTATGACGTAAGGAAGTTTAATACCTGTTTCTTCTCCATCTTCACCCATATTTTCATAACCTTCTAAATCTAAATTTGTATGAATTTCTAATAAAGTGTATTGATCTTCTTGACCATCTTTTTGAATTCCTTCAAGTTCTAATTTTTTATCTTGTAATTCGTTTTGAGTTACAGGGGGCGAACCTAATTCAACATCTCTGTAAAATCCTGCAACTTGTTGTTTTCTTAATTCATTCTCTGAAATTTTAATAACGTGAATAACCGCTTCTGCGTCATCTAAAGAGTTAGCTGAGTAAGGTACAATTAAATCATCTGCCGGTACAAATTTAGAAACGGCTCTACCTAAAAGGTCGTCATAATAAACTTTCTTAAAGGTAGAACCGGACAGGGGTAGATAGAAAAGCATTTGGTCAAACTCTGGTTCATATTCTTTCATCTGATCCATAATTTGATAATTCATAAAATCTCTTACACGGTGTGCTTGATCTTGTTTCTCTGGAGATGTAGCTCCTAAAATTTGCGTTCTTACTGGACCGTCGGCTGGTAATAATTCTTTATAAGCTTGCGCTTGAAATTGTGTAACTGCTTCTGCAAGAACTGGATGATTAACACCACTAGCTCCTCTGAAAGGTTCTGTTCTTCTCTCATATTTAAATCCTAATAGTTCTAAACCTTCTCTATAAGATTGTTCCCAATCTCCTCTAGATTCTTTGTAATCTGTGTATTGATCAAATAATTTATTTCCTAATGGAGATAAAACTCCATCGTCTAATGATTCAGCTAAGTTAGCAAAATGATCTTGAGCCATTGATGGGTCAAGTGCATTTGGATCAAAAGATACTTCAGCACCACCTTCGTCATCCATTGTTACTTCTACGTCTTCTGATTTTTGAACAATGTCTTCGTTAGGTGTTTCTACTTCAGTTACTTCTGTTTCTTTGAATTCTTCGTCGCTTACAGATTGATTCGGTAAAGCGTCATCTATTTCTGCCATATTTATCCTTTTAGTTTAAACATTGTTGCAAGTCCACCTTTTTTAAATCCTACTCTGCCACCTTTTGAAAAATTTTTTTTAAATCTTATTTTAAATTCAGGGTCACCTGTTTCTATATTATATGTCATAGTTCCACCAATACCTTCACCATCTTTGTTGAAACCCATTCCAACGTTCCTATCTTTATAGCCACCTTCACCTAAAAATAATTCTTCATTATCTTTTTCAACTTTAGATCTATCTTTACCATATCCATAACTTGCGAGAATGTCTATTTTTTCAGATATAGGTATATCTGCTCTTACAATAGCATTAATTGATTCATTATCCATTGTAATACCTTTTGGTGCACCTTGTATCTGTTGTTTACCAGATTTAGATCCTGAAGCTTTAACATCAATCATATCTAAAAAACTTTTTGCATCTATTTTACCACCTTCTTTAAATTGTGCATAACGAGGAGTACCACTTTTTCCACCATAACCCATAACACCTCCATCTTTAGAAGAACCTGAAAAAGTTGAGCCTTTACCTGGATCTGAAGCATATTCTTGAGCACTTGATGCTCCATCATATCTTCCACCGGTCATTGCATTTTGTCTATCTCTTGATGCTTTAGATTGAGACGCGTATGCTGCATCCAATATTGATTGTTGTCTACCTTGTTCGTCAGCTAATTCTTTTTTTGCTCTATCAAGTTTTGCTTGTTGAAATTTTGAACGAGTTTTATAACTCATCATTTTTTCTATGTATTTTTCTAATGATAATTCATAATCATTTGTTCCAAAACCTGATGTAACATTTTTACCAGATAATACTGAACCCAGTCCATACTTATTACCATTTATCATTGATAAACCATCTGTAAATTTTAAATTATCAGACGTTCCAGTAATTCTTGTTCCTGTTTGTCCTTTTAAAGAATTTATTTGACCTTGAAGATTAGAATTATAATTTGATGATCCAGGACTTAAAGGATTTCTTGTATTAACTAGAGAAGATACAAAACCTAAAGGATTATTATTTTTTAACATATTAAAAGCATCCATACCTAATTTTCCAGCTTTACCTATACCAGCACTTGCTAAATCTCTTGCTTTACCAAACATAGTTTGTTGTGGTGTTATACGATCAAAAGGTAATTGTGCTTGTTCATCTGCTGTCAATGCATCGACATCATTGTAATTATAAGAATCATTAAAATTAGTTCTTGAGATTGCGTCTGCGGGTTCAGGGGTCATATTATAATGTTCCCCGGCCTCATAATCACTTAAATATCCAGCTTTTGTTGAAGACCCAGGATTAATATTCATTCCTCTTTCATTAGCTTTGTTAGCAAAATAACCAAAAATTCCACCTTGATCAGCTACGTCTGGTCTAAAATCATATTTGTTTCCCGTAAAATTATATTGTCCTGTATCAGGATCTAAATTATAATTCATTCTTCCTGTTTGTGTTGCATTTCCAAATTGAGATGGAGATATTTCTCCGCTTAAGTATCTAGACATCATTCCATCTAAATCAGGAAAAGCTGTATTAGAAGGTTGTTTTGGATCATAGTCTTGATAACCGATTGTGCCTTTTTGTGTACCTTGATTTGATATTATGTCCATTATATTTTTATCCATATTAGAAGATCTATAATCAGTACCTGCAAAAAAAGTTCCAAGGGGAGCAACTCTAGATCCTATATCAAAAGCAAAATTGTTTGCTTCCGGAATCATCTGATTCATCTCTGTATCTGGGTCTTGAATGTTTTGTAAATTTCTATTAATTATATTCTCAACAGCCATTATACTAATCCCCCGTCCGCGAATCTTGTTGCTGGTTTAGCTGACAATTCTAAAATTTTACTTATGTAGTTTTCCCAAAAAGACATATCGTATTTAATGTTATTCATTTCTAAAT
>Ga0207896_1000255_pt1 | contig 11692 bp, 9 predicted proteins | sample LinPmetageLP36_FD_184049 | JGI IMG/M metagenome (GOLD analysis project Ga0207896, IMG submission 184049) | Marine viral communities from the Pacific Ocean - LP-36 (SPAdes) | ecosystem: Environmental > Aquatic > Marine > Oceanic | place: Pacific Ocean | collected 2010-06-15 | reverse complement strand
GCTGTTCCCGCAACAGTTAAAAGAACCCAATAGAACTTGTCTATCTTACCGCCCAATTTTTCTACATCTTCATGTACGTGGGATAAATTCTTTTTGACTCCTGATATGTGACCATATAGGGATAAAATATGTTCTCTTGTTGTTTTAGGTTTTAAACTCATAATTAATTATTAAATAGTTTATCAATTTTATCTAATTGTTGATCTTGATTTAATTCTGTAAATGGAACACTTACATTACTTTGTCCTACAAATCCAGAAGCATTAGCAACATTAGGAGGAATTTCACCTACCGGTCCTAAATTTGGTTTTGGTAAATTATCAAATGGATTTTTTATATTTGGAATATTTTCATTACTTAAAGAATATTCACTTAAAGAAGCTCTTAATTCTTCTATAGAATCCATAACATAATCTATTGGATTTTGAATTCCTAATTCATCAGCTATTTCTTGAAAACCAATTAAACTTCCTTTACTTATTTTCATAGGTCTAAATGTACCATCAGATAAATATGCAAAGCTAGGACCACCTATTCTTTCTCCAACTTCAGTGTATAATTGTTCTTCAGTTAAACCTAAAGTTTCAGCAGCTTTAATATCATTTGACATAGTTTTTTGAACTTTATATAAAGCTTGATTAGCATTAATATAAGCATCAAAAATTTCTTTAGGTGTAACAGGACCTCCTTTTAATACTTCTCTTGTAAATAAAGCTTTTGAATTTCTGCTTCCTCTAGAATAATCAGCAACTTTATATTTAATAGATTTAGCAGGATCAATTTCAACTGCTCTTGCTCCTATAATACCAGCTAATTCATTACCAAATTCATATTCTTTACCAGTTTTTTTATCAAATCTTCCTATATCATCATCAGGTTTTAATGATATTCCAATTCTTTGTAATTGCCTCCAGTTAAGAGGAGCCTGTGCTTTAACTAAATGAGCTAAACTATTATAAATTTGAGTGCCAGCAGAAGCATTTTCATTATAAACTCTAAATCCATCTCTTGTTTCTCCACCTCTCATATAAATATCTGCTAATGCTTCTGTCCAAATAGATTCTGAAATAAATGGATCAGCTAATTCTTTAGTAGATTCAAATAAACCTAAAATAAAATCATCCATTATACCATCTTTATCTTGTTCACCTGCTTGAACTTTATTAATTACAGTTTGAATAGGTCTAGTTAAAGTGTCATATGCATTCATGTGAGAAAAATCTATATATTTAAATTTACCATCTTCACCTTTTAAAGGTATTATTGTAGAATTTTTAGACCATTTTGGAACATATCTTTTAATAGCTTCTAGTTCATCCCTACTAATATCATATAATGCTTGACCTGCTGATACAGCGGCATAAGGAATAACGCTGGTAGTAACACCCATTCCTAATAATCTAGTAAGACCAATATTTCTTAAAGGGTTAACAGTATTTTTACCTACTTCTACAGAATAAAATATTTCATCCAATCCTCTTTGAACAATATTTGTTCCTGTTCTCATAATCTCTGCTGGGAAAGATACAAAGTTTCCTACAGGATATTGTCTTAAACCTTTTACAAAATCAGAAACGTAAGCATAGTTTGGAATATTATTTCTTACAATTGAAGCAGCTTCATCGGATACAGTTTCTCTATTAAACTTAACTGTTTTTCCAGCCATATTTACAAAATTATCTCCTTGAGCAATTCCTGCTTTGTTATATGCAGCAAATAATCTATCTTGTTCTTTATAGTAAGAAAATATTTTCCAAAAATCATCTTCAGCTGTGTATGCATCTTGAGCAAATCTTTTTATTCTAGATAATCCTTTTGCTAATTTGTTAAATGCTTTTATAGATCCCAGAGTAGAACCAAAATCTATATCTTTTAATAAAGCTTTTAAATCAGCTAATTGAACTTGAGAATTTACTACACCTTTTTTTAATAACTCTTGATAAATTTCATTTCCTTCTTTACTTCTAGGTCCTAATTGTAATGCTCTTAATGCTTTTCTAGCTGCTCCTTCACCTGGTCCTATAAAAGGAATAATACCATTAGCTGTTGCAAAAGCACCCGCACTTAAAAAGTTACGCATATGTGTAAAAGGAGAAAGAATTGTTTTAGCCATTTGTGAAGTAGCTTTTGGATACAAAATAGCATTTGCATAAAGTCTTCCTGCAAATCCACTTTCAGGACCAACTATATTTTTATTTACATTATATATTGCATCTGCATTTCCATTTAATGTCCACTTACCTGTTAAGGGATTAATACTTGCAACATCAACAAGCACTTCATCTTTTCCTTTTCTTTTTAAATATGCACTTATAGATTCTCCAGGTCTTCTATCAATTCCTGATTCAAAATCATCAATTAAAGTTCTAGTACTTGGTTTTCTTAATGTTTGATTAGCATTTTCTTCCCAAACTGATTTACCTGTTTTAGGATCAAGTTCTCCTTTTAATAACATTCTTTCTTTACTTCTGTCTGTTAAAGGATTTATTTGTTCTAAACCTTCTTCGCCTCTACCTGACACTGTTCCTACTCTTCGATAATCTCCGGTTTTAGCTCCAGTTGCTTTTATTAATTCTTCTTCGGTATCAAAAAAAGTTTGAATAGGAGCTTTAGCAGAAGCTTCTTCTGCCGACATACCTTGTTTCATTAACTCATTTATTTTTACTGTTCTTGCTACTTTAATATCGTTGGAATTTGAAAGTAAATTTCTATAAAATTCATCTCTTCTAATAACAGTAGATAACATATTAGTACCATTTAAAATAGTAGACATTGCACTTTCATCTTTTCCTAAAAGTCTTTTAGCTAATGCTTGTGTTTCTGGTGTTAATTGTTTTAATTGTTTATTGGGATATTTAGCAGCTTTAGATACAAAAGATTTATCTACAAAATAATTAGGTATTCTAAATAATACATTACCTTTATTTGATAAAGGTATTTTTCTATCTATAAAAGCTGATTGATAAATATCTCCTACTATTTTTTTAGCTTCTTGATTAGATAACTTAACTGGTGTTGGTAAGTTTGCAGCTATATTTTTAATATTCTTTTCTTCTTGTTTTATTAATTCTTTTACAGGTCCTACATTATCGGCTAATTTTATAGGATTATTTTTAAATACTTGATATCCACTATCTAATCTTTCTTCTAATGTTTGAGGTAATAATTTTTTCCATCTTTCAAATACAGACTTCGCTACTTTTTTTCCTCCTTTTTTAGGTTTTAGAATATCTAAAGATCTTCCTTCAATAGAAAGTAAATCTCCCCAACCTTCTCTCATATCTTCCAATGTTTCTATAAAAGCTTTTTGTTCTGGTTTTGAAATTGTTTTTCCAAATTTTTTAGCTTCTTGATTAATTAATTTAATTGATTTAGCAGCTTCGTTTGGAGTAATTTTAGGAAGAACAACTCTTAAAACTTCTTCTGTATCAGCATCTTTAATAGCTTTTTTAATAGCATCTTTTTCGGACATTCCTTCTTTAGTAAATTTATTTTTTAATCTGTTAAAACTTTCTGCGTTAGGAATAAATTCACCAGTTTTTGGATTAACTGCTTTTGTTTTTCCAAATACAATACTTCCTTCATCAAGTCCCGATACTAAAGTTTTGTTTAATTGTTTGGCTATTGCAGTTTGAGAACTAGCAGCTTTCCCAGAAAAAATATTTGCTCTATCTAAAAAAGGTATTACGGAATCTATTTGATCGTCTAATTTAAATGCAATATTTTGTGCTTTATTTAAATCTCCATCAAGCATTCCTTTGAAGGCCATTTCATCTGTAAAGTATTGTGGATTTTTTCCACTACGTGGTCTTAATCTTTGTGATACATAATCTAAAGCTCTTCCCATTTTGTCTTGAGCAACTCTTCCCGCTTTACTAGAATCAGCTAATTTTTTTACACCAGAACCCGCTAAACTTAATATTCCTGTAAAAGCTGCACCTTCTATTCCAAGTTTTAATCTATTATATAATTCTCTGCTTGGATCATAATCTTTTCCTCTTTCTAATTTAGTAGGACCTACATCAAATAAATCTCCAAAGGTACCTACCTTATCAGGATCAGAAACAAAAATAGCTTCCGCAGCACCACTGGCTAAACCTGTTGCACCTAATTGTAACGCCTGACCTTTTCTATTAAGTTGTGCTAGTCTACCAGCATCTTTTATTTTTTGTCCTTTTCTTAAACCTTCTAAAATAGGTAAACCGTCTGCATCTAATAGTTTAAAATAATTTCCTGATTTTTTTGCAGCGAGTGCACCTTTAGTTGCAGTGCTTGCTATTTTACCTGCAACACCTACAGGTATTGCTAAATTAGTTAAAATTTCACTTATTTTTCCTGCAGTAGTTGCTTCCGCATATTCATCAAATGGATTTATATCTGCAAAAAACTTTTCTACTTTCTCTGCTGTGTTTGAATCTGTTCCTAAATCTATTAAGTTAGCACCAATAGAAACAAAACCTTCTGGTATTTTAAATAAACCTGAACCTATACCTGCAAAAAAAGAACCTAAACCACTTACTCCTACTTCTGTGCCAAAAAGTTGAGCAGTATCTTTTTTACTTTTAGTTGTGTTTTCAGAAGATAATTCAGGAAACAAATTATTTACTTGATCATTTAAATCAGCCATTTGCCCTCCTATGCAATATTATAAATTCTAACTGGTTCGCCTTTTAAATTTATTTCTACAATACTTTTAATTGTTTTATCTGCTCCAGTAGTTTGATCTTTTATTGTTGCTGTAACAACATAAGTATCTCCTGGTTTTGCTGTTTTTAATTTTTCGTTTAAATTTTCTTTAGTAACTATTCCTTTAAAATTATAATTTTTACCTGTTATAGGAGATGTTGCTGCTTGTATACCTACTGATAGTTCTTTAGGATTTAACATACCACTTTTGTTTGAAAGCAATAAAGATTTAGGTAAACTTACACTTTCTCCAGCTTCAATTTGATAATCTATTTTTGATTTCATTAATTCAATATTTGCTTTATCTCTTTTTGATTGAGCTTTATTTTTAAGCATAAATGTTGCTGCAGCTGTTTCAATTTTTTCTGCTCTACCGGGACCTGCTTTTGATTCAGCATCCATTAATTCTGCAAAACCTTCCTTTACATCTCCTGTTTTTAAAAAGGCAGCAGAAGTTCTAGCAAGAGTATCACCTAAATCTCTTCTAAATGCTTTTTTATATCCAAGCGTATCTTTAATTTCTTCTAATGTTAATTCTTCATTAGCTGTATTTTGATTTTCTAAAATAGAACCAGTACTTAATAGCTTTTCTTTAACTTTAGGTTTTGCTGTACCAGTTTCATAAATCTCCATTTTTTCTCTTTCAGCTATTGAATCCTGTCTGGTATCTTCACTTTTAGCATCTTTTTCTAATGCTTTTTGTTGGTCACTTAAAATAGGAGGAACTAAAAAATCTTCAAAAGCAACAGCTTTAATGTCTCCGTCAGCATTTCCTACTTCTTGTTGAATTAACATTTCTGGTAAATTTCTACTTGCGTAATTACCACCTTTAAAAGAAGATTGTAACTCTTCAAAAGTTGGAACAGTACTTAAACTATTTCCTGGTCTATAACTTCTATATGGAATTTGTTGATTTTCAAAAAGAAAATCCATACCCTTTTTTTCACCAGCATATCCACCTGGTTCATTTACTAAACCTCTTTTAGGTTTATTTGTCAATCCAGAAGCAATACCATTTCCATAACTAGAAACAACTTTACCTCCTCTAAACATAGGTCTTCTTAAAATTCTACTCATTATCCAAATAATCCTAATTTAGATCCAATACTTCCAAGTCCTGCTGCAGTACCAATAGCTGTAGATAATGGACTAGCTGCTGGTGCTGGAGGTGCATATCCTACTGTTTGAGTCGGGAATGCTCCTGGTTGAATCTGTGCAAGTTGTTGACCAATTAATCCTAATTGTGTAAATGGTTGAAACTGTTCTTCTCGCTCCGCGGCCGCCGCTGCATCAAGCACTGCTTGTTGTTGAGCTTGACCTGCTTGACCAATTGATTGTTGATAAGTACCTAAACCTTGTTGAGCTGCCATATCTTGTGTTGCCGCTGCTTGTGCTTGTTGAAAAGCTTGTGCTTGTAATTGAGCTTGTAATTGTCCTCTACCTAAATCTGATTGTTGTTCATATAATGCTCTTTGTACACCTTCTCTACCACCGCCATATGCTCCAGATTGAATGGCTGCATCTCTTAAACCTGTTTGTTTCATTGCTGCATTTTGATCGTAAGCTGTCATTGTTGTATCAATAACTTCTTGTTGATATGGAGACATAAAAGGTTGGTAAGCTTGTGGTCCAGTAAGTGAACCTAATCCACCAGCCGCGGTTCTCGCTTGTTGTTGAAGTGAAGACTCTGCTGCAATCGTTGGTGCATAAGCTGCTGTATTAATTCCAGCAAAATTTGTAGGTACTGCACCTGCTCCTAATTTATCTATTGATTTTAAAAAGGCTGTAAGTGAACCTTCTATAATCGGTGAGGGTCTTGTTATTGTAGTAGTTTCAGCCATTATGCTCTTGCCTCTAGGTTATTCATTAAATTGTACATTCGTTTTGCTCCTTGATTAACACTTCCACCACCAGCTGCTCTAACAGCATCTGCTGTCATTACAAATTCATTTTTAGAAAGTCTAGCAGGAACGTCGTCAGCTCTCTCTTTGGATCCCATAGGAATCATTCCACCTTGTCTGTAATCCATTTCTCTTCCAGAAGGTAACACACTTCCTCCCATATTTAAACCTATAATACCGCCATTCTTTATACCTTCAGAATTAAGTTCTTTATTTTTTTGATCACTTCTATTTTTAAATTCTGTAAATATTTCTATAAATCTTTCATATCCATCTTCATCTCTAAAATCATTTTTACCATATGGCTCTATTGCTCCCATAGCCATCATGTCCATAGTTTTTCCTTTAACAGCATCACCATCTGCTAGTGGAATAACACCAGCTGAATCTGATACATACATTTGAGGAACACTTTCGTTACTCATTGGAGAATTTTCAGCTGCTTCTTTGATACTCATAATTCCTACTTCTACATCACCACCACTATCAAAACCTACTCTACCACCAGCTTTATAACCAGCTGATGTAATAGTTTCAACAATTTCATCCTCACTAAATCCATATCTTAACATAGATAATCTAATTGCATTTGATGCATCTTCATTTGAAAATCCTTCACTTAAACCTCCTAATGCATCGTCGATAATATCTTGTTTGTTTAATCTTACTTGATCTGCATAAGCTAAATCCATAGTTGCCTGCGTTGCGGGGATGGATAAAGCTTTAGCGCCAGCTTTACTAAAGATACCATCTGCTGCTAAACCTTCTTTTAACCCTTGTAATTTATCTGCGCCTGTTCCTAAAAAGTTTAATGCCTGATCTCCTATTCCTCCTGAATTTGAAAGACCTTTTAAATATGTACCTGCACTTGGAGTTCCTCCACTATAAATAGTCTTACCAAATTTATCAACTCCCATTGCTTTTGTTCCTGCAGTTCCTGGCGCCGATAGTGCACCAATACCTGAAGCTAAAGCTAAAGATAAAGGATTAACTTCTCCTTCATTTCCTTCTTGTGCAAGTTGTCCACCAAGATTTAAACCGCCAGAAATTAATGCTCTTCTTAACATACCCTCTCCCATCATAGCTGATGTAGGTCCAAAAAAAGGTGCAGCCGCTGCAAGATAAGGTAATGCAGGTTTAATTTCGTTAGGTATTATTTTATCTAATACTCTGGATATTGGTCTAGTTATTTTTTTAAAAAATCCCATAATGTTTTCTGTGTTTGAAGTGCAAGTTAAGAACTTGAAATAATGTCGTAACTAGCAATTTACTAGGTTTTTAGCTCCTAGTCAATAATTTATAATTTAGTATTCCCTCCTAAAGGTACATGTTCTACAATGATTTTAACGTCTCTTTTTATATCTTCTGCTTTAGTAGCTGTGTCTTTATTTTGTACATCTGACAACGCTTCGCCATCCGACATATACTCTTGACCTGTTTTCATGTTAGTTAAAGTAACCTCTGTTTCAGGAGTTAAAACTGGTGTTCTTGTACCATTAATTGTCTCATATCTTATACTAGCTTTTTGTTCCGTAAACGGCATTATCTATCCTCTCTATTTGTTTCTAATAAACTGACTGTTATATCTGGTCCGGTAATATCTGATATCATTTTTAATTTATCGTTTTCTTCTAATATTAATATATTAACAATAAATTCATGATGAGCATCTGCTGCTATAGTTTTTTTCTGATAAAAATAAGTTACACTACTAGATTCAATTTTTATAGTAACAATGGCATCTCCTGCACCTTCATTATAAATATGAATAGATTTAACTAAAGATCTAGAATTACTTGGAACTACATAAACATCTTTTTCAGTATTTGTTATTAAATCAGTATTTACTTTTTTATAAATATTAGCCATTAAACCACGTAAACCTTTCTTGATTTTCTCTTTGTTCTGTTAAAAATGTAGAATTTAATTGTTCTACAATCAATGCAATAGATCTATTAATCTGTCTTTGGTTATCAACTTCGTATTCTGCTTTTGGTTCTGGTAGTCTTACAATTACTTTAGGCATTATCTTCTTCCATCAGGTTGTAGGTCAACTTGAAATGTTCCAAATCTCCATGTTTCACCAGCTGCTGTATTTTGTAATTTAATACTTGCATATCTTCCTCTTGCTCTAGTGTCAACAAAATTTGTTGATGAAGTTACTACAAAAGGACTTAAAGCTGTAGCTGTTGCATCAGTAGCTGGAAAATCTGTTACAGCTAAAGTTATATTGTTGTTACCTGTTAACCTTTTAAAGTTAGGTAAAAATCTTCTCATAGCTAAAAAGAATTCAGTTTGATCTTTTTGTAAAGAAAATTCAAATGATTGTATAAAAGAAGTTAATGCTGTAGTTGATCCATCTGGATTAATTTGATCGGTCCCCGTTTCGTGTTCAAAATATACGGTCTGACCTAATCCTGATACACCTACTACTGCAGGAAAAGTACCTGCCGCTGATTCATTATATTTAGTTGCGTAGGGTCGTGGGTAAACTAATGTGTCTGACCAACTTGTTCTGATTGAATTTGTATTAATTCCTGTGTACCAATTACCAGCAGGTAATTTTGCAGAGTCTCCATAATTATAAGAAACATATCTATTATTAAAATCTGATCCTGTTGTTGGATACCACCAAGTTACTTCTGTAAATAAATTATTTAGTCCTGCATTAATTTGTTGACCTTTAGTTGTATCAATATCATCATAAACATAATCTTCAACACCACATGGTAATGATTTAACTGTACCATCAAAAGCAAAGAAACCATTATTACTCATCCAATAAGCAATACCATCTATTTCTACAGCTGCATTTTTACCAATCAATCCACAGTTTGTACCTACTTGTTCAAAACCAAATGTAAAAGGAGCTCCAACAAATTTCATTGTATATAAAGAACTATCTGTCCAAACTAGAATAGTTTCTTTAGCGGTTAACGCTCCGATAATTCTAGTACCATCTTGTAATCTAAATGTACCTGCTGTGTTTGTAGCTTTAACATCATAACCATTAATTGCTTCATTATCAGAAAATCTAATAAACATATCATCTTGTGTACTTGCATCATTATAAGTTGTGCAAGTTCCAAAGTGTATTAAGTGTTGTGTTGTAGGAGAGACTAAAGTTGCTCGTGATGCAATAGGATTTAAAGTTGTTAAAAAATTAGTTGTGTTAACAGATGCTCTTGTTGTAAATCTTGCAGTAATATTTGAATCCCATGTATAAGTTCTACCATTAGCTATAGTTGCTATTAAAACATTTCCAAATGTATCTAAAGACCAAAGTCCAGGTTCTAAAGTTTGTGTTGATGCAGCTACCGCTACTCCCCAACCTGTATCAGATCCGCCTGTAACAACTCCACCAAACGTAGAAATACCAAAACCATAACCATAAGATTGTTCTGCTGGTCCTACGACTGCATAAGGTTGTATATCAACTGTTGCGTCAGTAGCTGTTGCTGTTGCTGCGTTGGGTACTGTTGCTGTAAATGTGTTAACTGTAGGAACTGAAATAACCTGTACAACTTTACCTTCTAAATCTGCATCTGCAATTCCAGTTGAACCAGCTGCAAAATTATTAAAGACAACCATGTCTCCAATAGATAAACCATGAGGTACAGCTGCACCACCATTTTTAGTTGTAACAGTTATAGTTGTTGAACCGTTTGTTGCAGCAATACTAGATGTTAAAAATTGTTCTTGTACATTATTTGCATCAAATCTAAAAGGAGTTATATCAAATAATTGTCCTTCAAAATAAATAAGTAAAAATTTATCTGTACCTAAAGCTACATATCTATTACCTGTAGCATCTACAAAAGGTAATTGTTTTCTAACTACACCTACAATAGTTTCATTAATTAAAGAAGCCCAACCACCAACTTTTTCTGGAAGGCCATATCTAAATCTAACGTTATCAGAATCTACCCAACGACCTTGTGCACCAACAGAAGTATCCTGTTTGTCAATTCCTGGGGCAAATTTAATTTGAGTTAGAGCCATATGTTAGCTCCTAGGTATTTTTAAAAGTCCAACCTCTAGTAGTATTAATGTAAACAAGTGTTAATGATTGTCCACTTGTACTTAAAACTAAATTAGCTGCTGCACTATTAAGATTAGAACCATTAGGGTTGATTGTTAGATTGTTAGTAGCAAAACTTGCTAGACCATCAATAATTGTAACTTCATCACCAACACTAGGTGTTGCCGGTAAGTTAACTGTAAATGGGTTATTGTTTGTACTACAAATTAATTGATCTCCAGCTACAGCAAGGTAAGGTGCAAAGGTATCATTAATGGCATAGTATGCTTTTTGCATAATACCTATTTTAGTATCTGTGCCATCAGAATATAATAAAAGTTTACCACCTACTGGAACAGCTACTGCAGCAGAGGACCCTGTTGTTAAAACACTTAAAGTTCTGTTTGATGTTCCTCTTACAGTTGCATCTTCTATAATAAAAACTCTAGTTGCTGAACCGCCTGTTGTAGAAGCAGGCATAGTTAAAGTTCTGTTACCAGCTAGTGTGCCTGTTAATTTTAAATATAAATTTTTACCATTAGAAGTAGCACCATCAGTTAAAGCTAATGTAACATTAGCACCAGCCATATCTACTGTTGTATATCCTGTTGCTGACTGTTCTAAAATTTCTAAATTAGTATTAGTTATTGTGCCCCATAAACCAGCTTTTTCACCAGTTGTTATTTTTTCGAGAGCTAAATCTTGTGAGTATGTTGATGCCATATTATAAATCCGTATCTACTTCTACCCAATCGCCTGTAGCGTTTGGATCAATTTCAGTCCAAACTATAGCATTTATCGTGCCACTTGCCAAGGTAATTGGCTGTCCTGTTGGGTTAACTAAAGCAGTACCTGTAACTGTTACTGTACCTGTCGTTAACGTTTGTGGGTTTCCTGTAACATCTGCCGTCGCTCCAGCAGTAACTGTTATATTTCCAGTTCCTATTGTTAAAGGATTACCTGTTAATTCAAAACTTGCATCTCCTGTAATAGTAACTGTTCCAACACTTAAATCTAAATCATCACCATTAACAATTTGAATAATATTATTAGCAGCAATACTTACATTACCAATATTAATTGT
>Ga0207896_1000252_pt1 | contig 11829 bp, 16 predicted proteins | sample LinPmetageLP36_FD_184049 | JGI IMG/M metagenome (GOLD analysis project Ga0207896, IMG submission 184049) | Marine viral communities from the Pacific Ocean - LP-36 (SPAdes) | ecosystem: Environmental > Aquatic > Marine > Oceanic | place: Pacific Ocean | collected 2010-06-15 | reverse complement strand
GTCAAACCAACCTTTTTTAATCTATTTTTTTCTGCATCAGTTAAGCTCATTTTCTATGCCTTGCAGTTTTCTTAGCTATCTTCTTTGGCTGCGAACTATGCTGCTTGCCCTTCTTCTTGTCGGCACGCTTTTTCTTTGTCGTAGCCGCATACTCCTTGTCAGACAAGGACTTTATAGCTTTCTTAGGTAAGTAACGCTCCCCAGTAGCCTTAGAGCCTTGAGTACTAGGCTTGCCGCTCTTAGTGCTCCACTCTTGTTTAGTCCACTTCTTTAAAGATTTCTGGGACTTCTTTAATGCCATTAGTCTTTATACCCGCCGCCAGCTTCTTTGTATCTCTTAGCAAGCATTTGAGCTTTTCTAGCCGACCACTGACCAGGACTACCGCCTTTACCACTGGCTTTGATTTGATTAAAAAGCTTTTTACGCAAGGTTGGCTTTGTGTAATTGCCAGCCTTGTTTACCGTAGACTTCTTTTTTTCAGCCATTATTTTCTAGCCCTATTTTTTGATCTAGACTCTACACGAAGATTTTTTGGCTTGTTGTTAAGCGGATTGCCGTCCTTATGATGAACGTCCTTCTTGTCACCCTTCTTAACCACTCCTTTGGCTTCAGCAGTGCGTCGAGCGGCATTTCTGCCAGCCCTACGCTTCTTTTGCTCCGGCTTGGAGTGAAAGCTTTTGTACTCTTCTTTATAGTTTCTAGCCATAACCAACTCTAGAAGTGTTTGCGAACCTTCATCACTATGTTGTAAACATCACCAGAACTGTGAGCTACTGTTGTGAAAAGAATGTCGCCATTCTTGCCACTGCCAGCATTGTTAGGAATGCCAGTAAAATCTGAAAAATCTAACGTGTCAGCCCAATCGGCATTTAACTGCCAAGCCAGAACATTGGTGGATGCGTTAAAAAATATCTTAACGCCCATGCCTATGGTGCTGTAGTAAATACTTTGAATGGAAACAGAAGTACACGCAGCATTTGTCATTGGGTCTGGCGCTAACGCAGATACATCTATTTTTGCAACTGCGCTCTCACCAGAACCATCACTAACATTTGTGAATCTAAAGATAGCGGTACTGCCGTCATCTTGAATTTTCTGAGTTGCTACCGCATCAGCCATATATATTCTCCTAAAAGAAGGGGGCGAATAACGCCCCGCTACAGTCCCCTATTACGCTATCTGAACGTATTCAATAATGAACGTGAATGATCCCGCTGTTGTAGCATCAACCGTGTTAGTGATGTTGCAGAAGATAGTTCTTGCGGTATCTGTGTATTGCACAGAAGCAGGTGCGGTAGTGCCATCTTGTGTTTGAAGCACTAGCGCAGTAATTGTTACGTTGTGTGCAACAACCGTTGTACCGCCATCAAGAATTTCATCAGTCTGAGCCGCTACGATTTGTGCGCCAGAACTAGCTGTGCCAACTTCATAGCCAATGTCACCCGTTCCAATAACTGGAGAAACGTCACAAAAGATCTTAATGTCAGTAATGATTGTGTTTGCAGGCTGCGTAAACTCACCAATCGTTGGGCTATCGCCAGCAGTAGTGTTTACGGTAACACCAGTCGCGTATCCAACGTGTTTAAGGTACTTGGCGGTTACGATGCCGGTAGAAGCAATATCAACTACATCGGTGGCTGCACCAGTTGTTGAGTTTTTAGAAATGACTTTAAAGCCGTTCTCTGAACGGACTGCACCATTGAAGGTTGTATTACCCATGAGTATCTCCTGTCTGGGTTAGTGTCAAATTGTTTCATGTGAAACATTTGTCAGGAATAAAAAAAAGGACTGCCCGATAATACACCGGACAGTCCTTAAAAGCTCTAGCTAGAGCCTGGGGAACCGTAGATTCCCAATGGATCAGATACGCCGAACGAGTAACGCTCACGCGCTTTGTAGCGCACGTTACCAGTATCAAAGTCGCCGTCCATAGAAGTTTCAAGCGCAGTACGCTCAAACATCTTCATACCGTTCGGTATATCGGTGGTCAAGAAGAAAGCGTTGCTGTCAGTCAAATAATGATTCACAGCGTAACCTTCAGGGATAGCACCCATGTTACGAATAGCATTGATGTCGTTGTCAGCCGTGTTAGTCCGCTGAGTTGTTTCAAGCAGACGATCTGCTGTAAACATCAATGCGGGTGGAACGATTAAACGACGAGGACGAGCGGCAATCAGAAGGCCACGTTCATCAGTGAACGCAGCAATCTCGATGATTGCATTCTCTAGAGAGGTCTCGTTTAAGTCAGCACCTGTTGTTGGGCGGTTGGAGTTAGTTCCACCGCTTACCAATGGGTGGCTGGCGCTGAACAACGTAACTCCGTCACCAGACGTAAAGGTTGTGAAACCGTTGTTGAGCAAGTTAGCCGCTTTGACTTGCTTCGTGTAAGCCATTGCGCGAGAAAGCGCCTTGGTGTAACGAGCAGAAAGAGAATCATAAAGATTATCTTCCATAGCCTCCTCGGTTATAGCAAAGCCCATCGAAATAGTTTCGTGGTTATATCTGGCAGTGTAAGACTCTTGTGCAGAGTCATAACTTGTTGCCGCGCCTTCTGCTTTAACAGGGGCAGCCGCAAAGCCAGAAAGCTTTACTTCTTCTTCAAACGAACGATCAGAACTTTCTGTCTCATAAATGAGCGTGTGTTCATCTTCGTATTTTTCGTACTCCAAACCAAATAAGGCGTTAAGCCCTGGTAGGAGTTCTTTAAGCATTTGCGCTCTTGAAATTGCCATTACTTAATTCTCCTTATACACCAAGCTTGGTTTCGTAAGCGTGACTTAAAGGCAGATAGGTCACAATACAGTCGGTGAAGGCATCGCCTACAGCACTGGTTGGGCCATCTACGAAATCAACGATACGCAGTGGTAATGTATTAGTCGTAGCGATAGAGCCGCCGTCTAAGGCGTTCTTGCTTCGACCAATGGTTGTTGAACCGGCAGTGTTAACCGCTGAGACATTGTTTCCAAGTCCAGTTTGTGCAATAGCTTCATCAGCTTGCATACGGAATAACAGTTTAGGATCGTCAACAACGTAAGCAACAATGTCATCAGCAGCAGTTGATGCTGGGAATTGTTGATTGAACGTCATCTGGTTTGTGGTTGGATCTGTGTAAGCGCAGCCTACAAAAATACCAACGGTGCCAGCAGCAACAGAAGTTGTTACAGCAGCTTTTTCAACAGTTCCGGCAGCAACGAGCTTTACGAAATCACCATAAAAAATGGCGGTTGCATATGCGTTTGCAATCTTGATATGACGAATTTTCCCAGTAAATGAGCCACTCGCACTCAAGGTATCAACCGGCTCTGCACCTGTGGGGGTAGCAGCGATAGCCATAATAGGCCTCCTAGTTAATTAAGGGCCAACCCCTGCTTAGGGTTAACCTCTTCCAAAAGTTGTCCTGGTGCTACGCTCTGGAGAGAGCATTGGCATCCGAGGATCGTTTTCTCTTAGATAGTTGTTGTCAACCGAACTCATCTGTTGTTCAGCAACATTCTGGAAGTGTCTTTCTCGCGCAGCCATCTTTTCTTCTGGCGCTTTGCACAATAATAATCCACCAACCTCAATGTTGCCTTCAAACCGAGAGCCTATATCCGACTGTAACATCAGTTCTGGATGATCGTCAGCCCTTACAGGCTGCCATCCTTCCCGAAACATCTTAGATGTATGCGTGTTATCAGACTCTCCTAGAATACTGGTTCTTACCCATCTAAAAACCCATCCATCTTGTGGATCGGGATCTGGAAGGATAGAAGCAGGACTCCATGTATCTGTCGGTCTTGCATCAACTTCTCTAGAGTTGCTTTTTCTTGGTGTGCGCTCATCAGTCATTACGAAGTCTCCTTGGCGAGTTGCCTCGCATACTGTTCTGGGGTTAAACCCAATCTCTTGGCGAGAGATAATTGGGTAGCCGTCAACCGTACTTTGCGCGGTTTAGCACCATTACTCCGTGAGGAGGGGGCTACCACCGACGAGGGCTGATTGTGAGTCACGGGCGCGTCACGGCTATATGTGTCGCTATTATCCTCCCAATCATGTTCTGGAAATGCTTGTCTTAAACGAGCATCAATCTGCCTAAAATACTCCTGAGAGTTAGGCTGAATTCCTCTTTTTATTAAACCTGCATGAGCACCATACGCCAGACTGGTCATTTCTTCAAACCCATCCTGCATAAACCAAGTGTTCTTAGATGCCCACTCTTGGGCCTCTGGATCTACCTGTGGTGCTTGCTGCTGCTGAGCAACTTGTTGTGCTGACTGCTCAGCAATTTGCTGCTGATAAATCTGTTGCTCGTACTGCTCTCTCTGAACTTGCTGAGATGAAAGCTGTTGAGCATGACGCTCTGCCTCACCAACTTCAGCTTGCGCTCTCATAAGGTCTTCTTGAGCGTTAACGACATTATCAGTGTCGCCTTCCTCATAAGCTTTCTTATAATTGCTTCTTGCTTGTTGCAAAGAGAGTTCTGCTCTTTGTTTGATCTGGGCAACTAATGCGCCTTCACCACGATTGATTAAAGATTCATACTCTTTGTTCTTCGCTGAAAGCTGTTGGGCAACACGAACAGCTTCTTCGCGCATCCTTTCTGCGGCTTCCCGCTGACGGCGCTCTTCATGCTGCTCGTATCGTAGTTTGTTAATTCTTTTTTGAACTTTATCGCTATAGCCACTTAGCTCATCATCGTCTTCTGTATCAGAAGCCTCTGCTGATCTAGGAGCCCTACGATCTTCTTCACCTCTATCGTCAATGACCTCAAGCTCAATGTCTGAGTCTTGATCGTCAGAGGATTTTTTACCGATCTGGGTGCGGACACCAAAGAATTTCTCTTCGGGACTGTGCTGCTGACCTAAGTCAGTATCTTCTGCTTCACTCATACCTTAACGATGCCTCTTGGATCTTCGACAACAGCCTCAACGGAGTCATCATTGATTAAACGAAATTCCTTACCATGCACTTTAAATCTAGTACCTGAGTAAGACCTCATTAGAATCCAATCACCTTTCTGGCAATAAGGGCCATCAGGGAATCGCTTAGGGTCATTGTAAGCACCAGCTCCCATTTCGAGAACCATGCCGACAATAGACCCTACTTCCTCATCACGAATTGTGGAGTGTGCCTTTAGTATGCCACCTTCCGTCAATTCATCAGGCTCTGGTAGAGCGATCAACAGCTTAAACCCTTTAGGGGTAGGCAACTGCTTTGCCTTGCGAGAATCATCCTCTTCAGGTGTCTCGTTATTTGCTAATGCTTCAGACATTAGTGTTTCCTTCAGCACTGGAAAATAGCGTCCAGAGTCGCTTGCACCGCTTTTGCGGGGAATTACGTCGATTCAGCCCTCTGTTTGAGGTCTAAAATCTCACGTTCTGCTAGTGCTAAACCCTCGATAATGCCGCAAATCTTGGCGTATTCGCCGTAATCTTTGCAGCCACCACCGCTAACATGGTCAGCATATTCATTCATTTGAGATCTGATCGCATTTTTTAAAACATCAAAGACATTGTCATGAATGTTAGTCATTCATAAGATCCTTAGCGATCTCAATTCCAATCTTCATACCGTCAAGTTGCTCTTTTGAAGCAATGCGCCGATCTTCAAGCTCTTGTTGTGTGTTTGTTTCAGAGATACGAGCGCCAAGCCTGCCCTGCTCTATCTGCATCTGTTGATCAAGACGTTGCTTATCAAGCTGAGCCTTAGCCATTAGCTTTTGACCTTCTAGCTGAAGCTTAGCTTGGTCTGATTGAGCTTTGGATTGGGCAGCCATCTCTTTAATCTGCAACTCTTTCTGCTGCATCTGGACAAGAGGGTCTTTAGCCTGCTCTTGAGCCTTCTTCTGCTGAGCCTCTTGCTGGTTCTTACCTTTAAGCTGCTCGGCAGCCATGCTTGCAAGCTGAGATATTCTGAATTCAATGTCTTCTGGCAAGCTTTCCCCTGGTGGTGGAAGCTCAAAGCCCAGTTGTTTCTCAACATCTGCTCTATATTTAAACGCCAAGTGTTCTTGAACGTGAGCAGAAAGCTCAGCCATAGCCTTTTTAGCGTTAGGACTCTTGCCCATAACCTCTAGTACTTTAGGATCTTGCGCCATAGCCATGTGAGTTTGTATGTGAGCCTCATGGTCTTGGTAAGCAAATGCCTTAACAGGCTTACCATTTATGATGTTCATGTTCTCACTTACAGGGTCTGTAGGCTGCATGTCATCATCCGTAGGCACAATCTTGTCTGCATCACGGATATTGAGGATTTCTAGCATTTGACGGTGCAATAACGGCAAGTCATACATCTCAGGCGCTTGTTGAGCCAGTTGAAGTGCTGCTTGATACTGCATAATGCGCTGAGCCATCGTTCCTGCGTTAGGATCGCTGACTGGAATGATGTCTACACGATCATCAAAGTCAGATCCTACTAAAGGCTCGGACTCTTCGTCATACGGATAAGCTTCTGGGCCAAAATCACGCACAATTCCGCTTAATAGGCGCAATTCTACCTTCATAGAGGCGTGCATACGGGCCTGAACGGCGCTCATGACCTTCATTGACCGCTCTAGTATCGCTAAAGTGGTTCCAACAGGCGCTTCCGCGTTCATATCCGCCGCTTTTACGTCCGCAGCCGAAGCAAAACGTCTTCCTTCCTCTACAATGTCGCCCATAAGCTGGTATAAGACCGTGCTTGGCTCTTTGTAGGGCAAAAAACTGATATTTTCTTTGATTGATCCACCAGGAACGTCCACATCGCGGAACTCGCCAGGCATAATCGGGGTGTCATCACCCTTAATTCTTAATCCTCTAGCTTTTAAGCCGCCTGGTAGGTTGGCTAAGGTGCCAGCATCTACCAATTGACGAAGCAAAGAGGTTGCTGACTTAGCTAAACCGCCAATCATGTGGATAAGACCGAAGCCATAGAAGCCAAGACCAGGCATATACTGGTAGTGAACGAAATGCTCACGCTTCATCTTGTACTCATCGTCCTCATACCAGTTTCGACGAATCGAAAGAATTGTTCTGGAGCCAAGCTCTATGGAAACAACATAAGGTAATTGAATGCCTGTAGGCTCACCTTTAGCTGTATCTTCAAATCCAACCAAATCTAGGTCAACCATCATCTCTAGAATGGTGTGACGAGAATCTAAATCGTAATTAGCTGAGTCGCCAGTAAGCTCATTGTACTTTCGCTCGATATCGTCGTAGTCAGGTGCTGCTGCTGCAATCTCAACATCCGCATAGAAGCCGTTAATCTGCAACTTACGGATATCATTCGCACTACGCTTCATGATGTGAGTCGCTCTTTCGCAAGTCACAAGATCAGAAGCGCCATAGCTAACAACAAAGTCTTCAGCAGGCACGAACATGCTGCAAGGCCGACCCATAGTTGGATCAAAATAAACCTTACGGAAAGCTGATCCAGCTAAAGGCAAAGAGAAAAGCATGCGCTCTGTCTCTGAGCGATACTCGGTCATCTTCTCAGTCAACAAGTAGTTAAGATAATCTTGAACTCGATTGGCTTGCTTCTCCTTGTCTGTGCTTATAGCGCCAACAACAGATGTCTTGACTGGGCCGCTAGCAGGGAAAAGCTCTTGTATAGCCTGAGATTGGAATTTTATTACTGACTCAGTCAGTAGCGGGTGGAATACGCCACAAGCGCCATCCCAAGGGGTAGTTCTGTTTTCGTGCTTTAGGCCTAGAAGATCCAAACCCTCGATATAGGTTCGCTCCCAGTCAGCACGACTTTCTTTGTCAGACTTAAAAGCGCCAACAAGATCCGAAGCAAGGCCATACAACTCCCTGTCTTCGATGTACTCTGCAAGGTTAGCGTCATGAGGGATTTCCCCATCAACACCAGTGTCAGCATTAAACTCAAAGATCATGCCGCCATCTTCTGTCTCAATAGAAACAGCCTCTGGGTTTACAATCTCAATCTCTAAGTCAGGCTCACCACCCTCACCAGCGGAGAATAAGCCGTTTGGGGATTCTAGTGGACGCTCGATTGACATCTAACCGTTCTTTGTGAATTTTTGAGTTCTTGCTGCGCCAGAACCTCTAGCTACACCACCGCCTTCCATGCGAGCTATTTTCGCAACACCGCCGTTAGCGTACATCTTAGATCCCATTCGCATCTTGTTTGGCATCATGCCACCCTTCTGTGCGAGAAACGCAGGAACCATTTTGCCGTCTTTTTCAGCCATAGGCATTTTATCTGTTTTGCCGCCGCCAGCGTAGCCTTTAGATTTCATTTTGGTCTTACCGCCAGCCACCATGCCTTTGGTTTTTATCTTGCCGCCACCCACATAACCTTTAGATTTCTTCATCAGAATCCTCTGCGTATAAATTGTCAAAAATTCTATTAACGTCTAACGTGTAATCTAGGTCAGACTTACTGTAATGTATTTGTTGAGATGGCCTAAAATCAGGCGCTCCTTCCCCAGTCTCAAACCAAGCCGGATGGGTAACCCTAACACGGTTATTCGGCAACGCCACGATATTACCCGTGTAAGGGCCAGCATTCAACAATTCCATCACATGGCTCTGCTTGTGCTGAGCAGGATCATCAGCTATCTCGTTGTCAGTGTAGTCCACTGTGAACATATACTTCGCAGGGTAAAACTCCCCATCAATCTTGGCAAGCCAAGGGCAAGGCGATGCTCGTTCCAGTACATATACCGAATGTTCTCTGGAACTGCAATCCCAAGGTTGTGCCGCATATACCGGCATTGGAACAGGCCATTCCTCGAAAGGGGTGTCTGCGACTAAAGCGGTTATTGGCATCCTAGCCCACATAGCGCCCCCATGAACATTAGGCTCATCAGTGTCGTAGGTTTCTGCGCCTGTGAATATTAGCTGAAAGCTAAGGCATCTCTTTGGCATTGTAGTAACGGCTATTGCCATTGCGTGGACAAACTCACCATGATATTTCTGGTGGTTGTGTGTGTACTCTTTTCTGACCCAGCACTTAAAGTAAGGAATATTACTCTGCAAAAACGCCATTAACTAACATCTCCATAAAAAGTTTCTTCCCACTTCTTGTGCCGTTTGATTGGCTCTTTGAAGTACGGCAGGAACCTAGCCATGTAAACCACAAGATGGTTTATCCAACTCAGCGGTCTAGGCAACGGTCTCATATAATCTAAGAATAACACCACACGGGTGTTATCCGTCATATTAACTGCGAAGTGTTCGTAGGTATCATCGAACACAACAACCTCACCTTCCTTCCATCTGTACTCTTCTTTGTTCACAAGCAGAGAACAGCCCTTGCCATCAGTGGGAACTTTGATCCCAAGGTGCATTCTAAGAACGCCACACCACGGGCCTTCATGAGGCATAAGCATTTTCTTCGGGCCTATGACTGAGAAGTAGGCAGATACAATGTTTTTATCAGCGTCAAGTATCTTCATGGTCTCAGGAAACTCTAGACAGTTCCGGTCAAACCGTATCTTGCCTGCCTTCAAGAAGAACATCTTCCACTTGTCATCGTTAGATATCCTAACTTGATCTGGGCTTATGTCTTGGAACGGGGCGAACTCATGGATGCGAGAGCTTATCTTGTCAAACTCAGCCTTAATAGCTGGGTAGTTCTTTTCCAGAACGGCTGTGACAGGGAACTCACCTTTATCAAAGTAAGCCTTGTTCCCCGCAATTGAGAATTTGCGAAAGATAGGCCGCATTATCTTTTCGATAACCCAGCCATTTACTTCAACCATTAGTAATAATTTGCCGTTTTGGGGTAGAAGGGTTCGTCTTCTTCGTCTGAGTGTAGCCTCAAGAAGCCACCTTGACGGAATCTGAGCAGTGCCTGAGTAGAGGAGTCAACAAGGTCATCGTGCTCACCAGCAGGGAACGAAGCAAACTCTTCAATAACTTCCTCTGCGAACCTTGTACCAGGAGCCCATACAATGCCCGATGCGAACAAGTCGGCAACTGCATTTACACGGGCAATTTTATCGTTGCCTCTAGATGGGGTGTATTCCCCAACGGGGATGCCCATTGCCCGTAACTCAAATATCAGCGGGATTCCGGCAGCCTTGGCCTCAACTATACATGCATCCGGCTGCCAGTCGTTATAGAACTCTAGCGCAGTCTTCTTTAGCTCTGGGAACTCAAGGCGCTCCTTATAGGCATCCAGCAGGATGATGTTGGTTTGAAACACGCCAGTATCATCCGGCTTGTGGAATACACCCCAAGTGGTGCAGGCCGAGAAGTCAGAACGTTGTGTTTTAAGAAAAGCGGTGTCCCAAGACTGGATAATGAACTCACAAGGAGGGGGTCTATCGTCATCCCATTGTTTCCACCACTCCCTCTTCACAAGCGCACCGGCCTCTGAAGACGGATCTTGCTGATACTGGGCATTCCATTTCGGTGCCGGTAGTTCGTTCCGTAGAGAAGTTAGTTCCTCTAAAGACCAGAACTCAGGCCATAACGCCTTCCCTGAAGGCATAATGGCAGGGAACTCAATTATCTCCCAGTCATCTGTTCCGGCGCGTTGCATCGAAGACTTCATGATCTGGCCTGTAAGATCTCGCTTGTGCCACCTAGTCATGACTAAGATGATCGCACCACCAGGCTGCAAACGCTGCCGTGGCCCTGATGTGTACCACTCGTAAACCTTATCAAATACTCCAGGATCTGCGCTCTGCCCCTCTTGTTCCGAGTGAGGATCATCAATGATCAACAGATCAGCACCTTTACCCGTTACACCACCGCCAACACCGATAGCGAAGTACTCGCCGTTCTTGTTGGTACTCCAGCGGCCTGCGGCTTTAGAGTCGCCTCTAAGAGCGACATCAGGGAATATAGTCTTGTAATCCTCACTGCCCACAAGGTTACGAACCTTTCTACCAAAGCCAACAGCTAAGTCGGAGGTGTGAGAAGCCTGAATAACTTTCTTTTCGGGGAACATGCCCATAAACCAGGCGGGAAGGATATATGACGCAAACTCAGATTTAGTGTGCCGAGGCGGCATATTGATGATTAAACGCTTGAGTTCACCTTTAGCTACACGCTCAAAAGCATTCGCCATGATCTTGTGGTGACGGCCCTGTATGAACGCAGGCCATACGAAGTTAACAAAACCCATAAACTCAGAACGAGCACGTTCTTTCTTTTCTGTGGTTTCAAGGTCATCAAGCAGCGAGAGGATCTCTTTCTGCTCTTCTAAAGGAAGTTCCGGTAAAGACCGTAGTAACTCTGGGTCTATTCTTTTTGACATAAATTCCCACAGAGAACGTTCTCTAAGAGAACGTTATAGTTTATAGCTATCTAGCCCGACCCAAAGGAGGGCTTTAGAAGGTTAGTACGTTATCAGATGACGTTCTTAAATAACGTTCTCAAATGACGTTCTTAACAGCTAAAGCTGATTATAAGAGGATGCCGCTGACTTCAAGTGATGTCAACAAAAAGCCAATTTTTTTTGCGAAATTTTTTTAGCGGCTTTTTACGGAACTATTCCTGCAACAAAAGGCAGTCGGCGTGGTTCGTGGTCTGCCTCTGAAGTCAAAAATAAGCCATTTGTTTGAGCATTTCACTATGTATATATGACGGGTACGTTGCAGGCCATAGGGGGGGTGGGGGGTCGAACCCCAGGGCTCCTGACAGCGAGGTTAAGTCACAACTAACGACCAGCTTGTGATGCGACTAACGATACCATTGGTATGCGACTAACACGAATAATGTACTGCGACTAACGGCTAGTGTAAGTCCGACCCCTCTCTATCACTGTTTGCGTTAGCTTGGGCCAGCCTTCGCTCTATCTCTGCGGCTACATCATCGGCGGTTCTGTCGTCAGTCGTTTGCTCCAACTTGTCAGTGAACAGTGCAACACTGCGACCCCACAGTTGTGCAGCGGGT
>Ga0207896_1000251_pt1 | contig 11832 bp, 23 predicted proteins | sample LinPmetageLP36_FD_184049 | JGI IMG/M metagenome (GOLD analysis project Ga0207896, IMG submission 184049) | Marine viral communities from the Pacific Ocean - LP-36 (SPAdes) | ecosystem: Environmental > Aquatic > Marine > Oceanic | place: Pacific Ocean | collected 2010-06-15 | reverse complement strand
ATAGTGAAGGTTTGATTAGCATCGCTAGATAGTTGTTTTGTGCCAAAGCTAAAACCATCAGTAATTAGTTCAAGGTTAGTGTTAGTACTGGTTCCCCATGTACCGTCCTCATCACCTGTAGTAATCTCTTTTAATCGTAGATTGTTTACATAAGTTGCCATAATTTAGTCCTATGCTGCTGTGTCTATGTCTACCCAGTTAGGGGTTTGTGAACTGTCTACTCCAACCCAGTTCGGTGTTTGTGAAGTATTTATTACAGTCCATCCCGATCTTGTTACTGTTCCTATCTGTCCTGTCCCAACAACCCCTATAGGGATAATATTTGCACTGCTCGTAGTTGTTGCGTTTCCTACTGACCCTGTGCCTAATACACCTATTACTTCAAAGCTTACAGTGGGTGCTACAGTTCCTATTGCTCCAGTGCCGCCTACTCCGGTCACTGCTACGTTTCTATCGTATGCAGGAGTTACCGTTCCTATTGCGCCTGTAGCTGCTACTCCTGTGACATCAACTACAGTACCTATACTAAAAGTAACTGTACCTATGGAGCCTGTTCCGAAGACTCCTGTTGGGATATTAAACTCATCTACCCCTACTGTGAAGTCTCCTATTAAACCTGTACCTGATACTCCTGTTAAATCAAAAGATGCGACACTGCTAACTGTTCCTACTGCGCCTGTGGCTGCTACGCCGGTAAGGTTAACACGGCCTGTATACTCTAGGACTACCGTTCCTATTGCACCTGTAGCTGCAACACCAGTAGGGATGGTAATGTTTCCATAAGCAAAAGTTACTGTGCCTACTTCACCTGTACCTACGGCAGAGATGCCATTAGCACCCCAGCCTTCCTCGCCCCATCCACGAGCGCCCCATGTTGCACCTAGATGTAAAACTTTAGAGGCTTCTCCACCCCATCCGTTAAACCCCCAAGGACGTTGACCCCATCCGCTCATGGCACTTCCCTACTTAGGCAATACGGATAATAGCTGCCGCAGCACTAGCAGTTGGGAACTGTATCTGGAAATCACCGGAACTTACTGTCTGGTCACCACCAAAGCTAAGTACCGCACAAGCAGAGTTAGAATCACCTGTGTCATAAATCAAAGCACCTGATGTAGTGAAACTAGAAGAAGTCCACGTTAAAGCACTAAAGTTAGTGATCGCCGTTGTACCATCCGCTACAGGAGTGACAGAGGTAAGTAATTTACCTTGTTGAGTATACCCTGTCGCAGTGGGTAACTCGTCACTACCCATCTGAGAATAGTTAGTAGTCGCCGCGCCAAATGTGCCACTACCTGAAGCAGTAGCTTTGAAAAGCGCCATTTTAAAACGGTTACTTGCCCCAGTGAAGTTATGTAAACCCTTCAACAACTCGACTTTGAAGGATGTGGGCATTGCAGTTGTGATTGTAATTGCCATGTTAGACCTCTAGTAGTTTCACTAATTCTGGATGCCCAGCATCTCGAAAACGGTTGATTAATGTGGTGTTGTGAGAAGCCACCGCCTGACGTAAATAGTTAACCATTACGGCTCTGATGTCATCTCTAAATGCTTCTGCTTGCGCCTGTAACACAGGGTGTGAGTTATTCCCTATGGAAATAACCTCGTTTATCGCATGTTCAGCCAGCTCTTCGGGGGTAAATCCGCGCCCTGAAACTGCTGAAGTTGTTGCTATTCCTACTTCTACTCCACCTACTGCACTTAACATAAGTTATCCTATTTAACTGGTACGCGAATAACGCCGTTACGATAAGCGTCAGTTTCTAATTTGCCATCACCTAAGTTCTTTAATAGTAACATAGCTTGTGCATATAGCTTTTCATACAACGCTACCATATCAGCTTCACCCTTCTGGAACCGTATGGCGTTAACCAAAGCCCCATTTAATAGAGCTGAATCAAACTGATCGCCTAACCACGTAGTGCCAGCGGTAACAATACTGGTAGGATATTTACCGTAATGCAACTCAGCAACATACGTAACATTAGGCGTTGGTCCTACAATAAAACTAGTCTGGCTAAATATGCCGTAGTGCTGTGGTCGTCCTTGTGTAGCTGCAACAGGGTAAGCTTCTCGTATAAAGCTAGGGTCTTTGTTAATTAAATAGTGATACTCCGCACTAGTAGGGTCTATAACCGCTAGAGAGTACACATACAACATACCTGTAGGCATCGTAAGATACTGATTACCGCCGGTTATATTACCCGTTTGGTTTGCACGTAACGCAGGAAGATCAACAGTAGAGAAAATTATTTGCTCTGCTTGCTCAGTAAACATAGCCAACTGATCGTCCGTAAACGTCTGTTCGCACACATCCTGTATGTTTGCTTTAAGTTCGGTGTAATTCACCTAAAACTCCCTACGCCATTGGCCCACGAGCCATAGTACCTTTGGTTGCTGCACCTGTACCACGTATCTTTATGCCGCTTGTCTTAACAGTACCAGAGGATTGCTCTGGTGAATTAACAGTAGTGCCGGGATCGTATTCCTTTATTCCGGGCATCTTGTGTATCTTCATTCCTTTTTCTTTAGCCATTGTGTTATTCCTCTATGTTATAACTATTGTTACTAACCCTACATGCCCAAACGCAAAGAGTGGGTCTACTGGCTGTAATCTCGCTCGACTTGCAGGATAACCTGTAAAGTCTGGTCTTGGGTCTCGTAAAGCTTGTGGATCATTTACTGGGAATGTCCCTAGCATCAACTGTGGTTGGTCAGGGTTCCAGCATTCGGGGCAAGCTTTAATACCCGTAACAACTGCTTTTATTACTAACGGCTTTAACTGCCTTAGCCTATACTGAAACCCACATACGTCGCACTCTGCTAACGCATTTTGGCCTGATGCAAATCTTTCGCTCATCGTTATCTAGGTCCGTACAAGCGAGGTATAAGCATTTCAGAACTCTTTTCCCTATCCTCCCCCGCTGCCAATGTATACTGCTCGTCATACTGCGCTTTAAGCATTTCTAGCCGTACCATGCCTTCGGGTATCTTAGTAGCTAAGTAGTAGGCTAATCCTGATACAAGCGCGGGAAAGAAACGAAAGGGCATATCGGCTGTGTTAACGCCTGTTCCTGCATCATCAATACGTTTAAGCCGGTAGTATCTAATGATGTAATAAGGTTGAAGCGCCGTACCCCTATCAGGCACAGGCCACAATGTAATTGTTGGGTTATCTGTCTTACGGTCAACCCACGCTTGAATAGGGCGACCTTGAGTTAATTTATTAGGAATCGAAGAGTAGTTGTCTACACTAATACGCGATAGGTTTAAATCAGTCTGAGTGACTGTATTGCCTTGGTTAGTGCGAATAACTTGTTCTATTAAATCAATCGTATTGGCAGGGAGATCGTAAGTAGAGGTACCTTGGACAAGGTTGACAAAACCTTCTTCTATAGTCCACATATTAACGCCACGATTGGCCCACTCAATAGTCAGTAGATTCATAGAACGACGCGCTGTGCGTAGATCATAACCAGAGTGTAGCTCCCTACCAGCACGTTCAAACGCTTCTTCAGCGATCTCTGTGAACTCCATGTTAAATGTAGTAGTGCCAGATGTAGCCATTATTTCTTTTTCCTTTTTAACGGAGTCACTCTTTTAGGTTTACCCGCTGGCTGACCTAAACGTTTCTTCTGCGCTACACGAGACTTCTTCTCTGCCGCTGTCATTTCACCTGATGTCTTGGGTGTTTTGCTAGAAACTCGTTTACTAGGACGACAGTAAGGTGTTCCTCGTTTATCTCCTTTCTTGCGCCCACAGGCTTTACCTGTCTTTACGTCCTTCCAGTCTTCTTTGAACCAACGCTTTAAGGCTGCGCCTTTGGCAGTTTTACGAACGGCCACTGGCTTTCTTCTTCCTACACTTAGCGATAGCACCAGAGGCATAAGCGGAAGGGAAGACTTTATATTGCTTCTTCACCTTCCGATAGCAAGCATCCTTTACAGACCCCCCGCCGTTAAGAGCTACGGGTCTTTTAGCTTTGTCTATTATTCCCATACCTTTACAGGGCATCATAATAGCTTACTCGTCCTCAGACTCTTCTACAGCTTCTTCTGCTGCTTCTTCTACTACTTCTTCTTCCACGTCATCAATTTCTACACCAAACATCTTACCCATAATATTTCTCCTTAGTTAAACCATTTTACCGCGAGTGTGACCTTTCCTAGCAATACCGTCAGCACGGCTGGAAGCACTGCTTTTACTTTTACTTTTACCAACCTTACCGCCTTTTTTCATCATAGTAGAAGCGCCAGAATACGCACCTCTGCCCATAGATTTTTCCATGCCTTTGCTTTCATTTCTGCGAGAGGTCATGCTTTGAGAATTTGAACCATTCCTAGCACCCATAGACTCGTCTAGTCGGTCATTGTATCCCTGCGTTTTACCGCCGTCCCTATACCCTTTAACCTTACCACCCATGTTCATGCCAGCCATTTTATTCTTTTCAAAAGCTTCTTCTCGACCAATACGGCGCGTTTCATCCCGCAAGTTTTCCATAGTTCTTCTATCTTTTCTCATGTTAGGCATACCGCCCTCCTTAAAGGTTTTTCCTTTATCTGCTTTAGCAAAATCTTTACCTACACTTTGTGGAACCCCAGCTTTCTTGGCAAACTTAGGGTTATTAGCTACCGCTGCCATAAAATTTGCTTGCTTTTTCGTCTTACTAGGCACTAACACTTCCACCGTTTTCTTGCTTGACGCAGCCTAGAATTAGGGTCTTTAGCTGCTTTTGGAAATTTTTTCATCTGACCCGCAGAACGTGCACAGAACGATTTACGCCGCTTTGCGTCCTTGCTACCCTTCTTCACTTCCCCCGTAACGGCTGTCTTAAGTTTAGAGCCAGGGTTGTCCCTACGATATTTAGCCACACCCTTCTTAGTCATACCTGCACCAGACTTAGTTGGACGCTTCTGACCACCTTTAATGGTGTGGCCTTTCATAGTCCCCTTTTTCTTAGGCGCTGGCATACGATTTAGTCACTGTAACAATAAAAGAGTACGCATCTCCTGCTGCTGGGCTTATTGTAGTAGCTACAATATCACCTGTGTTACCTGCTGTTCCGAAAGTTCCGGGGTTAGGAATACCAAAGTCAGTAAAGTCATACTGCTCTGTCCAATCCGCTGGAAGCGTAAAGATATTAATATCAGTAGTCGCATCAAATGCCAAGATAACAGCCACTCCTGTACTTGCATAAGTAACAGCTTGCACAGTAGCGGAGATGCAAGCTTGCCCAGTAACAGGGTCGGGCGCAAGAGAAGACACATCAACTATTACAGAAGTAGCAACGTCAGTATTACCTACCGCTACGTTACCTCTAATAATAGCTGTGCGACCACCATCCTGTATGATTTGCGTCGTTAATGTATCAGCCATAAGTTACTCCCTATAGTTTGTATTAAGCACTAAATGGAGTAGCAGCAGCGCCGCCAGCCGCACCAAAAGAAACGCCTCTAACAAACCAAAAACCACCCAAAACGCAAGTGAAGCTTAAGTCTGTGTCTATGTCACCACCTGTAGTACCACCGTTAAAGGTAAGCGTAGTGTCTCCTGCTGTTGCAATGAACGTTTTAGTTAGACCAGCAGCATCTACTTGCTGAACGTAACCTGTAAATACATCGTTTCCAGAAGGCTTGATAACTAAGTTATTAGCTAAGTCTCTAGCCATGACAAAAGTAATATTAGCGCCCAGATTGTTTTGCTGATTAGGGTCGGTAGCGTCAGTTTGAGCTACTGAAAGCACTGGAGGGAGAGTAATCTGCCCTGCACCTGCTGCGTTGTCTGAGTTGTAGACGTTAGCAACCCCAGCGTATCCGGGTAGTATAGCCCCTGTAGGGTTACCAGCCGCATCGACTGCGGGAGTGGGGAACAAGCGAAGTACTGTAGTTGTATTGTTCGCGTTGAATTGTTGCTGCGCTCCAGCTCCTGCGGGTACGAAACCTGCTAACGAGCGAACTGGACCTGAGAATGTGGTTCTAGCCATTTTAGATTCCTCACATGCGAGTGTAGCAACTCTGTCTGCATGTAGTCCTTCGGGGAAGGTCAGAGTTGCGGGTTAGCCCCGATTTAAAAGAGTATATAACACTTATTTATAGTATGTACAAATAAAAAACCCGCACTAAGGCGGGTTAAAATACGACAAGGGAGTGAGAAACTCTTTGTACCAGGATTAACACTTATAAGTCAAACAAAGAAAAGGGAGCCGAAGCTCCCTAGTCTAATCACCTGTTGCTTATGTAGCGCCCGGTGAACCGAAAACACCCAGTGGGTCAGATACGCCGAAGCTGTATCGCTCACGAGCCTTATATCGGCTGTTCCCTGTGTCGAAGTCTGCATCCATAGATGTACTCATCGGAGTACGGACGAAGTGCTTCAATCCATTAGGAACGTCAGTCATCAAGAACCACGCATTACCGTCAGTGAGGTAGTTATTAACTGTATAACCCTCTGGCACTGTACCGTTGTTGCGGATTGCGTTGATGTCGTTATCAGCAGTGCCAACTCTTAACTCAGTATTCATCATACGTGTAGCAACGAATTGCAACGCAGGTGGAATAACAAGCTTACGAGGTTTGGCTGCGATCAAAAGACCACGCTCATCAGTCCAACCAGCGATCTGGATAACGGCGGCTTCTAAAGAAGTCTCGTTTAAATCCGTACCAACAGCAGGAGTATTTGAGTTTACACCGCCAGAAACTAGCGGGTGAGCTGCCGAAAACAAAGTCTGGCCGTCACCATAAGTGGGTCCGCCAGCAAAACCAGTGTTGAGAATAGTCGCACCTTTAACTTGCTTGGTGTAAGCCATTGCTCTAGCTAGTGCCTTTGTATAACGCGCTGAAAGCGAATCGTATAGGTTGTCCTCAATAGCCTCTTCGGTTAGTGAGAAACCCATAGCAATCGTCTCATTGACGTATCGGGCTGTGTAAGTCTCTTGTGCATTGTCATAAGAAATAGCGGAGCCTTCGTTTTTAACGGGGGCAGCACCAAAACCTGACAACTTAACTTCTTCTTCAAAGGAACGGTCAGAACTCTCTGTTTCAAAGATTTCTTTAGTTTCCTCACCATATCGTGCGTACTCAAGGCCAAACAGGGCATTCAAACCCGGTAGTAGTTCCTTGAGGAGTTGCGCTCGTGAAATAGCCATTAGTCAATCTCCTTAAGCCGTACCGGTCGGGTTAGTGTATGAATGCGCTACTGGATTGAACTTTACAATCACATCTGTAAACGCGTCTCCAACAGCACTGCCCGGAGCGTTAACAAAGTCAACAATACGGAAAGCAATGCCACTAGTAGATGCTACTGTAGCGTCTAGCGCAACATTCGAGTTACCAGTAAGAGTACTACCAGTAGTTGTCGATTGTACGTTAGCCAAAGGTGCATTTCGACCAAGGGCAGCTTGCGCTACCGCTCCATCAGCTTGCATTTGGAATGCTACGTTAGGGTCATCTACGATAAACGCCAAAGCATCATTAGCCACTTGGTTAGCGGGCCATGACTGACGGTTAACAAAACCCATAGTCGCATCTGTATAAGAACAGCCCATAAACACGCCAACAGTACCAGCGGGGAATGGATCGGCTGCGGAACCTATATCCGTCATCAGTTGAATAGTACCGTCAGCAGCGATTACGACTACAGAGCCGTAAAAGATGTTGGTAGCAAAACCTGACGCTATAGGCAGCTTGCGAGTGGCTCCCGCGTAGGGAGTACCGCTCACCTCGTTTATAGGCCGTAGCCCATAGGGGGTAGCTGTAGTAGCCATTTAAATCTCCTAATATTATCCTTTACCGAAAGTAACCTTAGTAGACCTTTCATTAAACATAGGCATTCTAGGGTCAGACTCTCGCATTAAGTTATTGTCTACAGAACGTATTTGAGCATCGTTAGTATCTTTATAATACTGGTTCCGTTCTTCAACAAGTTCTTTGGGTGCTTTACATAGCATTAGACCGCCCATAACGATGTTATCCTTAAAGCGATCATTTTCAATACTGACCAACTGAATCTCAGGGTGGTCTGTAGCTTTGCAAGGCTCCCAACCTTCTCTTAACTTTGAAGAAACATTAGTCGGATCGGCCTGACCATTAGTGCTCACACGAACCCAGTGAAAAGTCCATCCGTCTTGCGGGAGTGGGGCAGGTAAAAGCTCTGGCCTTGTCCACGCTGTCTTACGGGTTTTCTTCTCTCTCGTTTGTAGTTCACGATCTACTCTATTGTCAGTCATCAGTTTTGTTTCCTCATTAATTCAGCAACCTGTTGGGCGTAGTCAGCTAGAGATACTCCTAGTTTGTTGGCTAAAGCTATCTGTGTTTGCGTTAACCTAATCTTCTTAGGCGCTGTGCTCCGCGTAGCGGGGGCAACCACATTACTTTGCTTTCTCTTTGGTTCCTCTGGTTCGTCTTCGATACTTTCATCAAACTGGTCAGGAAAGACCTGACGCATACGAGAATTAATCTTCTCGTAGTATTCATCCGATTGAGGGTCAGTTCCCTCTTTCGTAAGTTTAGTGTGCAATCCCAATGCAAATGCCGTCATTTCGTCATCTGAACCAAACCAGGGGTTACCATCGCGCCATGCTTCGGCCTTCTCGTCACGCGGTACTTGCGGCTGGGGTGCAGTTACTTCGTTTTGTACAGCAGTTTGTTCTTGTTGTAAAGCCTCAGTTTCTCTAGGCTTTAGCCCTTGAACTTTATCCATTCGTATTTGAGCAGTATTCAACGCTGTTTGTGCTTCAAGAATAGCGTCAGGTTCGCCAGTTTCATAGGCTTGCTTATATTGCGCCTTAGCCATTGCAAGCTCGCCATCTACTTGTTTTTTAGCTGACTCAATTAACGTATTATGATTCTGGTTAGCTGATCCTTTAAGCTTTTGGTTTTCATTAACTAACTGTTGAGCATAGGCAATAGCTTCTTCTTTCTCACGTAGAGCTTGTTCTTTAATACGTCGCTCATCGTGATAGCCCTTACTAAAGTGCTGTATGCGCTTCTTTACTTTTTCAGAGTAATTTTCCAACTCTTCATTAGTTACTTCTTCAGGGGGATCTGAGGGCTTCCTATTGCGATCCGCAGCAGGGGTGTCGTCTACTACTTCAACTTCCACCTCACCATCTTTTATTACGTTTTCTTTCTGCCCAGGTTTTTGAAGCTCTTCTCGCCCTACAGCCCCCTCTACCTCTACATCAGGAGTTGTTTCTTCAGAAGTTACTTCTACTTCAGCAGCAGCGTCAATTTTATCTGGGTCTGGAAATTCAAACTCTACTTGTTGCATTGGCATAACTTATTCCTCACGCACGAGCGATAGCTCTCGGATTAGCGACAACCGCTTCAATAGAATCGTCGTTCATCAAACGATACTCTTGGTTGCCTATTTTGAACCGTGTTCCGGTGTTAGCTCGGAACATTACGTAGTCCCCAACCTTACACCACGGTCCGTTTGTGAATCGTTCTTTGTCGCTGTAAGCCTCGTCGCCCATATCTACTACAGCTCCAATAGTAGAAAGAATGTACTCTTCGTGCATTGTCTTGGCGGCTTTAACTATACCGTTAGAGAACTTTTCTTCTACATTAGGGAGAGCTATAAGCACTCGGTAACCTACAGGTTTCGGGATGTACGCATCCATTTCTTCCTCGGATATTTCCACCTCCTCTATCTTTTCTTGTCGCTTCTTCTCAAGAGCCGTCATTTCAGTCATCGGTTTCTTCCATATAGTTACGCGAGAGGTCATTTATTTCACGTAGCGCGGTGTCCAGACCCCGAAGCACACCACACACTTCTTTATACGCGGCATAGTCTTTAGCTGCACCGGATCGTACAAATTCTTCGCTAGACCGTTTATGGTCTGTAAGTTTATCTGTTAGCACGTCAAAGACGGTTTTAGCCATTAAATTTATCTCCCTAAATCGTCTAGGGCAGCAAGCGCGTTTGCTAGGTTTAGCGCTGCTTGAGAGGACTTCATAGCTTCGTTAGGCTCCTCTACTGCGGCATCATGGCAAAGGCAGTACATAGCTCTTAATGCTTCGAGATGTACATCTCTAAGCGAGTATTCTTGCCCATCATTTATATTCTTGGGATCACGTCGTACATCTCTCATAGGGTTCTAACTCCTGTAAATCAACCATCGGCGTATTTTCTAATTGTTCGTTGAGGCGCAACGCTATTGCGTCTATTCTTTCTTCCACCTCATCGGTGAAATAGGGATTGAGGTCTTTTCCCTTAATGTTCCCCAGCCGCATTTGACGGCTGTAATGTTTTTGAAAAGCAATCGTATCTTGCAAGTAATCAATGTCAGCAACGCTAATCCTTGTAATTACTTGTTTTTTAAAATGCTCTTCTTCATCGAGTGGTCTGTTCATATTATCTGTTACCTCTTAGCTTTCTTTTTTGCCGTAGCGGATAACTCTTTTAAATGGAATAGCTTCACACTACCTTTAGTATGGGCTTTCCCACTGTGCAAAGTGCCATCAGACATCTTGTGTGTATTGCCTTTAAACAAAGTTCCGTCTCTTTTGTAATGATTAACACCTTTCATATTATCTATCCTCTCGGTCATCACGTAGGGCTTCATCTCTATCTCGTTCTGCTTCGGCTCTCGTTCGTTGTGTCTCTACTTCGGTCTTAGTCATAGTAAGCAGTGTCTTAGCGGCATCTATATCAGCTTTTTGATCCGCTTGATTTACTGTTGCGTCTATTCTTGCTGCTTCGTTAGTCGCAGAAATAATTGCTTTTTGCTTATCAAGGTCTAATCGCTCTTGGTCTATCGCTAAGTCTCCTGCATCCTTAGTTGCTTTGCGTTGTAACTCACCTTGCTTAAGCTGTAGCTCTGCTTGTTTCATTTGGAACACAGGGTCTTGTGCTTGCTGTTGTGCCTGTTGCTGGGCCGCTTGCTGTTGTTTCTGTTGTGTTAGTTGTATTGCAGCCTGAGACATAGTTTGTGCCAATAAATTAGCCGCTTCTTCAGGTAGTTCTTCGCCCGGTGGTGGTAGTGCTACACCTAACTTCTGTTCCATCTGCTGCCTATATAAGAAGGCCATGTGCTCGGCAATGTGCGCTCTAAGGGCAGCAACAATCTGTTGACCCATAGGGTTTTGCCCAATAAGTGCTGCAATCTGTGGATCAGCAAGGAAGGCTTCGTGTGCAGTAATGTGCGCCTGATGATCTTGGAAGATAAAAGCTTTTATAGGTTTGCCTACCAGTGCGTCCATATTTTCGCTGACTGGATCTATTGGGTTAATATCCTCATCAGTGGGTACTAACTTGTCTGCGTTCTTGATCCCTAGCACTTCGATCATCTGACGGTGCAACTGGGGTAGATCGTAGATTTGTGGGGTGGCCTGTGCCATCTGCAACACGGTTTGGTATTGCACAACTCGTTGTGCCATCGTGCTGCTATTGGGGTCGCTGACAGGAATTACTTCCACCGTGGCATAGTCCGCTTGGCGGGCGCGGGGTGTACCACGATCAGGCTCATAACCGTACTCTAAGGGCGCATATTCAGCCATAATCGCTCTAAGAAGCTTAAATTCCTGCTTCATCGCGTAATGGACGCGGGATTGTACCGCTGCCATCGGCTTCAATGTACGCTCAAGTAGAGCTAATGTTGTTCCAACTGGCGCATTTGCGCTCATATCGGAGATGTTCATGTCAGAGATCGCTCCAAGACGGCGACCTTCCTCTGTGATCTTGTCTAATAGCGCAAGTAACGTCTGACTTGGCTCTTTATAGGGTAATGGTAGGATATTATCCCGTATTGACCCGCTCGGTACGTCCACATCCCTGAATTCACCCGGCCCTATGGGGGTATCACCCGTTGTAACGCGCATTCCACGCGATTTT
>Ga0207896_1000246_pt1 | contig 11938 bp, 4 predicted proteins | sample LinPmetageLP36_FD_184049 | JGI IMG/M metagenome (GOLD analysis project Ga0207896, IMG submission 184049) | Marine viral communities from the Pacific Ocean - LP-36 (SPAdes) | ecosystem: Environmental > Aquatic > Marine > Oceanic | place: Pacific Ocean | collected 2010-06-15 | reverse complement strand
TTCGCTCTTCTGTAGTTCTTCCTTTACCAAACGACTGTACTACAGCTATACCTTGTTCTTTTAATTTTTTATTTTTGGCATCAATTATTTCTTTATCAGTACTAAATTCTTTTATACCTAATTCTTTAGCAGCACTTATAGTCATCTTAGATCTACTATCTACGTCTAATATTCTTTTTTTAGCGTCGCTAAACACTTCTCCTCTAACTCCTAAAGCCGTGAACGCAACTATTTCTTGACCCCAGCTCTGTATGTCCATTAGATGTTCAAGACCTTTGTCATATTCTTCTTCAGTAGAATTACCTAACCAATAATTAACATTAAGTTGAATACCTTCATTAGCTTTGCCTATAGAAGTTGCGGTAACACCACCAGTTGCTAGCCTTAATGGAACAGTAGCGCCAATACCAAATTTTGTTTTAGTATATTTAGATAAGTAAGGTATTGTTTTCCCAAGCATATACTTACTCATGCCAGCTACAATACTATTACCCATACCAAAAACTACAGCGTCTTGTATAGGCATTTTATGCCCATTAAAAACGTTATACATAAATTCATTTGCAGCGCCTATTGTTACAACTTCTTTTGCTGCCCCATTTATTAATTTAATTGTCTTTTGTAGTGCTGGTGATTTTCCTTTTCCTAATGTTCTTGCAATAACATCCATCTTACTTAAAGCGGGTTTAACACCATAAGTTTTACCACCAAAACCAACTGACATTTTTTTAGTTGCAGCTATAGATAACAACAAAGGTGCCATATCTGTAGCGATGTCAAGAGCTCCTTCTCCAAAAGAAGTTTGGTTAATATCTTCATTTAATATATCTTCATCAACTACTAATCCAGCATCTCTTAAAACGTTTGAATAAGCTAGAGCCTCTTGAGTAATAGTATTACCACCTCTAACAGATCTTCCCTCTTCATCCGCATTTGTTGATACACCCGCGTTAAAAAGACCTGTATACAGCCTATTTGCAACTCTAGAAGCATTGCTTTCTTCAGTAGCTGTCATTAAATTACTGTTTAATTCAATAGCTCTATTAACAGCCAGCAGTTGTATTAAATTCTCGTTATATTGTAAAGCAGTAGGATCGTTACTTTTTATTTTCTTTAAAGAACCAATCATAAAGCCTTCTTCACCAAAAGAAGTTGCTATAGAAGTTGCCTCTTTAGCAGTCGCATCTGATTCAAAAAGTCCTAAAACTCCACCGCTACCAGTAAGTTTGTTTATTTTATCTTTATTACTAACCAAAGTGTTCATTAACCCTTCGTTTTCTAATACTTTACCTTCTTTAGTGCCTATCTCTCTACCTAAAACCATCTGATCAAAAAACAAATTATTACGAATTTCTTTTAATTTATCAACAGTTGGAGTTTTTTCTTGAAGTTCATTAGCTTTGTCTTGAACTAAAGTTATATCATCTTTATCTAGGCCATTTTGACCTACTATCATTTTTGTTATAGGTTCTTCTCCAAGTTTAACTCCTATTAAGTTACCGTCTTGATCATAAGCTTTTTCTCCAGCGTTAGCTTTGTTTCTTAATATTTTTTCTATTGGTATTTCGCCTGTTTTTTTGTATTCATTAAATATATTTCTTTCAGACATTAGAAACTGACCCTTATCAAATCTCTTTTTCGTGCTAGAAATAATCTTTTCAGCATTATCAGTTAATTCTCCTGTAAAACCTCTTACTCCAACTTTATAAAATTCTTTTAAATCTTTATCGGCAGTGCTACTTACTTCTAGTTCTGATTCTACAAATGCATTAACGTCTCCTTTGTAAGAGTTCTGTAATTTTTGAGACTCTTTGTTTCTTCTTTCTTTTTTTATTGGACCTAAGAACTCTTGTATGTCTACTTCTTTAGGACCACCAAAAAAGTTAGTTTCTTCAGTATCATAATAAACTTTTGTTGGAATCTGAATATCATCATCACCACGGTTTTCTACTTTCATTTCAAACCTGCCTGGATAATAGTATTCTATAGAATTTATATCTAATTCTGTGTCTTTATTTAATGAATCTGATTTAAGTATTAAATCGTTTACTGCTTTATTTTTTGGAACATAAACAAAATCTTCAGAAACATCTTTATTAAACAAAGGGTTGCTTTCATTTATTTCTAAGCTATAATCTGAATTAACACCTTCTGAAACGTCTACTACTGGTAATCCAGTTGTTTTATCTGTCTTAACTTCTTTTATTTCTTTTATTTCAGATTTATTTTCTGTTTTCCAATTTTCATAAGCTGCTACCTCAGCATTCATCATGCCATCTCTAGCTTTTAGTCTTTCATAGTAAGCTTCTCCTTCTGGATTTGGAGTAAAAGCTTTTTCTTCTTTTTTTATAGGAACAACTTCTTCAACTAGTTCTACGTCATCAGTTTTAACAACTTCTTCTTCTTTAGGTTTAGTTGTTTCACCAGAAACACCTAATAAAACTTTAAAATCTTCTTCAGTACCATTATAACCGGTTTCAGTAAACTGATTGAATGATGCGTTTAGAGCTTCTTGATTACTATTAATTAACGAACTAAAATCATCTGAAGTACCATTATAACCGGTATCTACAAATAATTTATAAGCTGCTTCTAATGCTTCTGGATTCATATATTATTTGATTTTACTTATTAAAGCCTGCACCAACACCATATTGTTTTTTATATGTTTCATAAACTGGATAAGAAACTTCTCCTTTTAAATTCTCTGTAATAGCTTTTTCTAATACAAAATCATAAAGTTCAGTTAAAGTTTTGTCTTTATACTGTTCAGACCCAATTTCATATTTTAACAAACCTGTTTTACTTAAAGAATCTGTTAAATCTTTTACACCTCTTTTACCAGAGCTTAACCACTCCATATTCTTTTTTTGCTCATCTTCTGGCAATTTTAAAAGTGGTTCAAATATATTTGATAATTCTTCTTCTATTGCGGCTCCTGCAATTAAATTAGTTCTAACAGTAGGAGGAATTTTTCCACCTGGTGGAGGCGTTTTTATTATTTCAGTATCTTTAGTACTTCTTTTTCTAAGTATATTAAGATCTGAATCGGGAACGCCATTCATAGCTAATTGCTGTTCGTAAAGAAGATCCGCTAATTGACCTTTCTGACTTCCCTTGTCTTCAATAGTTCCTTCCCCTCTATAAACTCCTGTACCACCTAGTAGTTGCCATTCGTTTTGAGTTATAGGAGCACCTTTATCTACATAAGCATATATCTGTTTTTTAACGCTTGCGTTTGCTCTTTCAAAATTTTCTATAACATCAGTAGTTGTAGTTCTTTTACCAGTTTTTAAATCATCTTTAAATGTGCTGATTTGTTGTTCTGTTACGTTATCGTTATAATTCTGAAAAACAACTCCACCAACTCCTTCCATAAACTCGTTATAAGCATCGTTATTAGTTGTATCAATAAGATTATAACCATCACTTACATGTTTCTCGTAATCTTGAGCTCTTAAATTAAAATCACTTCCATCTTCACCTCTATATTTTATGCTTAAACCTTGTGGACCTGCTTGAATATTAAATCTATAAGGATTTTTACCATCATAAATATCACCTAACATACTTTGTTTTGTTTTTGCTAAAGGATCATCAGTTTCTATAAGTGAATCAGGATTTTCTCTAGTTTTATTCCACTCTTGAGCTTCTGAGTTTAATAACTCTGCCATAACAGGGTAATCTCTAATCATATTCTTTATAGATAATTCTGCATTTCTATATCTTTCATCTCCTTCTACAGAATCGCTCATTATATCTAAAAAATACAAAGCATTATTTTTTAATTGATTTTCAACAGAAACATCTTCAGACTCCCAGTTATCATTTTTAGGTTGATTTATAGTCTTCCAATCAGACATAGCATACTTGTAATCATCTACTTTAGAATCTCTATTAGACTTAAAAGCTTCAGATTTTTTTTCAGCAGCTTCAGCTTTTTTAAGCTCTATTTCTCTTCTACGGTTTAATTCAGCTATCATAGTCTGCTGAACGTTCTGTAAGCCTTGATTTAAAGTGTTTAAGCTTTTGTCTATTATTTGACTTGGTTGTCTGTATGTTCCCATATTATTAATTAATTTTTATAAAATATTATGCTAAAATCTAGGATTCATTCCTTGGTCTTCATATCTCTGTCTTGATCTTGCCGCTTGCCTATTTGATCTTGCCGCTTGCCTATTTACACGGCCATCTCCCATGCCTGGTGTATTATTTGTATCTCCCATCTTAGATATACCTAAGCTGGTTAAACTTCCAAAAGCTCCAGTAAAAGCACCCATCATATCACTATTTGATTGTGCTTGTTGTCCTAACGCTTGATCTATTTCAGCTTGCTTTCTGTCTAACTGGGTCAGTTCTCTTTCTTCTTGTCTTGCCCAGGCTTGACCTTCGGCGTTTATAGCAGCTTCTTCAATTGAAAGTCTCTGTGATTGTAATCTATCTTCTCCTTGAACTCTTAGTTTTTCGTTATTAACTTCTTGTTGTTCTATGCTAGCTGATATACCTTGCTTGCTTCTAGCAGCCGCTTGAGCTAATGCTGTTGCTCCACCAGCTCCATAACCACCAGCTCTAACAGCATCTAATGTGTTTGCTAAAGCTATATCTGTCTGTTCTGCTTGCATTTCAGCAGCCTGTGTAGCTACAGATAAGTTAGCGTATGGATTACTTAATGTATCACCTAAGGCTCTTATATCATCAGATGAGTCAAACACATCTTGCCTAGCTTTCTCTAAATCTGTTAATTGAGTTTTAAGAGTATTAGCGTTTTTTCTAGCTTTTTCAGCTGCATTTCTAGCCATTATACCACTAACAACTTGACCTCCAACACCTACTAACCCTATAATCAAAGGAAGCGGCATAGCTAAATTAGGTTCGTAATTATATATTTCTAATATTTCTAATAACATATTTTATTTTTTAAGATGATTGTACAAACGTAGTACCTACAGACCATATTTCTTTACCTCCACCAACATTTGTTTGATTATCAACACTTAATTCAGCATTTAATAAATAACCCTTAACTCCACCAACTTGGTTGCCTCCAAGAACTTCATTTAACCTAACTGAAGACTTATTCTGTATATTAGCTACATATAAGTTTTCTTTTCTGTCAAAACCTGCTCTTTGTGGAAAACCATTAACAGGATCTATATATAAACCTTTTTCATAACTATATATATATTCTGCAGAATCAACAAAACCTAGATTTCCATCTGTGAATCCAGTGGTATCACTTTGTAAAAATGAAACTTCCCACCCGTTGTTACCTTCGTAATTTATAGTTTGAAAATTCTTTTTAGTAGATGGATTAGCGTTTATAACTAGGCTTAAAGAGCATCCATATCTAGTTTCATAATAGTTTAAATAATTACTATTATTACTATTATTTAAATAATGCTGATATAAATAATTTTTATGTGTTGAAAAATACACGCCTTTTAAACTAAAAATAAAGCCTGGTTTATAACTATATAAACTAACCCAACCTTTAACTGTTTCATCAAATGATGTTGTTATAAAATTACTTTCATTAACATAAGACGGATCTGATTGTATAGAAACCGTGTAATACCTATTGTGATTGTCCCAACCCCCTACAATTCTGCTTTGGTAATCATAAGAAAAAAGTCCTGTAGCAGTTGGAACTATGCTTTCTCTAGTAGATACTGCTAAATAATATTTAGTTGCGTCGTTTGGATCATAGTAAAACCTTTGAACATTAGTTATTATGGTTTCGGTATCTAACGCTACGTCATTAGCATCTATGTTTAACACAGAACAACCCATGTATATTTCACACTCGTTATTTTCTTGTATGTAAAAAGGGTTTTTAAGCGTGTTATCAACTAACATACTAGAAGTTAAAGTAAATTGAATATCTCCTGTAAAAAAAGTCTGTCCTCCTGGACTTGCAATTCCTGTTACTTTAACTATGTCACCAGGTAAATAGCCAAACCCACCGCCTTGTTGAGTTCTTAATACAAGAGGATCACTACCAGCAGGATTAGGTACTACAACAGTAACTGTAGCTCCAACACCTTGACCAGTTACACTTTGCAATGTTAGTTGTATAGTACCAAAAGCAACATATTGGTAATTAATAAAAGTTAAATCAGCTAATGGAACATCAAATCCAAATTTTATAACTCTAACAGGTACATTAGTGGCTAAAGTCCAGTTTAAATTTTTTGTTTTAAAATTGTTATCTATAGCCTGTAAAGAGTCTCTAAAAAAATCTTTCATTCCGTAATTAGATATTTCTGTTAAACCATCCGCTGACAACCTCATCATAGAACCTCTTAGTGGGTCTGCAAAGTATTTCCTAAAACCAAATTTAGCGAATGACTCAGGGTTTTTACCAATTCCAAAAGTACCTGCATAAGGAACATTTTGCCCTATAACCAAAGATGAACTTGTTTCGTTAGAGCCTTGCGTACCAGAGTATATAGTGTTTTTATTTATTAAAGAGTAAGAAACTTTATTCTCTTGAAATATAATTAAATTCGTATTTTCAGCATAAAGCTTTTGTATACTACCATTAGCTGGGTCTAAATCGCTAGTTATATTTTCTCCTATAGAAAACACATTAGTATCGTTAACGCCTGTTCTAGAGTTATATACCCCTGAGTATATTAAAGAAGACTCTCTATTAGTTCTGTTTGGATCTTCTTCGTTTAAATAAGCTCTAACTCCTTGAGAAACTATAGTATTATTATACCCACCTTTTATTCTAGCTTCCTCTATGTACCAATTTCCTGCACTATCAGTAGCTTTAATAGGAAATTGAGGATAACCATATGGATTCCAATCTAAACCTGGCCACGTTGGCTCAGCAGTACTACTTTGGACATGCTTGCCCCAAAACGAATTAAAATACTTTACCTCTATTATTGCGCTCATATTATAATCACTTATTTTTTTGTAAATTTAGTTCTTTTTTCTATTAAGGGAACGTCCGGCGTTGCTTTATTTGAACTGTTATGTCGCTTGCTCTAAGGTTACCACCATCAGATACTCTAAGCTTACATTCCCAAGTAACGAATTTAACAACATCTTCTATATTTATAGATACTTGAACTGTACTAGTATTATTGTAATTATTAAAAAAGCCAAAAGTAGCAATTTCAGCAACAACAGTAGCCACAGTAACCTGATTCGAATTTGTTACCTGTGCACTTAAGCCATCTACAGTCCCGTTTAGTTGATGAACATATATAAGAGCCTCGTCATCTACTATACTTAACGAGGGCGTTGTAGATGAACTTACATTTGCCACACTGCCATTATTGTTTGTTACAGAAGAACCTGGAATTAGTTGTATTCTATTTTCATTAACATATTCTCTACCTATTTCTATTTGATAAGATTTTAACGGATCAGCGGGTGTAACACTACCAGCTGGCCTTATAACAGTTGGCCATATAGCTCTGTTGTAAGCAAGATTAATAATTTGACCATCAGCCGTTGTAGCCAATGTACGATAGTCAAACGGTTGATCTTCACCGTCTATTGGTATACAAGAGACTAGCTCCCAAGTTAAATCTTTTTTATTTAAACTTGCATCACCACTACCGTTTAAAGCTTTAAAGCCTGGGAAAGGAGCACCAAAATAAGTTCCTGGTGGGAATGAGCTTGGTCTAAATCTTCTGTCTGGAAGTATAGAGTCAATATTCTTATAAACTGTATAAGGGAGTTGGTTGATGCCAGTTGAGCTTCCACCTGAATCAACGTTAGGTGGGAGAGGTAGTACGTACTGGGGTTCTTTATTTGCTATAACACCGGTGAATGCTCTAGTAACACTTACTCCTTGGTTAGTCATTTCAATTGCAAATCTAAAGGAGTTATTATTATTATTTGACCCAACATAATAACCTTCTCCTATTGGTCTTGTTGTTGTTAATGAAAAAGTAGCATTAGTTCCAGGTAAAACATCAAACTCAGATTTTCTATCAGCATTATTTCTATCTCTAACAGAAAGTATAGAACACGTTGTTGTTGCAGATGTTATTGCTGTGTTTATAATGTTATTAGCGCTAAAAGAATTAGTACAAACTTGAGAACCAGTTAAAGACTCATCTAAATTAAAAGAGATTGCTGATATTGAAACAGGTAATTCTGTACCAGTAGTACCAGCTAATATAGCTTGGTTTAGAGTACTTATAAGACCTGAGCTAGTTGTTTCAAAAAACACGTCTAGTGAAGAATCTACAGGTTTTGTTTCGGCCACTGCTAATAATGCAGCAAAATTGTTTTCTTCTGCAACTCCAATTTCTTTAGAAGTAGATAATATACCAATTATAGGATTATTACCTGAGTTAAATATAATACCAGGAGGTCCAAAAGTTATTATAGCAAGATCTGGTATTTCTATTGTTGTTCCATTTATTCTTAATGAAGAATTATCTCCAGTAACGTTTTTAACATAGGTTTTTACGTAGGCTCCATCACTTAATCCAATTACTGTGGATCCAGTTCCAGCATTAACAACACTAACTGACATTCCAGCTTGTATATTTTCATTAAAACCAAACATTCCTACAAAGAGAGGTGGAATAGCTCCACCAGTAGCTTCAACAACTGCAGTAATTCTAGTTAAGTTTATGCCTAAATCTGTTAACTCTGACAGTAAAACAACGTCTTCAACATCTGTACCTGGGTAATGCTGAATAGAAGTAGTTGGCGTATTCTCAACTCTCAAGCTTAACTTAGTGTCAGATCTATAATTAGTTTGACTTGGGCCTACATCTAATAAATCTTTAGGTATTTTATTTATATTATCTCCATACAAACTTATAGTAGATCTAGTAGAACTAGATATACCTTCTTCATTTATAGCTCCATTAACTATACCTGGTAAGTATACATTGTAATAATCTTGTTCTTGTTGTTTTACAACAATTTTATAACTGTACCAACCTGTTAAATTTGGGAAATTTGACTTTTGTAATATAAAAGTAGAATCAATACTTCCAGCACTTCCACCAATTGTTATCAAATCGCCATCTTGATATCCAGCACCTGGATTATTTATGCTAATATTTGTTATAAAACCATTATTACCAGCTGGGTTAGATAGTGTAAAATCAACTGTTAAACCAACTCCAGATCCACCACTTGTTAGATAGCCTATTTGTGGTGATGAAAGCTTATAATCACCCGTAGATAGAAAACTACTTATTAAAGGTGGATTATAATCTACGAATAAACCTGGATATCCAGGTTTGCTTATTGCCTCTGGTATTCTTGAATTAAATCTAACTTTTAAATCATCGCCACTCCAAGTATCTTTAGGGTTTGTTGTTATTAACCCTGGATCTCCCTGGTAAAATGGATGAAAAAGTGTAGATCCTTGGTAAAAACTACCTAAAGTAGTATTTGAAGATGTTCCTAAAGATGACATTATAACATCCGATTGTCTTCCATATCTATCAGATAAAACTACACCAACTTGATAGTTTCTATTTTGCTTTAAAGTATGGTTTTGGTATTCTTTTGAAATAAAAGGATTAAAAAGCCACGCTGGTGGATATTCAGGTATCACATTATTTACTAACTCAGCTTTTTCAGCAGCGGCAACCTCATAATTTAAACTTTCATTACTAGTATGATTATCTACATAATTACCGTATATAATTCTATTTCCTGAAATTTCTTGAGTTAAGCTTTTTACAGGTACTTTATCACTAACTCTAGTTATTTCATTGCTAGGTAAAGTTTTTATAGGTGCTTTTGATTGGTAATTGTAAATAATAAAATTAGACTTAACATTTTTAAAATCTTTTGAAGCTATAGTATCTACAACTTTTAGCACGTTTTCAGAATCATCTTTGTATATTATGTCCACTTCTTTAATATGCATGTTAGAAGCAACATCCTTAAATTCATTGGTAAATGGAGAACTTAAAAACAAAGGAGCAGGTATTTTAAGATCTACACTGTTTACAGCATTCTCAAAAAAACCTAAATCAGTAGATTCGTAAGCCAACTGAGAATCATAAATAGTTTCATCTATTGTTGTACTACCTGAAGTTCTAGATCTAGTTTGAGATAAAAAATATCCATTTTGCTTAGGTATAAAACAAGCTTGAGTGAATGGAGATATTAAAGAGTATTCATTATCTTCAAACTTAAATCTATAAGCAAATCTTACAAATTTATCTTTTAAAAACTCACAATCACCTGGCCAATTAGGGTCATAATCTGGATTTACACCAAATGTTACAATAGCATTTGCTGGAATTGTTAAAGTATTTGGTAAAGAGTTCCATGTAAGTACTGTAAATAAAATATTACCAGATGTTTCAAATGTGCATCTAACCTTACCATTAGGAGTTATATCCGTACCTCCGGCGTTTGTTATTTTTACAAAAGTGTTTTCTGCTAGTGATCGAACAGAAGATGACGGGCTTCCAGTACCGCTATACCATTGAAACCCACCTGAAGTTAGAGTAATACTCTGGGATTGCGTAAATTCGTATTTAGATGGCAAAAACTCAGTACACTTATCTTTCATTGTGCTTTGATTTTCTACAACTAAAGTTATTTTTCCTTGTAAAAATGGGGGATTAATGTATAGTTCATCCCCGTTTTTATAACCAAAACCTTGATTTGATATACTTAAAGAAGTTATATTACCTAAAGAGTTGATGCTATTTATTAAAACAGTCAAGCCGGACCCAGATCCAGTAATAGCTGTCGTTGGTACAACTTGGCCTACAAAATCATCATATCCTGGAGCAACTCCTGAACCGGCACTTGATATTGAAAAATCTAATACGTAATTATTTAAAAGCTCTATTGGTTCAAATGGGTAGTATTTGGCAACTGATATTTGATCTTCATTTGTGTAGTACGTAGGGTTAGGTGAGTTAGAAGGGTTTGCTTTTAATATATTTATTTTTCTAGGTTGATTTCTATTGTCAGTCCAAAATAATAAATCCTCTAATAAATTTATACTTAATACATGGTGTGTTAAAGAAAAATTTAAAAAATCACCTTCTACAAGTTTAGTGTTTACGTTGGTTTCAATATTTCTTTGCCATATTTGACAAATACTAGATCCACTAGCGAAATTACTTAATTTATCACCAGATGTGTCTATAAAATTAGTTACAAAAACATATATACTTTTATTTCTTTCGTCTGTAAAAATACCAATAATTTTAGCTTCGCAATCATTAGATAAATCAAAGTCTGTTATTTTTAAATTACCCAACGAAGTGGAAACAGTACCAACATCAGAACCTTCAGATTGACTAATCTCTACATTTAAAGCGTTTCTATATTCGCCATTAGGAACTAATCTCTCGTCTAGATCTTTATTCATTCTAGACTTTATAAAAGTATTTTTAGTTTGAGCCATTTTTAATGTTTAATCCATTTAGATTTACCTCTCATTACTTGAGTAAATTCTTCAAGTTTAATATTACTTAATCTTATCTTAGCGTTTCTAAGCTTAGCTGACCTTTCTTTTTTGTATCTTTGAACAATGTATTCTGGGACGTTTGGTCTAGTAGATAATATAGAATGGTTAATGTGAGCATACAACGCGTCTTCGGCCATCTTAGGCACCTTAGTACTTGCGTCTGAGGCTAAACCATCAGATATGTATTCTAATATAATTATTTTACCAACTAAACCGCTAGAAAAACTAAATTTGCCTTCTCTTTCGTTTATAGTAAACCACCCATTTTTTTGAGAAACTTCAGGTTCTAAACCATATCTTTGGCCAAAAGCCATCTTCCACCATTGCCAATCATAAATATCAGCACTGTTTAATTCTTGATTTGTTAATTGTCCTGTTATGTTTAAGTTGTTATTGTTAGCCCACCTAGTATCTGTTATTGATTGAGCAGCTTGTAAGTTTTGTCCAAAGTTACCTTGAGTAGGAACTCCAGCTGAGTCTTGTAGTGGTAACTCTTTAGGATTACTAGTT
>Ga0207896_1000243_pt1 | contig 12005 bp, 10 predicted proteins | sample LinPmetageLP36_FD_184049 | JGI IMG/M metagenome (GOLD analysis project Ga0207896, IMG submission 184049) | Marine viral communities from the Pacific Ocean - LP-36 (SPAdes) | ecosystem: Environmental > Aquatic > Marine > Oceanic | place: Pacific Ocean | collected 2010-06-15 | reverse complement strand
AACAAAGATAAATTTCTACAAGTTTTACATAACGAACCACAATTAGATACCATGCCTGAAGATAACAGTTTTGTTTTACACGTGCGCGTCGGTGACGTTTTTTGTAGACATAAGGGAAATTGGATGGTTAATAAACTAGGTGTAAAGGGTATGATTAACCGTTATACAAAAAAATATAACCCCGAGTGGTGGAGTGATATATTGAAATTCATGAACGAGAAGAACCTTGATAAAGTGTATATAATTGTAGGATCACATACACCGTATTGTTTGTTAGAATCAGAAGATTTCATAATGGATCGAGTTAACATGTTTAAAAAAAATGGCAAAGATGTTGTTTTAAGAATTGGTAATAGTCCTGACGAGGACATTTTATGGGTAAGACACGCAAAATATTTCAAATCGACAGGTGGTGGATACGGTAAAGTTTTAGGTATAGTTTCACAAGAAAATGGTGATTCTAAACCTTAAGCATCAACAAAATCTGTTTGCATATTAGTGTTTATTTCATCTACAGTAAGAGTCTTGAATTTTATTGGTATACCAGTAGCTGGCATGTCATTATCATTGTCCGCCATTGCAATAGCAGTACCCAATAACATAGATGTTACAATGTAATTATACCCTGGTTTTATTAGCATTTTTTGTGCTGGTGTGTCCCTATCATTGTTCGCACTTTTATGTAATTCTAGTTTTCCATCATCGTTTAGTAAAAACTTCATGGAAGTACCAATTCCCAAGTTTTCCAGGTACGACTGCAATTTACCCGATTTATAATCGTTATAGAATTTTACTTCCAATTTCTCACCTTCGTTATTTTCAACTCCAATAACATTTCCTTCGGCATCTTTAACTTCTGTATATAAACATGCGTACGGTGTATCGTCTCCCGAAAATATACATTTTTTAGTATCAAAATCCCAAACAGGTGCGTTATAATCCCCATCGTGGTAATTATATGCCACAGTAAATCCTTTTGGATCGGTAATACCGGCTAATGTACACCACCCTATTTCACTTTGTAAAAATTCATTTTTACGGGACAAAAAAGCACTGGGTGTTTCATTTGGTTCAATTTGTAAACTATTTTGATAGTTATCTGGATCACATTCTGTTGCTGTATTACTATTAGATATATACCCTTCTGTACTCGAAGGTTTTGGAAATTGGATACCATCACTAGTTATTGTAACTGGTGAGACACTTGGAGATGGGGCTGGGGATGGGGCTGGGGATGGGGATGGAGATCTAGTAATCGTAATGCTATTCAAAAGATTTTTAATACCATTTATTATAAGGTAAAGAAATAAAGAAAATAGTAAAAGAGTAATAGTAATCGCGGCGAGTCCTGCGTCCATGTTTTATAGTATATACATTTATTATTTTTTTCTCGTGTGTAAGTAATTATGATCTTGCGTAGATTTAACGACTCAGAGTACGAACCACATATACAGGAATTTCTGAAGGAATATTATAACGCAAAGTTTCCATATTTTTCACTAAAAAACGGGTGTTTAGGTATAATACCCAGATATCCCAAACTTATTAGATTAGGTAAATGTAATTTAATAAGAAGGAGTATACGTTCTAAGATAAAACACGTAACACCAACGAGTATTTTATTCGTAAACATGTCGAATAAAAGGATAAAAGTTGTTGTTGAAGGTAGATGTACAAAAATGACTGGTTGTGGTATAGGCGCTATGGGAAACAGTATTAGTATGAGCGTTGACCCATCTGAAAATAAGAAACAGAAGTGTGTGATAGAACCCAAATTACAAGAAAATGGTTACCTTAATAAATTTAAAAAGAAACGGTGGTTTCATAGATTAATGTTTAACGACGATCACGACACAACCGTGAAAGTATCGGCATGTTTAAGAGCATCTAGTGCATTGATAGACCCGTGTACATATACGTATTATTTAACCGTTTATACTATAAACGAACATAACAAAGAAGAACCAATTATGGAGGAAATATTACACCATTCCAATTGTGATATTGTTTTCAAAGATAAACACGTCGCTACAAATGGTCTAGAGAAATGGATGAACCGCGAGTGTCGTTAATCCTTTAGAAATGGATTCTTATCCAGTTTACCATCGTGAAACAATACGGGGTTATACATAGTTCCGTCCACATAATACACTTTCGTATACCATGACATTGAATTTGCATCCCATACTTGACGTCTTTTTAATCCACATTTATATATGAGTTTTTCCTGTATGTCATCACTACTTCCGGTAATTTCCCCAGATTTGTTCCCCTTAACGATAGTTTTTGCTTTCTTCTCATCACTAATAGAACGCGCGTAGTTCATCATAACGGATGATAAACCTCTGTGCATGTTTTATTATTGATTAGACTATTTCTTTTAAATTAATTTATGTATTTAATGGTGGTGGTGGTTTTCTAACTTTTGCATTTAAAGCGGTAATAGTATATTTTGGATCATGAATTTGGTTTAATAAATCTTTCTTATTCGATCTAACCGATTTATTAATTTGTTTTTTGAGACGCAAACGCGCGTTCAAGTTCGTGTGTGCGGACATAACACCCATTCTTTTTGCCCGGTTCATAAATTCTCGGCGTCTTCCACCGGCCCATCCCGATGGTACGAATTTATCTACGCGTTTTTGTAATCTTTGTGTAGCTTCGTTAACAACTTTATTACCACCCGATATTTCTTTCGTTCTAATATTATTCAGTCTTTTTTGTCTAACGCGTGCATTACTTTCCTGTCTATTTTTTTTCGCCTTGGCTATTGCTGCAGCTTTATTTTCTGCGGCTTTTTTCTCGAGTGCAATTCTTCTATTTGCAGCTGCCTTTTCGGCTCTTGCTTTCTTTTCGGCTTGTACTTTTTGCGCTTTTGCACGCATTTCTTCTAATTTTCTTTTCTTTTCATCTGCTGTCGCTTTATTGGCTACCGCTTTATTGGCTACCGCTTTATTGGCTACGGCTTTATTTGATGCAGCTTTATTCGCCGCGGCTTTATTTGATGCGGCTTTATTTGCTGCGGCTTTTTTATTCGCTGCAGCTTTATTTTCCGCGGCTTTTCTATTCGTTGCCGCTTTATTTTCCGCCGCTTTTTTATTCGCTGCCATTTTTCTCTCGAGTGCATTTTTCTTATTCTTCTCTCGTTTTTTTGCTACATCTCTTTGACCTTGCATTTCAATTTCCATCTCTTTTCTAATTTTTTCTGCCTTTTCAAGATTTAAAGCTTTTTTCTCTGCTTTTTCCCTTAACGCTTTTTGTTTCATTTCCATTAATCGTGCGTGTTGTGTATTAGCATTCCTTTTCTTTTGAGCCGCCGCTTCTTCCATAGCAATTTTTTTCTTAGTCGCCACTTCTTCGTTAGCTATTCTTTTCTTTTCGATCAGGGCTTTCTTTTGAGCTGCCGCTTCTTCCATAGAAATTCTTTGTTTTTCATTTTTTTCCTTTCTCTTTCTCTTTCTTTCTTCTTCAATTTCTTTCTTTTTATTTTCTGCTGCACTTGCATTCGTCGCCGCTTTATTTGATTGTTGTTGTTTAAGTTCTCTTTGTTTTTCTTCGGTTCTTTCTTTCTGTTCTTTAGCGCTTTGATTCATTTGTTCTTTTTTCTTTCTCTCTGCTTCCCTTTTCGCATTAAACGAAGCTTTTTGTTTATTTCTAGAAAATTGATTAGCGTACCTTTCAGCTGTGAGTGTGAAGTTCGTGAGAGGTTTTTGTGAACCTATTGTTTCTCTTCTCACGTTATTTAACAAATTTCGTTTTTTGTTTTCATTAAACGTTAAACTAGAAATTTTATTAAGTGCTTTTTGTTTTTTATTCGTATAATTCTGGTTCGATTTTTGTTTTTTATTTTGTTCTTCTTTTTGTTTAGCTTGTAAAAGGAGTTGTTTACGTTGATTCTCTTGTTCCTTGAGCTTTTCCTTCTCTTTTCGCGTTTCCGCGGTTTTGTTTAGTCCTCTTTTTGTTTTTATCGCGGTTATGACATTAGTTTTAAATTTATTTAAACTTTCAGTTTGTAACCTATTTCTAAACCCTTGTTGAGAGTTAATGGGTAATGTCGATGTACTCAACATTTTTTCCAGTATTTTCAAGTTTTGAACTTTCTTATTCGCGGATTCTTTTTTCGCCTTTGCTTCTTCGTTACGCTTGATCGCATTTTTAACGTTTTGGTTTACTTTTTCCTTTTCCTTTTTCGCGTTTTCATTCGATTTCCTTTTTTCTTCAAGTTTCCTTTGTTTTTCTTGTAATTCTAAGTTCCGACGTTTTTGAATTGCATTTGCTTTAGATTTCAAGATATTCACATTTTTTTGTTTATTTATCGCAATTTGTCTAGCCGCAGCAGCTTTTTTATCCTGTTCGTTTCTTTTATTAATTGCGTTAGTCGCATTCGTTACCACGTTTGCTACTTTTTGTTTATTTATCGCATTTTGTTTGGACGCATCAGCTTTTTTAGTCAGTTCGTTCTTTTTCTTGAGTGCTTCGTTAGCATTCTTTTTAGTTTGATTTGCTTTTTCTTGAGCCTTTTCTTCCTTTGCTTTTAAAAATTCCTTTTTACTATTTCCACCACCGGTTTTTGCGTTTGCTGCTGCTTGTTTTCCATTTAGAATAGCTTTTTTCCTTCCCTTTATTGCAGTCTTTGCCCGTGTTTTTGCATTTTCTAATTCATAGCGACCTTTCTTTATTTTTCCAACGAGACGAGGGATTGGAGAAAGTGATTTAATTTGTTGTTCGGACAGTGTGTCATCAACAAACGTTTTTAAGAACTCATCAAATGCGGCTGAATTTCGTTCCGCATTTTCCAGTAATTTTTGTTGAGCTATATTCTTAACCTTTATGTCATACATTTTTTTATTTATAATTTTGATTGCATTTTCCTTTGTTTTTGGTGCAAGAAAACCACCTTTTGCGAACTTGTTTATAACTTTTTTTGCATTCGCGTTATTATCATACTTGTTTCTTAATTCCGCGACATTTGCACTTTTCTGTTTTTTCACATTAAGTTTACCTTTTCGTTCTGTAACGATAGCATCGACTTCCTTTTTCGCCAGTGAAATATTTGTTATACCACCCGATATAACACGCGTAACAACCCCATTTGTTCTAAAATCTTGAGCCCTGAAATTATTTCCATTCAAACTCGTAATGTATGTTTTCAATTCTTCCGCGCGAGCGAGTCTCTCTTCTTTCATTTTTTCGTTTTGTAACCCTTTTTCTTCCATTTTTTGTTTCAATTCTTGACTAGATAGTTTCTTAGCGTTAATCTTAGATTGTTTAGCCTGGTTATTACTTATTTTCTTGTTTAATGTAATTCTAACACTTTGTTTATTTGGGTATATTGGTTTACTACTAAACATACCTGTTTTTTGATTTACATAATTTTGTATAATTTTCTGGTATTTTTCATTTTGGTAACGAGCATTTGTTTTTAACTCGTTTATGTTAGCTTCTCTCTTTTCCTTATTAGCCGCTTTTACTGCAGTATTGTTTTCTTGTTTCTTATTTTCTGTAGCCTTATTAATGGCGTTTTTGTTACTCTTATTTTTCTTATTCTTTTTCTTTTGTTCGATCGCGTTAATAACAGATTGTTTCGATGAATACTTTATTTCACCCTTACTAAATAAACCTCCTCCGGTACGTTTTCGTGATTCAAAATTGTTTATAACTGTTTTTGCATTCGCGTTATCCGTATAGTTAGCTCGTAAAGCATTTGCATTTGCTTTTATACCTTGATTTTGGGAACCTTTTATATCTTTTTTTATATCAGAAATAATGTCTTTTATGGATGTTTTGGGTTCAGCTAAAACGCGTCTCTTAATACCATTACTGTTTTGTATAAACTGTTTTGCATTACTATTTTCGTTTAAGAACTTGCTTATTTCCTCTATTCTCTTAGCATCTCTAGCGTTTGCCAATTTTTGTATCATTCTATGTGCGGTTGTAATTTCTTTACCCGCAAATTTATTGCTGTTCCCATTTTGAACGTTTCTTTTTGTATTTCTTTGTGTTTTTATAATTTGTTGTACATCTCTACTTGATTTATTAAGGGATCTACTTGCTGCAAACTGTTCCAGTTCCGCTATGAACTGTTTACGCGATTCCGTATTTGCATTTTCCTTATTTCGAAATTTTTGTTCGATTTTTTGTTTTGCGTTTTTGACTGTATTACTGAGTGATCGTGGTTCATTGAGTATATTATGTAATTCCTTTATTGAATTTTCATTCAGTTTTAACGTCCCGTTATTGGACTTTAAAAAGGTATTGAGTCGATTATGGTTCTTTTTTTTATAGTTTTTGAATTTGTTTGATGCGTTATTTAAGGTTACATTTGGTCTATTTATGAGATTTTTAATATTCTGGTTATTCAAATTAAGTCTTAAACTACTTGCATTATTATATTTAGCTTTTTTAAGTTTTTGTTTTTTATTATTTTCGTTTTTCGTGTTGTTTATCTCTTTTTGTTTGTTTAGTTTAGCCTGTCTTCTGGCTTCATCCGCCGCTTGCTTTGTCGCTCTTCTTCCCTCTGCTCTTTGCTTTCTTTCTTCTGCTTTTTCTCTCATTTTATTGAGTATTGATTGCTTTTTTATATTACTATTACCGGAAGTACCACCAGAAAACAGTGTTCTTCTAACCGATGGTTGTGTTGACCTTGGTGTAGGGGCAATCGGTTGTGTCACCGACGGTTGTGATGGGAGTGTTCCAGGTGTCGGAGCAATCGGTTGTGTCACTGACGGTTGTGATGGGAGTGTTCCGGGTGTTTGTGTTCGTGGACCTTGTACCGAAGAAGCGGGTGTTGTTGGTGATAATGTACTACCACTTACGTTATTAGATCTACTTTGTTGTTGCGATGCGAGTGGTCCGGATGATTTTTTAAACTTGATAACTTGGTTAATTAAATCTGTATAATCACCTCTATTAATTTGACCGACGTGTTCTTTAGACGCTTTTTTGAAACGTTTGTGCCAGTCCTTAAACGATTCGTTCCCTATATACCCTTCGTTTCTCAATTGTACGTATAACTTTTCGGGTTTTTGGAGATAAAACTTTCTTTTATTCGCGGACATAGAATTAACTTCATTTTGTGATTTTAATTTGAAACCACCCGAGAAAAGACTAGAGAACATGTTTTTTACGCGCCCTCTTTCTATACCCTTAACTTCTCTATAAGGTGATATCCTGTTCGAATTATTTTTTAAGAAATTTGGTTTGTTCGCTTTTCTAAATATATTTCCTCCTCTATTAACGTTATTATTTCCAGTTCTCGTATTAGAATTATAGTTATTATTAGTTCGGTTAGAGTTAGAGTTATTATTGTTTCCATTTTCGCGTTTTATGTTTCTATTAGAGTTAGAGTTAGAGTTATTGTTTTCATTTTCACGTTTTATGTTAGTCATCAAATTATTGGAATTGGAATTAACATTAAATGATTTTACGTTAATTTTCTTCTTATGAACAGTTCTGAGTCGAATTGGTTCCTGTATGTTTAATGAGTGAAGTTTTCGTCCAATTATATCAATTAATTGTGCTTTAGTAAGACTTTTATCCGCGTGACGCACAAGACCTACTTTTTTTGCAATTCTTCTAATACTCGCAACTTTTGTCGATGAATTAAACAGTTTTTCAAATTCCAATATTGATAAAGGTGATTTTCTATCTAACAAATGTGATTTATCCCTACTTAATATAAGCGGTGGTAATGGTAGTTTACCATCCTGAATAGTTGCATAAACATCACATATCTGACTCCTCGATAATTTGATATCGTCTCCTGTGGTTTGCTTAATAAGAGTTTTTAGATTTTTTATATCTATTCCTGGATCGCATGCATCCATTATTGTTATAAACCAACAAAAAAGTTTATAACAATAATTAAGTATCTATACCTTTCATATATAAGTGCATTTTTTCTTCGTATGTCATACCAAAATTAAACACATCTACCTGTCCTATATCAATATCAATAACCTTACTATTTTTTATTATGTTTTGTTGCCTGTTATTTAATGTTGATGTCATTAATGCCTCTGCAAATTGTTTTGGGCTTTTTATATCTTCTATAAATTCTGATTCCATTTTCATTCGAATACAAAGTATTTTATTACCTTTTTTATCCATAAAAGGTGAGGTCGGTAAAGTTTCTAAAGTTCCTCCGTCTACATATACCATACCATCATACCTGTATGAGGAGAATATGAATGGTACAGCTATACTCATACATAGTGCATCTATTACTTTCATATTTGGGTGTGTATCTTTAGAAAAATAAACTGTTTTTGATGTGTTTACACAAAACGCTGATATGTATATCTTTTTTTCTATATCTAAAAATATTGGATCTGATTCTAAAATATCTACAAATTTTTCTCTGATTGGTTTTAAATCAACTAAACCATATTTATTCATAAAACATTTCAAATTAAGTTTAACTAATTTATTACCATCTATTAATGCAAATTTATAAAGTATGTCGTCTATACCAAACCCTAATGCTAACATTAAACATATTATTGCGCCCGCTGATGCACCTGAATATTCTTTTATATTATGAAGTTTGTCTTTTATAGTTTTTAAGTACCCTAGCATTGAGAAAATTCCCATTGCACCCGGTCCTATAACAAGGTATTCCATATCCTCGTTTAATAATACTGAGGAAATTGCTTTCTCAAAATAGCGAAGACTGTCGCGAAGACAACTGCGTGAACCACTGCCGACGAAATACTGGTTTGACCCGACATGAACAATCCCTTTGATCCTGGTGGAATACTCAAGAGCATACCTGGACTGAGAATGATAAAGAGAGTTGTAGTGACGATTAAATCGGTCTTTGTGAGAACCAAACCCATGGATTTGGCAATGAGTGAGAATGCGAGGAAGAAAACGAGAGCGTGAAATAAAACGGCGGTTCGTCCCGTAAGACCATCTCTGAACGCAATTTTCGAACCATTTGTCCTGAGAAGTATTCCTGGACTGAGTGCTAAAAAAAGAGCGGCTGGTAAGGCGACTTTATTGGATGTAATATCTGGGATCATGTTTGTATATATATTCATTACATATTAATCTAGGAACCCTATTCGGAGTTATAAAAGCAAAATTCGACAAAATCGTCGTAATTTGCAAATTTTAAAATTATATGTGACATAATAGCGTCATCTAAATACTGTTGCAGTATTCCCCACATATAACGAAGATGTTCATGATGTACTTCTTCCCAATCGTTTATATGTAGAGGTTCGTTCGTGTGAAATTCGTCTTCCATATCGCTGTGTTCTGCTTCGTTGCCATTCATGGCTTCATAGACGTATTGGTTCCAAACCATTTTTATTTTTCTTGTTGTTTTTTATCTTTGAGACCCGTGAGAGAGAGCGAAGTTGATTCCTTTGTTGGTAAGCTATCGAGTATAAACTTTAATACACTTTCGGCTCTTTCTTCGTTTCCTTCAAAATATGTTACGAGACCATCTTTAACTGAGGTCTTGTTTAAACCTTGTTTTCTGCTACTCATCTTAACTGAAATCTTCCCTTGTTTAAGATTTATAACATCTAAACCATTATCGGTCATGGTTTTCTTAACCTGTAATTTTAAAGATTTTTCCGCCTGTACTAAAATCTTTATATCTTCTCTGGCTTCTGTAATCTGCTTGTTTAGTTCAACCAATTTAGAGACGCTGTTAGAAAGTTCGTCTGACGTTGACGACGACATTGTTTTTATTTATAAATAATACCTGTATTCTTTAAATGACTATTTTAACACAGTGGTCTGCGCATAGTATCTGGGGCAATTGTGGAGTTATTCCACACGAATGGTTCTTTACCGTTTGGTGGGTCCGCTCTGACTTGTTGGTTAGCATTTCTCAATGCACCGCCGACAGTTTCTGGGAAACCGATTTGGGCGCGTGGTTCAAGAAAGTTTTGTCCCGCGAGAATGTCTTCTGGTGCAAATTCACCGAAATCTTCCTGGGAAGCGACTTCTCTTGGGAGAAGGGATGAAGCGAGACCGCTACCCGACTTCATTTCGCAAGAAGCCGAAGTATCCGCAACAGCGCTCGCGGTTGGGGATGGTCCGTCACCCAATGGTGCGTACATACGCTCCTCGACCGAGTAAGTGGATCCGGAACTCATGTTAGTGAAAATAAGGTAGATGACAACTGCGACAGCAAGTGTAATTCCTAATTGTCTTGGGGTAATTTTTTTGCTCATCTTCATAATGTCTTTTATATATAGTAAATACTTTTTTTTATTTCGAATCTGAGTTTTCAAACATACACCCGTCTGGGTATGCTTCAATTTCCTGAGTTTCTTCTACCCCCTTTTTTTCCTCTTCGTTAATTTTTACCTGAACAATATTCCATGACGGACCAAATGCTTTTCTAGCAAACCAGAGCCCTGAGAATTCAACAAAAATTGAACATGTCGTACCTGGAGAAAGTGTTTCAAAATCAACTTGTTCGTTTTTAGAGTTAAAAACTCGAGTCGCTTCGATTTTGTCCGTTGATAAACATTCTTCTTTGGTGTAAGCATTGGTAACCGTTTTTTCTGGTAATTCTTTACCAAACCATTCCACCGCATTTTCAACTGCGGATTCAATACTAGATTCATGAACAGATTCGATCTTCGCCTGATTTTCTTCCCCTGTAATTTCGAATGATACTTCTCCCATTTCGGAGTCGGTATCCAAAACCTTTACACATGGTAATTGGATAAAACACCTCTTTTTTTCGTCTGTGAATGCTGCGACGTGTCGCATACCATCGTCTGCTTTTGTTGGTTTATTGTAAATCATTTTTATATATTACATTGGGTTCATTTCTTTAAACCAATAAAAGGTATCATTGCTGATTTTTCCAAAACTGGTTTTGGAACCCATTGGTCTCTAACTGGTTTGAATCCGTATAGGGTTTCTTCCATATTTACATTACGTATTTTAGATGGTAATGGTCTGGGTTTGGTTGGTCTAAAATTCATTTCATTTCGTACATAGTTTTGATTGGGATTTGATTTCCAATTCATTTTTCCAAGGTTGAATATTTGATTTGATTGCGTTCTTAAATAATTCGGGGGTGTTTGTATAGTGTTATGGTTTGATTTTAAGCCGTAAAATATATCTTTACTCAATTTTTGTTTAGAAGGTGCTGTTGTTGAAAGTTTATATTTTTGTGGGTTGATTTTTGCAGCTTTTTTCATCACACTTGGTCCTACCTTTGTATACGTTCGGAACGTGTGTGCAGGTTTACCGAGTTTAATACCAACTTTTTTTGCAATTGTATCTATAGAATCTGTACTTAAAATCCTCTTTTTAGACATTAGTCTACCTAAAGCGATCATACGTTTCCTATCCTTTTCGGCTTTACCCATTCTGAGACCCATTTTTTGCATCATGAATATGTCTTTTATAAGGTATGCTTTTGTGGGTACGGTTAAGTACTTATATTTTATCGTGTATTTTTTCCCTCTGTTCATGTTTTCATAACTCATTTCCGTTGAAAATGTATTTGTTTTGGCAACATCGTATCCGAGTTGTTTTGGGCGCATAAATGCAATGTCTAGAATACCACCAAAGTTCATATCTTCATTTTTACCCGTTTTTATATTGAACAAACGAAACTTCATATCCAGTGTGAATAATTCAACATCTATGAGTACATTAGACGCATTTTTTATGTTTTTACGTTTAGGTATTAACGAGTATCTACGTGTAACATGATACCCTTTTGATTGTTTACTTGTAGCAGAGTTTAGTCCTATATATTTCGTAACTTTATAAGCCCAATTTGTTCTGTATGCCGCGTTATTCAAGTTATAATTTTTAATATCTTTATTCGTAAAGTATTGCTTAGTTTCTTTAAGAACCGTATCTATAATTTTATAATTATCACGTTGTGCTATTTCTCCAAGTTTATTCCAAAGTAGAAGTTTAACGGCTTGTAATTTACCAAAATATTTATCATCTGCTTTCATTTTGGGTACAAATTTAGTATCTATATCCGACGTTATAACTTTATCTTTTGATTGTAA
>Ga0207896_1000240_pt1 | contig 12046 bp, 11 predicted proteins | sample LinPmetageLP36_FD_184049 | JGI IMG/M metagenome (GOLD analysis project Ga0207896, IMG submission 184049) | Marine viral communities from the Pacific Ocean - LP-36 (SPAdes) | ecosystem: Environmental > Aquatic > Marine > Oceanic | place: Pacific Ocean | collected 2010-06-15 | reverse complement strand
AACGAAGTGCTTGGTTTCTGCGTAGGTCTAGCGACCTTTCTATATATGTCTGCATCGGCCATCAAGGTAATTAAAGAACTCAGAAAGAAATAATGACACCAGAACTAATAGCAATGCTCGGAGGAGGAATCAGTGGTTTCGTAATGAAGCTTATTGGCACTCAGATGGAGAGTCAGGCTCGCCAGTTTGAGCGTATGATTACGTCCCAGCAATCAGCAGATGCCTCAGCAGATGCCGCGGCTAAACGTAATGGTGGTGTATTAGTTCGTAGGTTCCTTGTTGTATCCACCGTCTTTGCCATTGTAATAGCCCCATTCGTCTTTGCGTGGACTGACGTAGGGGTAACCATAGGTAGAGAGACAAACGGCTTCCTAGGGCTATTCAAGAGCCTTAAATGGGATACCGTACAAGGCTTCGTTATTTTACCAGAAATTAGGCAGACTGCCTTAGCCATCGTAGGCTTCTACTTTGGCTCCTCTCAAATTAAATAAATAATATGGCAACTGACAACATAACGGTTTCATTAAAACAACTTAGTAATACTCCGTCTGCATCATTCAGAAAAGATACTACATTTACATCTAACTCTGTAGTTAGGTGTGGTTTTAAAATGGCTGCCGATAAAGAAATTTTAGTAATTCCAATTGATGCCTTAAGAACAGGTTTAAAGTTTATTGCTATAACATCAGATGTAGCACTTACCGCATCAGCATTTAGAGATAGTACAGCAACAGGAACAGCGATAGGTTCGGGAACGGTTCTTGATACTGGAACATTTACAGCAGGTCAATCCAAGCAATCCGATGGTGTTGATTTTTCTTTGCCTGGAAGCGGAAACAATATAACTAATTTTAGAATAACTAAAGGTGCATCCACAGGAGAAGCAACTATATCTTTAGAAATGTATTTTTCAGAAACAATCGTTGAAGCCGACGTTTAAAATAAATAATAACAACTAAATAAAAGAAAGAAATAATTATGGACGGAAGAAAACCAGTAGGTAAAAGTGGCAAAGGTTCGTGCGGCGAAAAAGGCGGCACAAAAAATATGAAACCTAAATACTAGGAATGAAGGGCGTTAAGCACTACAAGAGGGACGGCAGTCTACATAAAGGCACATCCCACAAGATGCCTAACGGAACTCTGCATACCAACAAGTCACACACTAAAACCAGCGTAAAGTTGTTTCACTTCAAGGATCTGAGTAAAACAGCTAAAGCTAGAGCCAATGCCTAAGAAAGCAAAGAGCGGAGGTAAGATATGCCCAGAAGGTAAAGCCTGGGCTAGGCGTACGTTTGATACGTATCCGTCAGCTTATGCCAATATGGCTGCATCCAAGTATTGCAAGGACCCTAACTACGCCAAGAAGTCCAAGAGTGCTAAACGTAAAAGAACATAATGTCACAGCTAGCACAATGGAGAAAACAGAACTGGGTAAGGATTGGCACTGATGGATCTATCAAAGGACCTTGCGGAACGTCGAAGGATAAGAAGAACCCTGACCGTTGCCTCCCTAAAAGAAAGGCTCTTAGTCTTACGAAATCGGAGAGAGCAAGCACTGCTCGAAAGAAAAAGTCAGCAGGAGCCAAAGGACAAACCGTAGTATCAAATACACCTAAAGCAAAAGTAAGAAGTAAAAGTTAATGGCAGACAAGTCAAAGATGAAGTGCAACGTGCCACGCCGTGAAGTTCAAGGCGGGAAGAAGTTTGTTGTGAAAGCCTGCGAGGGTGGCAAGGAAAAGATTGTCCGCTTTGGTGATGCTAATATGAGCATCAAGAAGAATCGACCAGCCCGTAAGAAAAGCTACTGCGCCCGTAGTGCTGGTATTAAAGGGGGAAAGGGCAAGATGTCCGCTAACTACTGGAGCCGTAAGGCCTGGGACTGCTAATGTCAATATCTCATAGAACTAATAGGTTAAAACTAATTGGAGCTCCAGCCGTTGAGCAGTTACAAAATGGTCGGTATCAACTGACCGTTAATTGCACTACTATAAACAGTCGCGATGACTGGTATAGTGCTAATAAGGCTCGCATCTTTCCTGACTTTGGATCGCTAGAATCCGCAGAAATGTCCATTGACGGCTTGGCTCCACGAACAGGAGAAGCCTATACGGATATGCGCCTTGTATCCGTGCAGTCCAGCACACAACAAGGTCAATACATTGTCACCCTAGTCTATCAAACCCTAGGGACTAGCTTTGTTCAGGTAAAAGACGACACCGTTAGTTATGTAGAGAACGGATTAAGGCGCGTAACAAGAAAAAGCATTGCCAAGGCTGGAACAGATTTTCAAAAGACCGTAGGCACTACTTCGATTACATCACAGATTGATGGCGAAGCGGCTGTTACTTGTGTTTTAGCTAACTATGAAGTTGATGATACGGATAGTTATAGAGAAGTAACTGAAGTATATATACAAGCAGGAATACTGAACCTATCTACTCCCCTAGTTGGTGGTCAACAACAAGTAAAGGTTTCAGCATTTAAGCTTACAAGCGCAGAGGTTGACACTTTGTTGTCAGAGGTAACCGAAGACCACAAGCTTATTGATTCGTCCGTGTCCAACTACCAGGGAATTAAAACCTCTCAATACACTTTTGAAGTCGATGATTTTGAAACCAACAGCCAGGGTCAAAATGGCTTAAAGGTATTAACTAGAACAGAGCTGTCTACTACAAATTTTACGGATGGCGACGTTGGCGTTGATGTGTATAAAACTTTAACTCTATCTGGCGAAGAGATTGACAACGGAAACACCATCAAGACAAGAACCAGTTTATTTTTAGAACACGGTCTCTTAAATGAATCAAAGGGTGATGCAAAAAATGGAATCCGAAATGTCAGCAAAACTTTTCTTGGAACCGAAGAGTCGGTTAATGGTCCAATTACTTCACGCTCTGTTCAAAACTCAAATGGTATCAAGACTATTACCGTCAACTTTGCAGAGGGGGAAGACGGAACAGAAATCACAGGAGCCTCTCCTGGACAACTCGTTAAGCAATCTACTTCCCTTGAGTCATTTAACATACCAGGACTCGTGAGGCTGATGAAAAGTGGCAGCAGCGGAGTGCAGGGAAGAAGCAGTTCTGTAAATTATTCGTTTGACTTAACGGGACCAATACAAACAAATGTTTTAACAACTACTTTTGTATTATATCAAACAAGCAATTCTATTGATGAAGCAAACGATTATACATATAATTCTGCGCGAGCATTGTGGAATCCAGGAGGGTGGGCAAAATCTCGCACTAGCGGATTAGATGTCAACAATAAGCCATTTAGTCTTTCAAAAGCTTATAGAGGATACAGGGCCCCTGAAACTTTTGAGCAGTTTACAGCAAACAATGGTAAACTTAATCGCAACGTCTACCCGTATGATACATACGCGCAATATCTGTTTAACAGAAGTTTTTTAACAAAGGTATATATTGATGGCTATCAAATGTCAAGTGATACAGTTCCTACAATTGCTTTAAGCGGAGGGCCAGAAAATCCAGTAGGTCGTAGGTATGTTACAGATGTATCCATTGATCCAGCGTTTACCGATGTAAATGGAGTTCAGTATTATAAGAAAACTATTAAAGTAGCAGATGTTGAGGGTGATCAAATAGATGATGCTTTATCTAGTGATTACAAAGACAATCTGTTGGGCGCATATACAACTACTGGTGTAGGTAGTAATTTTTCAATAAAATTAGATGATTCTTTTCAAGCGGAAGATAATTATTATACTGGATTTTTATTTGTTGTTTATCCAAGAAATAAAGATTCTGGAAATCATTTTACAACTGCCCAAAGAATGATAGTATATGATTATAGGTCCGATACTAATTCAATATTAATAGGCTCGAACATTAATTCTGGCAATGCCGTTGGCTTGTATAAAACTGGCGATGTGGGAACAAATGCAAGTTATGAATTTGCAAGGATAGACCTTACGAGCTTTGTTACCACTGGATCAATTGCGGACAAACTTTCTCTTCGCGGTAAAGTTTTTCTTGTAGGCGAAGGCTTTTCTCCAGAAAATTCCTATGCTGGTTGGAAATTAAAATTTACCAGTGGAGCTTTAAATACCGACAGCTATTTAATTGCAGGTTCATTTACTAACAATTTTCGTCTTTCGGAAGGTTCTGGTACTAACCAGATGAATGACTTTAAATACGGTCAAGTTGCCGATAACGATACCTTTGAATTAATCCCGCCAGCAACCTTTTCATAATGGCATATAATGCAACTTCTGGGATGGGTTCAAATAACCCAACTATAAGCGAAAGGGAAGCCGCAGCTGGGTTAACTTCCGATGGTAATAGGACTACTAACTCGGAGTTTGAACTTCAAAACGCCTTAGAAGCTATTGAAGATTCTCAGAACAAAGGAACCTCTATCATTCGCCAACGATCCAGCCGTGATCGTCGAAGTGCGGAAAAAAAATTAAAGGATGCATACAAAGAAGCAATCAACAATGCAACCAATACAAGCGATAAGCGAGAATTAAAAAAAGAACGCGATGACAAGATTGAAGATGCGTTGCAAAAAATTGAAGAAGCTAAAGCTGCAGCAACTGAAGACCTTAACAAAATGGGGCAAGGAGACAGTATAAAGGATGACGGCACGGACGAGACTGGAAGCGCACCTGATAATTCCAAGAGTAATCCTCCTGGTGGTAGTAGTGGCTTGCCCGCAGGTTTATCTACTATAGATTTGCAGGTATGCGTAAACGGATCGTATCAAACAGTAACCTTTGTTATTCAATAAAATGCCCAGTTATTTATTAGATACTTGTTGCACTTGTCCGAACGACAGTAGTATCAAATATAATTCTTCTTGCGGGTGTCCTAGTGCCTCGGTGTCTTGCACTAGCAGTCAAAAGAATGCCGTTATGTGCGGATCGGTAGACCCTTCGGGTAATCCAAGCACATTTTTTTTAGAGAAAGAAATAACGGGGACGGTAAATCGTTATCTCGATGGCCCCTTAGTTAGTACTACCACTTTTAGCCGTGATGGGAGTGGTAGTTGCACAAATTCAACCGTGAGCACTGGTTCTGAAACCTGCCAAGGTTATGGAAGTGGCCCTTATTATAAAAAAAATATTACAACATTTTCTCCAGATAGTGTAACCGGAGCCGGTTCTAGCGGTAGTGCTTCCGGGGGTAGCGCAGTTAAAACTACAACAAAAAGCTACAGCCCAGCAGGCGGTTGCGTTGAAAATACTAGTTACACAAGTTCTCAGACAATCGTAACAGTAAATCAAACAAACGAGTCCTGCGGCCCGGGCGGTTTAGATTTGAGGCAAATTATTACTGGATCAAGACCTTTAAATTTTGATTCAACTGCCGAGAAGTGGGAAGGAAATATAACTGCGCACATTAGGGAGACGCTATGTGATGGTACTTTCCTAGATGAAGGAGATTACCCCTTTAATGGTGTTTCTGTAAGTACAACTGAAGTCAACAGCTTCGGAGACCAACTAAGCCAATCTGGATCAGAAGGAACATCATACGCAAATGCAGACACAGAAACAAATGCTCTTGCTGCGGCTACCGCCACTAGTGGAACATCCTGTTCTTCCTTATACCAACTTCGAACGGACTCCAGCTCTTTTACCAAACGAACGGCTACTTACTCGGCAACAGCTAGCAACTTATTAGTTGGCGTGGAGTATCGAGGTTGCGTTAGAATAAGGAAACGCCAAGCTTACTCAGGTACTCCTCCCGGCGGAGCAAACACGAACTGGGAAAATGTTACACCAGATACTATATCACCCTTTACGGCTACAAATACAAGCGAAAATATTGCGACCGATGTAAGCGTTCCGAACGCGCAAGGCTACGAATATGAAGTAGTTAGCGCACACGTATGGCCCACATCCGTAAGTTGCGATTGCCCAACCAGTTAAAGACATTAATGATTATTAGAAACCATAAACCAAAGCCCCTCGTATTAAGCAAAGGGCAAATAGCCTCTTTACGCAAACCAAAATCTTTAGGTTTGGGAGACCGAGTAGAACAAATAGCGCAACCCATAGCTAAGGTAATAGACCGAATTGCAGGAACCAATATACAGGAGTGCGGAGCTTGCAAGAAACGAAAGAAAAAATTAAACGAACTATTATAAATCCCCCTATGGTATAATAGGACAAACCCTTTATTTAACACATTATGCAACCTATCTTTGGACAACAGCAGCAAGGCAATTCTTACTCTCTTCCTATGGGGGGTAATAACTTTATGAGAGCAAACCAAATAGGTGGGCCATCTAAAATTAATGTATTTAAAATGCCTCAATCTAATCCTCAGAGGGTTGGTATGCCGTCACAACAATCTCTTATTGGGTCCTCTGTCTCAGGGCAGATGGGTGGACAACCTCAATTTAATCTATTCGGAGCGGATGAGTTCGGAAACCCTAAGTTTCAACTTCCATCGTCTGAGCCAAGGGAATACTTTGGACCATTTAAAAAAGAAGTAGAAGATAAAAGAGCTGGAAGTTTTGAAGAGTTGTTCGGTAAGGACAGTCGTCTGGACAAGCGTAGTCAACAAATGATATTTGGAGCGCAAAGCAGTGGAAAAATGACTAGAGAACAAGCTCAAGGGTTAGCTGGTCGGATACAGGACTATTACGACAATAAGGCACAACAAGGAATTTTCTCAGATATTACTAGTGGAGGATCGCTACTTGGAGGATATACAACAGACGCTGATAGGCAGCGAGAAAAAGCCAAAAGTGGGGCACAACAAATAAAACCAGAGGCATTTGGGTCAAGCTACAGCACACCCCGCAGCGACTTTGTCGGTGGTAGTTCTAGCCCTATCTTTTCAAGTAGCTACGTTTAATTTAAAAAAAAAATATTATGGCTGAATCTAATAGTTTTTACGAATCTCCGAACTTGGACCTGTCAGGACCAGGGGGATCAAATCAACAATCCCAACTCGACCAAGAGGACAAGGAATACGATAACCTGTTGGGGCAATTCTCTGCGGATGGAGTTATAACAGAAGAAGAGCGTGCTATATTAAGTGGTGTATCTAATGGTCAGGGTGTCCAAACTCAAGAACCAGCAACCCCAGCAACCCCAGAAAACGCATTCTTTTCTCCCGGCGGTTTTGGATATGAATATTTAGGAGGAAGATTAGGAGAAAATATAGGTCAATTTGCTGGAGAACAAAAATACGGAACAGGTATAACAGCTGAAGGACAAGCAACGGGGTTTCCAGTAGACCGGCCTAGTCTCGCAGGAGACCTTCTTACCATTCCTGGAACTGCATTAAATGTTGTTGGAGATTTTGTTACGGACCCATTCATAGCTGGCGGTGAATTAGCAAAAGATGCAGCAAGTTATGTTACTGGTGCAAGTGGAGTTCAAGCGCAACAAGCCGCACAATTCGCACAAGACCTAGAAGCCGTTTCTAATATTGATCCATTTACAGGTCAAACCATAGAAAATCCTACCCCTTTTGATTTCAATAATGATCCATCAGCAGGTATGGCTATGAACCAACAAGCCATTGCTGATGCTTTAGCTGGAACAAACGCTCAGAGTCAAGAAGAAGGACAAGTAAGAGCCGCACCTCCAGCTCAAACCTTATCTCAATACCTGCGTTATGAGGATTCTCCAGAACAACGCACGGAACAGTTCGTTGATGAACAGGGTCGTTTAAGACTTAGACCTACTCCAGAGGCTGCACAATTACGGGGATTATCTGACTTCGTTCAGCCCCCTCTTGATGAGCGTGAAATGAGATTAGCAGAGAGAGACAGGCTGCCGGGCGAAACTCAAACAGGAAGAGATACTCGCATAGCACAAAGTAGAACTACTGGTGCTCGGACTGAGGATATGTCCTTTGATGACGCAAAGCGCAGGGCGGAGGGTGAACTAGTCCAGCGAGGCGTAAGGAATCCATCCTCATCTCAAGTCAATGCTTTAGCTGGATTAATACGAGCGCAAGAACCAGAACGCTTGGAAGCACTTAGGATTAAAAGAGCTAAGGATTTGGTTAAACTTAATTTTGAGCCAAAGGTGGTTGAAGTAGAGGGTCAAAAACTTATACAACTGGCACCTGAATACTATCAACCAGTTCGCGCTGAACCCAAGGGGGATGAACCGTTTGAGCCAAGAATTCTGGATCACAATAATTTTATTTATTTTGAAATTGCTCCTAACAGGTTTGAGCGTCAGCCATCCGATGGTCAAACTCGCGATGACATAATAGACCTAATTAAACAAAGGCAGGCAGAAGAGGCTATGGGCGCAACGCCAGCTGAGGGGTCTAATGCAAGTGATGTAAAAAGTTATGCTACTGAAGCAGAAGCTAAGGCTTCGGGTGCAAAGGGTGAAGTTATTATTGGCGGTAGAAGAGCAATCATAGAATAATGGCTATACGATACCTGGACGAAGAGGTAGAGGAATTAAGCATCCGGTATCTGGATGATGAGCCAAGTGAGCCCTCTATTAGATACTTGGAAGAAGACCCCAGCCTTGGTCAAATAGGCACGGGCCTTCTTGCTGAGATTGTATTAGGCGAGGGCGGTAAATACGCTGGTGCTACCGCTGGAGCTTTAGTAGGTGGACCAGTAGGTGCCGGTATAGGTTACCTTACTGGTGCTATAGGTGGAGGCATTACTGGCTCCATAGCCGCCCAACGTCAGGAGGGCAGAAAGGACATATCGTGGGGTCGAGTAACCGCCGATACGCTTCTTAACGTGCTTCCGTTCGGTGCAGGTAAAGTAAGCAAGGGCGCGAAGTTATTACCTAGAGTTGCCAAGTCTACCCTTACTAGAGGAGCGCAGGGTGCTGGTATTTCTACTGCGGCAATGGCTATAGAGAAGGGGATCGAGGAGGGCGAGATGCTTACACTTGACGAACTAATCGCGGCGTCAGGGACGGGAGCAGGTCTAGGCATTGGTCTAGGTGCAGCAGGTGCAGCCCTTAATAAGTCATACAGCAAGCTGTTGAACAAGAGCACAGATGAAATTGATTCCCTTTATAACAAGGGTGACGTGGATGCTGTCAGTGTTGTGGATGCTATCACTGGAGGTAACCCCGCTGGTCGAGTAAACCGAATGCTTAACAGTGTTAATCAATACATCCTGCCATCAAAGGTGATAGGCAACCGCTCTGCCGAAGATGTCCGCAGGGCAGTAAATGAAATAGGGACAGCGAAGGAACTTGCCGGGCGAGCTAGGGATAACCTGGATGGTGTCTATAAGAAACTGAACAAGGCTGACCAGATTGCTGTTGATAAATATATGGTCGGTGAATCCAAGGTATTGCCCGAGGCGGCAAGAGCCTCCGAGGGTATCATCAAGGAATCCAGAGAAATCATTGACGGATTTTCTGGCAAGATAATTGAGTTAAGCAACAAGGGGGTCCTTGACTTCGGGGACGAGGGCGAGGCCCTTATAGGAACTATTAAGAAGAACCTGCAGAAGGGCAGTTACCTTACTAAGGAATACAGATTCTACGAGGATGCGAACTACGTCCCCTCTCAAGAATCCAGAAACAATTTAGTTGATTCCTTGTCAAAGGCATTTAAGAAAGATGGATCTAAAAACTCACAAAAGGATGCTCTTGATATGGTCAGAAAGCTGGACGACAGTCGGGACTTTGCCAGCAGGGGAGTCAGTGCCAAGAGGGGAATGAATGTCATTGCCGAGAACAGTAGACTATTCAAGCAACGAAAAGTTCTGGACAAGACGATGAAAGAATTCCTAGGGGAATACGACACTCCAGGTGAAAAGGTATTCGGAACTATCTCTAGGCTTGGAAGATTGGTCGCACAACAAGAAGCGGCATTAAAGATTTCTGACAACCTTCAGAGTTCTGGTTCAGCTATACGTGCTAATCAAATACCAGTTGGTATGGAGGGTGAATACACTCCTCTTATAATTAACAACCAGGTTATCAATAGAACAATAGGGCAGGATACAGCCAAGGAAAACTTATATGTTCTTAAGGAGGTCAATGAATCCATCAAACAACTCTATGCCACTGGAGTTCCGCAGGACACTAGCTTGCTGGTTGAAAATGTTTTTACTAAAATACTTAGCTCAACTACTGGCTTGACCAAGTTCGTTAAGGTTCCGTTGGCACCAGCCGCTTACTCACCTCAGCTAGTAGGTAATGCCTTTATGATACTAGGCCAGGGAATGAACCCATTTCGTGGTGCTGGCAAGGGGCTACGTGTAGCTGCCAACGAAGTCCTTGGTAAAGGATTAACTCTAAAACAAATACAGAGATACAAGAGCCTAGGTCTAGTTGATAAGGAAATATTTTCTAGCGATATACGTAACGCCTTCAACAAGGGATACAAGCTACTGCCAGGAAAGCTAGGTAAGGGAGCTGACTTCGGTATGAAGAAGCTAGGAAAGATTTATAGTGCTATTGATACAGCAAATCGTATCACCGTGTTCGAGAACTATCAGAAGCAACTCAAGTCCCTTATACCTGGCATTGAGGATGTTAATAGTAAAAACTTTTTGGACGCAGAGACCACAGATAAACTCGCGGCGGAGTTAACTAATTCAACCTATCAGAACTACGATAGAATATCTCCTTCACTTCGATACCTATCAAGGGTCGGTGTGCTTAATGAGTTCGTATCCTTCAACCTTGAGTTAACCAGGACTACATTCAATCAAGCGAAGTTAGCTAAGTCAATGGTAGATGGCTCGTTTGCCAAGAGGATGAAGGATGAATACGGGGTGACCGTAAGCCAAGGTGCTGCCGCATTCGAGGGCTCAAAGAGAATCGTTGCTCTGTCGGGCGCACTCGGTGCCGCCACAGCAGGCATAGCCGCATTCAATAAGTTAAATGGATTCGATGACGAAAAGGTTCGGGCCATTAAGGAAACTGCCGCTCCATCTTGGGATGAGAGTAGTGCACTCCTAGTAGAGGACCAGGGTGACGGCAAGATTGGCTTAATCAATATGGGCTACAGAATGCCAGCGGCTGAACTGACCTCGATGTTTCAGGCGGGAATGGGAACTGGTAGTTACTCCGATGCCGCTTCTGCTGTATTCCAATCCTTCACGGATAAGTTCTTCGGCGCGGGAACAATGAATGCCAAGAATATAATCAATACCTTGCAGGACTACAATCCAAATACTGGTCGCAAGATATCCACTAGCGTCAATAGGCTCGACAGAATCATTGACCAAGGAACCTTCTATGCTAAGCAGGGCTTCAACCCCGGATTTGTCAGTGACATAAAAAAGTGGGACGAAAGAACCTCGGGTGAAATGGGAGCTAGGTATCTGACTGGAGAAAGAAAGTTCAATACTACATATCTAGGTGGAGCATCGTATAGATTCAATCCAATCAATGACAACTTCAGGGGAATCCGCGCGGGTTACTCAGGCTCCCTAAGTCGTTCCAAGAGTCCAAGTGAAGCGGGTCAGGCATACGCTGAATACAACGAGAACTACCGTCAGAACGTAGCTGAAACAATCAAGCACGTTAATAACTTGAGGATACTGGAACAGACTGATGAGGATATATACAAGACGCTTCCTAAAAATTTCTCCAAGTTCTTAAAGGATATGGTTATGCAGGGTAAGGTTCCCGATATGCGTATATCTTCATCCATCTCTGGACCAAGGTTGAAAAGAATTGAAGGTTACGTAGATAACTTCAAGAAGTTACCACGTGAACTTGGGTTCAAGATGCTTGAGCAGGAAGCCGCGCTCGGTAAAATTAAGACGGCTGATGTCAATGACATCATAACTATAGTTAAGCTACAGCAGGGGCTATAAAAAGTTAAGCCCCACCCCCCGAATGATAAGGGGATGAGGCTAGCTTGAGTATGCGGTGGAGGCGTAAAGAAGGTGGAACTACTAACAACCACCCGCCGGGATTACTCCTTGGGCTTACCTCACTCAGCATTATACATCACCGGATTCAAGGAACTCCTTGAGCTTTCGCTTTTCGTCCTGCAATAGTTTTCGTTGCTCCTCCATTCTCTCTATCCTGTAGGATAGGGTCCTGGATTCGTGACGAATCATTTCTATTTGCGTCTGAATCCTTTCGATGTTTTCTTTAGGTATTGGCATAA
>Ga0207896_1000238_pt1 | contig 12124 bp, 13 predicted proteins | sample LinPmetageLP36_FD_184049 | JGI IMG/M metagenome (GOLD analysis project Ga0207896, IMG submission 184049) | Marine viral communities from the Pacific Ocean - LP-36 (SPAdes) | ecosystem: Environmental > Aquatic > Marine > Oceanic | place: Pacific Ocean | collected 2010-06-15 | reverse complement strand
CAGCTTTAAAGTTATTACCTACTGTAAGTTCATTTAATAACTGTGTTATAGCATCCATTAATCTATAGTGTAAATTATATTCTCTTAATGTTTCAGGTTTAATTTTAAATTTTTTATCTAGTTCATCTCTCATTTCTATGAGTGCTTCTTTCATAAACATATTTCTTAATTCTTTATCAATTTCTATCTTCATCAGATTCATCTTTCTTTATATTAACTGTTTTTCTACTAGAAATCCATGCTTTAGGTATATGCATACGAGCATTAGCATGAGGATCAGCCCATGTAGATCCTATACATATGGCTTCTTTATTTTCTGATATTAAAAATCCAGCAGTAACTACTTTAGCTAATTCAGGAGGTTCTATTTCTCCCCAATCTGCATCACATTGAGCATCTTTCCACTCAACAACAGTTATACTATTCGTATTAATTTTAGGTACAGGTTTTTTAATCATTCGGTATCTCCACAGGTTCTATAGTTTCAGTAGGTATTCTAAAAAACTTTTCACCTTTCCATACATACTTATTAGGAACTTCAACAAGAGGTGTCTCAGCCAACGTTTCACCTTGAATAATATAACCATAGGTTTGGTCAGCATTAAGCACGAGAAAACAGATCGGAAGATTGTACTTGTCTTTGTTAAGAAACTTAGCTTTTCTCCCTGGTATTTGCAATTTTTCATATTGAAATTCTTTTCCTTTCCAAGGTCTTTTGATTTCAACTTCACAATAAAAATCTCCATTAGAATATTCATCACCACCCACAGGTGTAACTATTAAGTCAGGGCCATATCTATCTGTGTTATCTACTACATGATAGCCTTTGGCTTTCCAATATCTTTTACCTGCATCTCTTGCAAGTTTATCAAACTCTTCAAATAATTTTCTATCAAATTTTTTAAACATAATTTACCCCTCACAAGCAACACATTCTGCTGCATCTTTTAAAGCATCTCTTGGAATCTGAGTGCCTACTTTATCTGCTTGGTTTGCTGCACTAGTTCTTAAATAATATAAACCTTTTAAATCTGCTTTCCAAGCTCTTACATGCACAGAATTAACATAACTTTTATCACTACCAGCAGGAAAGAATAAATTAACTGACTGCCCTTGGCATATAAATGTTTGTCTATCTGAAGCATGTTCTATGATCCACTCTTGATCTAATTCAAAAGCTGTTTTAAATATAGACTTCTCATAATCATTTAAAAAAGAACAATGCTTTACAGACCCTTCATTACCAATGATAGATTTCCATACCTCATCTGTATTTTTTTGATATTTTAATAATACCTTTTCTAAATATTTATTTTTAATTAAGTGCGAACCTACTCTAGTTCTATGTACATAAGCATTAGATTTAACAGGTTCAATACTAGGTGTGCATCCACATATGATAGAGCTATTAGCATTAGGTGCAATAGCTAGTAAGTGTGCATTACGTTTGCCTGAACCTTTCATATCTGATGGCTCACCTTTTTCTTTAGCTATTAATCTACTTTCTTCTAAAGAATGCATTTTCATATCTCTAAAGATACGTTTATTTAAACCCTTTGCAACAGCACTTTCAAAAGATACATTCATTTTTTGTAAGTAACCATGAAACCCCATAGCACCTAGTCCTAAAGATCGTTCAGCTATGGCACTACGTTTAGCTTTAACTAAATCATCAGGTGCATTATCAATAAACTTTTGTAACACATTATCTAAGAATCTAGTTAGATCTCTGATCATAGTGGTATTTTTCCACTCATCATACTTTTCTAAGTTAACACTAGACAAACAACATACAGCAGTACGTTCTTCATTAGTAGCTAAATGTATTTCATTACATAAATTGCTACCATGTATTTTTAAACCTAACTTCTTTTGTTCTTCAGGTAGATGTTTATTAGCTGTGTCTATAAAGTTTACATAAGGTGAGCCTGTTCTAAACCTAGCTTCTAATATACGTTGCCATAAATCCCTAGCTAATATAGTATCTCTTACTACCTGTGTATCTGGATCTTTTAATTCCCACATACTGTCAGATTCTACAGCTTTCATAAAGTTATCAGATACGTTAATAGCATTGAATAGATTAAAACATTTACGATTAGCATCACCTCCAGTAGGTAACTTAAAATTACAGAACTCCACAATATCAGGGTGAGATACGTCCATGTATGCTGCATAGCTACCTTTCCTAGTTTTACCTTGTTTGTATGCTGTCATTTGTGAATCAACAACCTTTAAAAAAGGAATAGGGCCAGGGGATTTATCACCGACTGCCCTCACATCAGACCAGTGACCCCCAACCCCACCACCTTTAACAGATAACCATGCTACTTCAGAGTTGTGAGATATTAAATTTTGTAATGTATCACCTACATAAGTTAAGAAACAAGATATAGGTAAAGCTTTCCACTTTTTACCTATGTTAGGTGCATTACTAAGGACAGGACTAGCAAACATAAACCATCTCTTACTAGCATAATCATATATACGTTGTGCAAATTTTAAGTCACCTTCACAATATGCAACAGATGCTCTAGCAAAAGCTTCTTGAGGAGATGTCTCATGCTTAAGCATATAGTAATCTCTCAGTAGTTCTTTAGCTTGTTTAGATAAATCTGTATCTCTTGTATAACAAATGTTAATACCACTATAACTTATAGTATCCATTACCAATTTTTTCCTTTAGTTTTTTTTAGTAGCTCAATCATTTTATTTAAGTACCATAAACATTTCTCAGCATTTTCTAAGGCACTTCCTTTGTGCCACATTCTTAGCAAATACTTGATACAGTTTCCTTGACAGTACGATATTGCTTCGTAGTCACCTAATGTATCTACAATTACATCTATGGTTTCATACTTGCCTTTATTATAATGAGGAGGATGATTAACTACATCAACATCATACATACTTCCTTTTTCTTTTTCCCAAAACTCTGCATTTTGTTTCTCCCAATTATACAAATCATCTCTTAGTTTCAATGTATATCTCCCTCAGTCTTTGTCCAAGTAGATAGTTTTATTACATTGTCAGGAGTGTTTTCATATTCTGAGAACCCCTCTTCTTGTGCCACTTCATCCATCTTGTCTGAAACTCTTTTAGCAAACTCTAAATCTGTATTTAAAAGATGAAAGCATGTAACTAAAGCATACAATACATCTCTTAATTGTTCTGTATCTTCATCATTTAATTTTTTTGAAGGCATTATCACAGCAGATAAATCAACTGTGCTATTCCATTTCTTATTAGTAAACTTAGGTTTTAATATTAAAGCTAAGTCATCTTCCCCTATAGGGTTTTCATTATCTGTTTCAAAGTCAATCATTTTTTTTCTCCTGGAAAGGGTATAAAAGTTAGTATTTTTTCTGATGATCCGTCTTCATCAATCCACTCACTAGGTATTAGTTTTAAATGATACAAAAATCCGTACCTATTACACCAATCTGCATAAGTAGTTTTACTTTTCTTACTGAGTTTTCTTTTTATAGATTCAAAAACAAATCGTATGTCTAAGGTAGGGTGCTGTTTTTTAATCAGTAAATGTTTACGTCTATCTTGTGCTGTAAATAAACCTTTGCTTTCTATTATTATTCCGTTAGGTAATAGAAAGTCAGGAGTATATTTTCTGTATGATAAATCTTCCCACTCAATCTTTAAGGGTTCATACTTAGCAACAACACCTTTACTTTGTAAATCTTTTTGTACCTTAACCTCTAATCCACTTCTATAACCTTTACGTTTAGAAGCTGCAAAAGATTTAGCATTAAACACTTCGGATCTCTGTATAACAAACCATTGGAGGTATCTCTGCTTTAGAAACTAGTGATGGTCTTTCCTGTAGGTTAGGCCAACAAGCATGTTTGTAATTACAAAAATTACATTCAATACCTAGCTTACGATTGCCTGATGGTTTTTTTCGGTAGGTTTCTTCAACGTCCTGATAGCATCTCCGAAATCTATTTTCTTCAAGTTCTTCAGTTAGAGCTTTGGTTTTTTTAACACAGGTATCTGTGTTTATGTTAGAGGCAGCAACATATTTAAAATTACCATTAGCTTTATTGATAACCCACCAACCACCAGGCTTTGTCTTTGTAGCTAAAGAATACCCTGCCAATTGGGATACATAACCAAAGGAATCGTGTTCAGCAAGAGTGTTGTAGTCCTTAAATTTATTTTCATAAGACCAAGGACTAGCAGATTTTATATCATCTACAGCATCATTTGTAATGAGATCAGGAGTACCATCAATGGACTTACCATTGTCTAATTTAAGAGTAACCTTTTCACCATTCTTGTATTCAACACCAGCTTGCTTAAGTATACCTTTGAATACAGCCTCAACTATGTCACCCATCATCATGGTCATAATAAAACTAGCTGATGGTTTACTAGCAGCTTCAGGTTTGTTTTTATCAAACCATAGTTGACAATAACTCCTACCAATATTTGACATTCTTAACGTAAATTTATTGGATCGTTTGTCAACAAACTGTTTTGTTAAAGCCTCACGAACATCATTAGTAATTTGATCTATAACTTCAGGTGACATAACAGAGTCTTCTGATTTAAGACCACTAAGATATTTGTGTATCTTTATTTCGGCAGGGTGATTCATTAAGCTGCTTCTTCTATATCCACAAACTCATCTACTACTTCCTTAGTTTCAGTATCACTTTTATTTTTAAGTGCATCTGTATGAGCAGTTCTAATATATGTATTGTAGTTCTTAATCCACTCATTAAAGTTTGTAAAAGTTACCTCATCTTCTTCTTTAAGATCTAGTTCAACTGGAGCTAGTTTAACTGTTGGCAGATAATACTTAGCCCCTGTAGGAATAGTCTTCTCTTCAGTTTCTATATCAATATCATGTTGAGGTAGTAAGTGATTCTTCTTAGCCATCTGTGCGATAGGAGCAGCAAAGGTTTTAAATGCATCCCTATTATCTACTTCCCAAATGAAAGGCACACTAGAAAAACTTTCTTTTACTTTGTCTATCTCATTTCCTGATTCATCTACAGGATTATGCATAGTTACCTCACCAAACAAAACCCTCACACGTTTGATAGACTTTAAAAGATTTTTAGTTTCATCAGGTAAACTCTTGTAATCCTCTATCCAACCACTAGGCTTGCCACAGTTAGCACCACCTGTATTATCTATAAGATCTGATTTTAAATCATTAGCCATGATTGTTTTTACGAACATACCCTTACCATCATCTTGAGTGATGTATCTCTTATACATAAATTTTTGTTGAAACAATCTAATAGTAGCAGTAGTAGAAAATATTTTTCTATCGTCTTCAGGCATCTGTAAAACATAAGAGCCAGCATCTACTACCTCTACACGTTTAACTTTACCTTTGACAGTTGTTTCCCCCATCACTCCTGTATGATTGATCTTTAATCTTGCTAATGTAGAGCCACCTTTTTTCTTCTCCATATCAGCACCCATGCCCATAGCTTCAGCAAGTTGATTAAAATTGTTTGTATCTTTTAAGTTTACTAATTCAGTCATAATATTTGTTTCCTTATTAAAGTTTATATATCTATTTGTTCTAACCAATTGTTACCTATCTTTGCATCTAACAACAATGGCACATTAAAGTCTATGCCATATTTAGTTTCTAACAAACTAACTAAATTCTTTTCTACATCTTTAATTATGTCATGCACCTGAGTAACTTCATCAGGATGTATGTCTATAACTATAGAGTCGTGAACTGAGTTTACCACAACACTATTTAATTTGTCTAATCTATTATAGATTTCAACTAAAACTAATGGAACAATGTCGGCTGTGGCAAACGATTGTACAGGATAATTTTTTAACTGTGTAAAATTTGTTACTGTTCCATCTCTTCTACGTTTTGTATCAGGGAAAGAAAACTCTCTACCACTTGGAGTTTTTATGTAGCCATAGCTAACAGCTTGAGTGGCTAGTTTCTTATGCCACTTACCAATGCCTTGATATTTCTCTAAAAAATGTTCATAGTATCTAGCTTCAGCTTTAGTCCTACCATAACCTGATGCTCCATACAAAGGTGCAAACGTATGTGCTTTAGCTACTTGCCTGGTAGTAGGTTGTCCTGCATCACTAATAACCTTGGCAGTATAAGCATGTACATCAAACCCTTCCGTAACTTCTTTAATAGCTGTAGGGTCTTGACTTAGAAAAGCTGCCACTCTAAATTCTAATTGTGCAAAGTCAGCTTCCATAATCTTGCCACCCTTAAACCTAGAGATAAATACTTTCTTAACAGGAAAGGTTGAACCCCTTGGCATGTTCTGCATATTAGGATTAGCACCTGAGAATCTACCTGTAGATGTTATATGCTGATTAAGTCTTACATGTAACCTATCATCATCCTTTATAAAGTTTTCAATACCATCTACAAAGTTAGATAGATAACTTGTTATCGCAGATAATCTTTTTAGTTGTCCTAAAAATACTTGTGCCTCTTCCATACCTTTATTAGATGCAACTCTTTCTAGTATTTCCAGGTTACCTTTAGATGTAGAGAACCCATTAGCTGATGCCCACTTAACAGATGGTGCTGAGAATTTTAATCCTGCAATATCTTTAGACTCTTGATAATTAAAACCACCTAGACAAGCACCACACTTAGATGGCTTCTTATAAGGTGAACCATCTTTCTTCTTCTTATATACATACCCTTTACCTTTGCATACAAGACATTGAACAGCTTTAGTTTTATACAAAGTCTTAAAGTTAAACTTAACTAAATTTTTAAATGCAGGTACAGGTAAGTTAGGTTGTATAGTGTCAGCCCATCTCTTTTTATCTATAGGTTTCCTACTAAATAAAACCCATGACAATTGTTCAGGGCTACCAAGATTGACAGGTGTATCCCCCATCAAGTACCTAGTGTACTTATTAAGTTTCTTTTCTAAGTCTAATTTCTCTTCCTCAAACTCTTTTCGTACCTCACTAAGTTTAGTCCTGTCTATTTTAAAACCTGATTGATACATCCTAGCAAGGACTACAGATACCTCATTAGTTATTTCGATTGTCTTAGACAAACCCTTATCCTCGACTCCCTGCAATCTATTTTGTATCTTCTCGTATACCTCCTTGGTCGCACCGATATCATGTCGGAGGTAGGTTTCGAGTTCGAGTCTTGGAATTTCTCTTGTACTATATCCTCTTTTAAAATAGTCTTTGAGTGTATCTTCTTTTTGTGTTTCACATTCATACCTTTCCGCAACTTTACCCAACCCTAGTCTATCAGTTATGCCACGTTGTAATACATACTCAGCTAACATAGTGTCAAATACTTTACCCTCATATTTAAACCCACTCTCCCACAACCATAATAGATCGTGGGATATGTTGTGTCCTATAAGTAATGTTGTCTTATCTAAATAATCCTGAACAGCAAACCTATTAGATATAAGATCATCATCTCTAGTAGTATCCATGTGGTCGAAAATATAAGTGGATGGATGTTTAGCAACCAGTGACTGAACACCAACCATAACCAAAGAATTACCCCTCTCGAATGGGTCAAGGTGTAACTTATTGTTTTTAGTTGTTGTTGTATTTTCAACATCAAGTACTAGTTCCATGTTTCTTTTCTCCTAAATTTGTACCCATTGTTGTGGCAAACTTTTGTCTTGAAGCATTAGCACTACCTACATATCTTACCTTGCTCCTAGCATCAATACCATTTATTCTCTCACCTAACCATCTGATAACAGGCACAGCCATGCTATTGCCTAGTGCTTTATACCTGTGTCCGTCAGGTGTATGAGGTCTATTGTTATAAGGTATCTCAGTATATCCACATGGAAACCCTTGTAGTCTTTCACACTCTACAGGTGTCAGTCTTCTAATTACAGATTGATTTACTAAAGGTGTATTGTTGCCACCTGTACCCCATCTAGCAGTTACATCATTAGGATGAGATTCATATACAATAGGAGTGTCTGTCATATTTTCCCACCTTGCTTTCATGGTAGGGGATGTTTGCTCAGTATCTCTGTATCGTGCATCTTTAGCATGAGCCTCATATACAACAGCATGAACATCTGTCTTAGTTAAAGTGTACATAGTATTATCTTCAGATGCACCCACTCCATTTGGCCCAGCTTTCTCACTTCTGCCGATTAGATTACCTTGAATAGAAACAGGTACAAACTTAGGACAGTCGGCATTTATATGTTGATCTTCTAATCCCAACTTATCGTGATAAGCTACATCAAGTGTGTTACTTATTCTCGCAGGCCACCTGTTGTCTGTAGTAGAGCTTCCTCTAGTTTCTTTGGTAGAATCTTTCCCCTTTTGTCTGCTCTCCTCAGTATCCCTCGACAGGCTTTCGGACTCAAAGAGTATCTCTGCGGCACTTCTCCAGTCTCCTGAAGAACATCCAACAACAAAGACTCTTTTACGTCTTTGGGGTACTCCGAAGTATTGAGCATCCAAAGTTCTGTAGGCGAACCCATACCTGATTTCTTGAATCGCCCTGATGAAGGAGCTAAAGTCTTCTCCTTTGTTAGAGGACAAAACTCCAGGGACATTTTCCCAGATGAAATATTTGGGTTTAAAGTGGTCAAGTAATCCAATATAGGTGAGGGCAAGGTTTCCTCTTGGGTCTTCAAGTCCTTTCCTGAGTCCTGAGATACTGAACGATTGGCATGGTGTTCCTCCGATAATAAGGTCAACTGATTCATTTATGTTCCACTCCTTGTAGTTAGTCATGTCACCTAAGTTAGGCACGTTTGGGTAATGGTGTTGCAGAACAGCAGACGGAAACTTATCTACCTCAGAAAAACCTAGAGGATTCCACCCTAGTTTATTCCAAGCTACAGTAGCCGCCTCTATTCCAGAACATACTGATATGTAGTTCATGATGAATATACTCCTGTATGAAAATCAAACTCACAATTAACAATCCTATGAACTCCTGATATTTTATTCTTGACAATGTTTAGATACCTTAGTCCATCGTCTTCAGTCTGATCGTTCATAGGGGGATTCCTAGCAATAAGAATCATAAGATCCGACTCTCCTGCTAGACCTGTTTTACTACCCTCAATCATAGCTTGGGATAAAACAATCTTACCCTCTGCCTCTGCCGATAACTGAGTGCAGTAAACAACTAAACAGCCATACATCTTACCTATATTCCTAGCATAAATTGCATTGGCTTTTAATGCTTCATGGTTATTAGTGTTAGCCCCCTCTTCAGAAAACTTACTACCAATATCCATGACAACTATGTCAGGCTTGTAACTTTTTATTACTGCCTCTGCCCAACTCATAGGCTTACCTGTAGCATCTAAGAATTTTAAATTATCTTTGACAGGATCATACAATCTGTGAGCCTCATTCTTGTCCTTGATAATTTGTTTCATAGTCATACCTGTACAGGCTGTCATATATCTGGATGCTATTCTCTCAGGCTTTTCCTCATTGCATAGGATAAGAATCCTAGCACCCTGACTAGCCCAACCATTTGGACTAGCACAAAGAGTTGCATGGAAACTAGACTTACCTACATTTGATCTAGCACCTATGACAAACAGCATACCATTGTCAAGTCCATTGACACCCTGAAACAAAGAGGGAATGTTGAACTGCCATTTGTTATTACTACTAGCACTAGCTATCAAACCCTCAACACTATTGTCTACAAAGTCTGTCTTAACAGATGGCATAAAATTATCTTGGTAACTCTCAATAATATTTTTCAAAGGTTCAAGTGTTGTCTGATCCCCATTGACATATTGAAATCCTAGATTAGCTACAACCTCTCCCACATATTGCCTGTTTAAATTAGATAGCAGATCAGTAGCTACATCAATGCCTACGGCTGATGCATTATCTATCTGCTTAAAATATAAATTGAACTGTTGCTTTTGAGATGTAGTTAGTGTTGGATTAGATGTAAAGAATAAACCTTTGACCTCATCTAGCTGTAGGTCACGTTGATAATCAGACATTGCATTATCAACTACCTGTTTAATCTTTCTTAAATCCTTAGTGAATAGATTACTTGTGCAAAGATTTCTAGTACCCTCATGAAAATCCTTAGACAGTAAACTCTTTAGTAGTGAATGTTCCATTAAATTCCTTTATTGTATTTGTTATGAATAAAATATCTTCTTCTCTCCTATACTTAATATCATCAAGCAATTTCAAAGCTACTGCCTTGACTCCATTTGCTTTCAGTACTCTAGTATAAGCAATAGTTTTAGTTGCTGCATCAGGATCAAGTGCAACTATCACACGTTTAAAACTTCTCAATGCTCGCACATGATTTGCATTAAGTGTAGTTCCTAATATAGCCACACCTGTTGCTCCTAAAGTCTCAATCACACAAGCACTTACGACATCCTCAACTACAATAGCTAATTGATGTTGACCCCTAATAAAACCTTCAGCATATGTACCATACCTTTTCCATTTAGGTATAACACTATCATCAATAGCTCTGCCTACGGCATCTACTAATTTGCCATCATCTTGTACAGGAAATACAATTCGATCTTCTTTAATATCGTAGTGTAATTCTAAATCTTCTGCCCATAGTCCATACATATCACAAAATTTATCTACAATTCCTTTAGGTGAATTGTCTAAGCCAGAGTCATAAGGTGTGTAAGGTTTTACCCATTCAGGTAAAGAAAATACTTCAGGTAATTTAACATTCACAGTCTTATCATCAGTATTTATTTTAAACTCTTTCATACGTTTCCTTATTTCATCCACCGACATTGGTATGTTTGTAGCACCTGAGAGTGAGCAACTATTTGCATAGCAGTTCCATACTAGCTTACCCATTTGATTAGTAGCTGTAAAAGTATTTGACCTACCACACTCAGGACATTTACCTCTATGTCTTTGTCCATCTGATAAGTCTAAGTCCTCTACATACCTGAGTATGTTCACAGTATATCACCTTTGCCTGTTGCAGTACGGAGTCTATAGGCTTCTGAAGAAGATGTCAAGGTGTTTTTCATATAAGGTTTTAAAGACTGAGCATTAGCATGACCTGTGACTGACATGATCTGTGGCAAAGGTACACTAGCCTCAACCATTTCAGTTGTACCTGTCCTTCTCATGTCCATAATCCACAAGTTGTCAGGTAGTTCTGCCTTATTACGAATGTTCCTAGCTATAGTACCTAAGATAACTTTGTCGTAAGGTTTCTCCTGGATTTTTCCGTATGCTATTCGAGGTGCTATGTAAGGTTGAAACCCCATGTCTTTGTGCTGTTGCACAAGTATCTTATGTAGTGAGTCAGGTGTAGGTAACTCAACTCTTGCCCTACGTTTTGACTGTTCTAGTTTTAAAACTTGATCCTCAAAAGAATAGTTATCAAACTTTAAGTTAGTCATATCCCCTAGTCTTTGACACCATGTGTATGCCATATGAACTATAAGTCCTACTGATCTCCACTCAAACTTGGAGTATGCAGTATCCAGGAATTGCTTAATCTGTTCTTGTGTCCACACCTCTTGTCTAGTCCTATGAGATAACTTTTCGATATGAGTAAATGGATTGTGCATACATAGTCCTACCTTTATTCCGTAATTAAATACTCTACTCATAACAGATCGAGTGTGATTAGCTGTAGGTACACCACGTTTAGCCCATTCGTTATAGGCTTTTTGCACCATAGGTGTAGTCAAAGTCCTGACCTTGTGATCATATAAATCTGTGCCATGTGGACTAGCCCCACAACATATAGAGATAAAGTAAGTGTAATCCCTTTGAGTGTTGTCCGATAGTTTGTCATAGGATAAAGACTTAACGTAATCTTCTACTACCATACCCACAGTAGTTGGTTTTTTTCTAGGCATTAACTTGCTCCCTTGCATAAATGATAATCAACCATCCTATCTGCAAACTTTCTCCCATAGGCTACTCTTGGGATGCAACTGTCAGGTTCGGATGTGTTACCTGTATAAAAATATATTTTAAAAGTATTGTCAGAGGATGCATGAATCTCACACCCTCTTGACCTGTCACCATTCCATTTGTAAGTTGGCTTATTCATACTTGTCAAAAACATAATCTGTAAATAATCTAAAAATTTCTAGGCTATCTTTTGACATGATCGTAATCCAATTATCGTACTTCCATTGCTGAAAATATT
>Ga0207896_1000234_pt1 | contig 12277 bp, 12 predicted proteins | sample LinPmetageLP36_FD_184049 | JGI IMG/M metagenome (GOLD analysis project Ga0207896, IMG submission 184049) | Marine viral communities from the Pacific Ocean - LP-36 (SPAdes) | ecosystem: Environmental > Aquatic > Marine > Oceanic | place: Pacific Ocean | collected 2010-06-15 | reverse complement strand
ACCGCTTTAAGAATACTTTCAATATCTGTACCCCCTTTTCCTGCAGCTAAAGCTAAATACTCTGTATCTGATATATCACTTCCAAAAAAACCTTTTAACTGTTTTATATATGTTCCATATGTTTTTTTGTTTTGCATCATCTTTTGATACTTAGGTAAGCCTAATGTTCTAGCATCTTTTAAACCTTGTTTAATAGTATCCTTTCTATCAGCAGACCTTTCATTAATACCTCTACCTAACTCTCTCATTAACCCTACTGCAAAACTCATCTTAGGATACCTTTCTCATTAAACCCTTAACAGGTGGACTTTGTTCCATTTCAATATCTGTATCTTTAGGTTCTATTCTAGTTGTTTCTTTTTCTTCTGTCTGTTCTACATCTAATTCTTCTGATACTTTTTTAATTAAAGTTAATCCATTGTCTTCCATTAATTGTTCTTTTGATGCACCTTTTAATTCAGAAGACAATAATGCAGCTAATCTCTTTTTCTCTTTTTCTTTTTTAGCTCTTGTACCATTTTCTATTTCTTTTAAACTACTTATATAAGTCATTCCTATTACATCTGCTTGAGCTTTAATATATGATTCTATTACAGGATTTAATAGATACGCTACATCCAATGTGTGCTTACCATTCATTGTTCCACCTGTAGTTATAGAGTCTGCAATTATATCTATAGGTACACCCATATCAATCATAACCATTAAATCATCTTGAACTTCTTCTTCAGATAATAGTTTGATGTAATAGTCTACTCCTTCTTCAACAGTATTAAATGTAGGCGGTTGTTCCCAAGGATAGTTTCCCATTTCTCTAGTTAATGATTCCCCTGGAATAGGTGCTTTAAAGTTAAACATTATATTATCTCTTTCCTTTGGCTAACAGAATAAAGTTGTATGGTTTTACCGTCTTTAGGTTTACTTGTTGCATCCAATGTTCTAGACTTAGGAGCAAAAGTATTAATAATGTTATTGTCTTTGTCTAAATAATTGTATATTACAGGTCTATTGTAGTTACCTTTTTGACTTTTAACTTGGACAAATTCAATTTGATTGTCGGGCATAAGTAAATTATACTCTGATGCTCCTCTAAGTGCAAGACCATTTACTGTAAAATTTCTATTGTTTCTCTTTACAGATATTGTATCTAGTAACTGTACTGCCATTTCATCTACATCTTCGTTTCTTAATGCACGAATGTAGCTAGGCATTTCATTAAAATTAGTATTAGCAAAAGTAGATAGTATAGACATTCTCTGGCTAGAATTAAATTGATTAAAATCCACTTTATTAAATCTTTTAAGAAGTGCATCGTTAGTTTTTTCATAAAAAATGTTAGCAAATTCTCTGTCGCTTAAATCTTTATATTGAGGAGAGCTTCTATCCATCTTGTATAACTTAGCAGATTTTACTGTTATCCCATACGGTAGAGTGTCTATATTTAAAACATTATCTCCCCCTTGTGTTCCTTCAAATATTCCCATCTGGTCTACAAATTCAGGTACACTAAAATCTGCATTGTCTTTTTTAGGTGCTACTACAGGTAAAGAATCTTCAATTACATCTTCAACTTGTTGTTCTTTCAATTCTTCTAAAGTTGTAGATGCGTCATTAGTCATATCCATTTTTAATAAGTCATCAGCATTTTTTTCTGCATTAAATAATCTATCTACTCCTTTAGATAAATTGTTATCTTCAGACCTAAAAAAACCTAATGTTTTAGCAAACGAATTTAATAATCTATTATTTTTTTCTTTTAAAGTATTAGGTGTTATGTTTCTTTTATTAGGTATGTACATTTCAGGTGGTATTTCAATTACATCATACGTACTACCATTATCTACATATTTATTTTTCATGGCTTCTTCCATGACTTCTCGTTTATTTTCATTTATTTGTTTAAACATATCTTTTTGAGCTTGGTCGTGAAAATCGAAACTAGTACTTTTTGATTTTTTAAGCTGCTGTATTTGTACAGGTCTAGATAAAGGTTTAACACCTATACCATTCCTAGATTTAGGAATATTTTCAGATGGATTATTTACTTCGTACAAACTTTCTTGTATAGTTTTATTTATATCTTCAATTTCTTCCATTTATTTTTAACCCATCCATGCCCAAAAAGCATCTGAACCTGCAAACGCATTAACTACTGCACCTACTAATGTTCCTGCTGCTTCTGATTTAGCAGCCTGTTGATTCATTTTAGCTAGTATTACTTCATGTGCTTGTGCGTCTTTAGTTGTAGCTGTTTGAAATGCCATATTCATAATGTCTCTATCTCTTTGCCATAAATTAGCATAGGCTTGTGTTTCTATGCCTAATGAGTTTTGAGCATTCATTTGATTAACTGCATTTTGAGTAGCGTTATTTGTAGTAGTTACAGCCCTACGCCAGTTAGCATTAGACTCTGCTATTATTCTAGAGTTTTCTGCATTCCACATTTCTCTTTGATTTATCATTTGAGAATTAAATTGAGCTATAGAATTTACAGCATTAGTATTAAACTGACTCATACCATTTATAGATGATGCATTTTGTATATCTGTATTATTAATTAAAGATGCAAAAAACTTATTCATCTCATTAGAGCTTTGAGCATTTATATTTTTAGCTGCGTTTTCTGCTGCTGCATCTGTAAACAAAGATTGAACTCTAGATTGAGCTTCAAACATAGCTGCCTGTTGGTCAAATGCTAAGTTAGTCATGTCCATCTGTAAGAAAGCTTGAGCATTTTGCACTGCAGCTTGTTGTCTATTGTTAAGATTAATCATCTCTATCTGAGACATAGATGCAGCATCTGCCATAATCTTAGCTTGTCTGTTATTTAAATTAGCTATATCTACTGTAGCAGCTAATCTAGCATTTTCTATAGCTATTTGCTGTTCTGCACTAAAATTTAAATTAGCTCTAGCTTCAATTTTACTGGCATTCATTACTCTCATTTGAAAAGCTTGGTCAAACTCCTGACCTATAAATGTAGCTCTTTGTTCTGCAGCTAATAAATTTCTAGCTTGCCTATTAGACAAGTTTTGTAAATCCATATCTTGATATACTTTAGCATCTATTTGAGCCATAGGTACAGAAGATTCCATAAATGCTTGAATCATTGCTTGACCTGCCATACTAGAACCAGATATACCTCTAGCTGCTAGACCTTGTTGAGCTTGCCTATAAGCACCTGAAGCCCACATAGGTATATTACCGTTATCAAACTCTTTTTGTATTTCAGCTAATTGTCCTCTTACAGTAGATAAAGTGCTAACTTCTCCTTGGGCTGCTTTTACTTCTTCAGCAAACTCCGCTGCAGTGGATGCATCTGCATCGTACTTGCTAATCATCTCTCCTTCTACTTCTTCTCGTACAGGAGCATCTTCTACTTTTCTAATGTCTTCATCAGCTATCTGTGCTGCTTCTAAATCTAATGAAGCTAAATCAGATGCATCCATAGTTTGAGCATCTACTGTAGACTGAGCATCAATGACACCTTTAGTTTCATCTACTTCCGCTGCAGCATCTATAGCGTCTTGAGTTAATACAGGGTCTTTTATCTGTACAGCTTCTTGTGCTGCAGGAGTAGCAGCTACGGCTGTAGGAGCTTGTGCTGCTGTTACAGTCGGTGTTGTATCTACATCAACTACTCCTGCATTTGGGTCTACATTACCTGCTGCTACTTGGTCTGGTGTTATATCTATATTAGTTGCAGTAGATTTATCTGTAAGACCGCTTTCTCCTGACATTCTATCTTCTGTTACGTCTAGTATAGTTTCAGGTACTACTACAGGGTCTTCCTCTTCGTCATCACCGCCACCTTGAGGGTCTTGTACAAATTGATTAGCTAAACCTGTAGCTAAATTTTTATTAGTTTTACCTGTTGGAATATTAGATATATTTCCTTCTGCATCCTGCATCTGTACAGACCATTGACCATTTTCTCTGACTAACTCTCCTGTAGCAGTAGCTTCACTAGATGTAACAGCTTCATATGCACCTAGAGCTTTAGCTGCATCTCCTTTACCTTTTCTACCTGTATCAATATAGATTTCTGCACCTGTAGCAGGGTCAGTAGATTTTATTTGATAGTGTTTATCTCCTGCTCTTTTAACTAATTCACCTTCTGCAGCATGTATTATTCCACCATTATACATTTTATTTATTTGATTTGTAGCCTTTTGAGTAGCTTCAGCTAGTACAGTTGCTGCATTAGAACTGCCATCATCTAATTGCCCTGCAGCTTCAAGAACCATAGCTCGTTGTTTAGGATTAAAGCCTTTAAACTTTCTAAACTTAGTTCGCTGAGTTACAGAAGGTGTGCTCTGCATCATTTTAGCTTGCTGTATTTGTTCTGCTGTTGCCATCTATTTTAATCCTTGCTCAATACTCTATCTAATTTATCTTCTACTCTGTGCAATGCATCAACAACTAACTTCATGTCATCTCTCATCTCTTTACGAGTAGCGTAGTCTTCTCTTGTCCTGTTGAGTAGTATGTCTACACGTTTAACTTCACTCATAAGACTTCTGAATGTCCAGAAGGCAGGTGCTATTATAAGTGTTAACACTACGTTCCAAAATATTATTGGGCTTATTTCCATTGTACTACTGTATCTCCTGTAAATACTTAGCTAAGAATACCATTCCCACTATACCACCTGCAAATACAAGGACACCAAATGCTATAGACAGTCCATTCATTATTTGATTACGTCTTTTGATTGATGCATACTTAGACTGCCTATCTCTTTCTGTAGCTTGTGCTCTCATGCGTTTAAATGTCGCTACACCCTTTGACCCTCTAGTTTCCCATATAACCTGCTCCAGTTGCTTCTCCATGTCCAGTGCTTTTTCATAGGCAATGTAGTCAGAGAGTGGGTCATTTTTATTACCAGACTTCTGGGCTTCCTTTGTTCCATCAATGAAATCAAAAACCTTGTTCAGGTCTTTACCCATAGCTGAAAGGTCTTTACCTAAAGCAATACCCTTTTTAAGAGCAGTAAATGAAACTAGGGCAATGCTTATAGGGTCGATGGTACTACTCCTTACTGTTTAGTTTTATTTTCTAACTGAGGTGTGTTTGTTAAAGATTGTTTATCTAATATAGTAAAACCTCTACGCTCAGTAAACTTCTTAGGGTCATCAGCAAATTTATCTGCACATGCTTCAAGCCATTTCATTGTATGCTCATGTGTAGGTGCTTGACCCTTTTTAATTAACTCATTTTCAAAGTGAAGGTACGCATATACTTCTGCCTGTGCCTGTGCTCCACTGATACCTAAGTCAAACATATATATTTGATTACCCTCATCTATAGAACCACCTCTAGGTCTAGCAGATATAAGTGCCTGTTTCATGGCTGTCATTATGTGGTATCTGTTTTCTTCTACTTCATACATTTCTTCTGTAATCTCATCTATTCCTAAATGATTAAGTAAAGATTCATATTGATTTACAAAGAAGTTCATCTTTCGTACTGCAGCTTGTACAGAGTTCTGTGCATTAAACGAATGAGTTTGTAGCTCAAGTACTTCTATTTCTAACATCTCTTTGTCTAAATCGTCTGTACACTTCTCTAGTTTACGTTGTTTCTTTTTTAACTTAACAGCTTTCTTTTGCATGTTAATGTGTGCTTCTTGTAACGCACTTTTAGTTTTATCTATTTCAGCTAGTGTGTGTTTAATAGAACGTATAGGTGTAATAGCTGTTACATCTAATGTCACACTCATAAACTGTGAGTGAGATTTATAGAAGTTAGATGATGCGTGTTGAATGGCAGGCATTTTTTCGTCTATATTTGCAAGCATAGTTTTGTACTCTGGCTTTGCATCAACCAGTGAAGTTCCTATAGTCTTTACTACTAATTCATTTTTCATATATTATATATCCTTTTTCTTGACAGGGTAGGTGTACCTAATTGTACTATACTATTTTGTGTTTGTCAAGAATTTTATTTTAGTAACTGCCCCAAAATTTCCTATTACTTGGTTCTGGGTAATCCCAAGAAGGTGTTGGGTCTTTAAAATACATATTTAAATCTTCTAATGTTTTTATTTCTTTTAAGTTTTTATCTTCTATATCTGTATACAACACACAGTCTGCGTCTTTTATATTTAAATCGTTTAAAGCTTGAAGTCTTTGATTTCCTATTTCAACTATGTATTTGTTATTCGCTTCATTTACAATTAAAGGGTTTCTAAGACCTTCTTCTTGTATGGATTTTTTTATTTTATCTAAGCCTTCTAATCTTATAGGTATTTTATTCCACCATGAGCTAGGTCTGCTAACTCCATACTGCAATTCATTCACATTTATTTTTTTGTAATAGACATATCGTTTATCCATTCAATGTGTCTAGGTCATTCCATATCGCAGTCGCTGCTGTAGCAGGTACAAAGTCTTCTTCTTCGCCATCACTGTTTATTTGTTTCCAAGTTTGTTTACCATCTACTACACTGACACTTGTAAGGTATGTCGTTAAGTCATTCTTACTTGCAATTTCTGCAACAGCACTGGATATATCAGCACCGTCATCTGCTATACCAATCATTACATAGTCTCTTGGACTTGCTGTATCGCTGTCAAATACAGGATACATACCACCTGTGCCTTGAGGTACACCAAACTTTAACCAAGTTGGTATTGTACCATCAGCTTCTAATCTATATTTTACGACCTTATATGCCATTTATATTCTCCTTTAAATTTTAAAGTGCTACTAACCCACCGTGACAATTAGAAGTCCCAACTGAACCATTTCTTCCTGCTCCACCAGAAGGAGTAACAAGGTCTCCATAATCAACTGCGTTTCCTGTCGATGATATAACAAATTTCTGTATAACATTTTTAATACTATCATTTGCACCACCTGCAGTGATTCCTATTTCTCTACTAGAAATTTTACAGTTACCATCAGTTATTACAGTTAAATCTCCAAAGTCTGCTGCGTTACCTGCTGTCCCAATAGTAACGTATGCAATTTCATTGCTAAAACCACTAACGCCATCTTTTTGACCACCACACTCAATTATACCCCTCGTGTTGGAACAAATAACACCTGCACCTGAACCATTTTTCTTTCCTGTAAGGTCTCCAAAATCAGTAGAATTTCCTGCAGAGGCCATGACAATTTGGTCTATTACATTTGTGTCATTATACCCTCCTGCAAACAAACCTACCGTTGGAGAATTTGTTGAGAAGACATTATATTTACCTTCTGACAAATCTCCAAAATCCGTAGAATTTCCTGTGTTCGCTATTGTTACAAATGCCATTGAATTTGAGTCAGAACCATTAGGTGTGCCATCAAGACCTTTACCGTGAATACCCCTTGTTTGGCTAGAAACCCCACCGCCTCTAGACTTAGTAACAGCCAAGTCTCCAAAATCTGTAACATCACCTGTAGATGCAACAGTAACAAATTCTATTCTATCGGATGAGCCAGTACCATCTCGTAGCCCCCCTGCAAAAATACTTCGGGTGTTTGACATTCCCATTGGCTGTCCATTAATTTTAACTTCTGACAAGTCACCAAAATCACCCGCACTGCCCGAACTCGTTATAGTTATATATTCTATCCCATCAGATTCTCCGTTACCTGTAAAACCCCCCATAAGTAACCCTCTTGGAGTGATTGTTATAAATCCTGCTTGTGGAAATATTTGTGCTTTAGTATACATTAAAGCCTCTTGAATTGACCAAACGCCTGACGCAACAGCATCTTGGTCTTTACCTGCAGGTATTACTTCAGTCTTTGTTATAAACCCACCTGTATATTTAGGCATAAGTTAAACCTCCGTGTGCATTCGAGGTTGCACCTGCTTGTTGACACGCTGCACTTAAATCCCCCCAATCCGTTGCATTACCTGTAGACGCTATTATAACTTGGTCTATGGTTGATACTTTTGCACCAGATGAATTAATTCCACCTGGAATAACTGCTTTTATTCTATTCGAGGTTGCTCCTACATAAGCTAGACCTGTCGTTAAATTACCAAAATCTTGAGAGTTCCCTGTTGTAGCTATTGTTACAAATTGTATCACATCTTGATAAGTAGAACCTGAAAATCCACCGCAAATTATACCTGTTGTTCCATTCGAAGCTCCCTGCGTACCAAGAGCAACAGCAAGTAAATCTCCAAAATCAGAAGCATTACCTGCTGAAGCTATAGTAACAAAATCCATTATATTATGTTGGCTACCACCAGAATTTCCCCCTGACTGAATTGCTCTTATAGGACTTGAAAAATGTCCTCTGTACATCCCTGTTACCGTGGCATCTCCAAAGTCAGTAGCGTTTCCTGTTGACGCTATAACTATAAAATTAATAGTATTAATATATGCTCCCGTCCATATGCCTCCGATTATCCCTCTAGTATTGCTACTTGCTCCGCTACAATGTGCCCCTGCTATTGTTAAATTACCAAAATCAGTAGCCGTTCCACCAGAAAAAATAGTTATAAAGTCAATAACATTTGAAGAAGAACCATCATATCCACCTGCAAAACACGCTCTTGTTTTGTTCCCAACGGCTGCTGTTCCTGACTGTAATCGGGCAGTAGATAAATTTCCAAAATCTCTAGCCGTACCAGAGCTATTCATATCTAGTTGGAGTATTTGACTATACGCAGAAATACCGCCCTCTGTAAAAACGGCTCTCTGAAGCCATGAACCGCCTTGCATTGCAGTTCCTTGTGTTCTTAAATCCCATATTCCTGAACGGTTTGGCATTAATAAATTCCTCTAACCTGACGTTGCGGTAACGTCATCTTTATTACCAGTTAAATCACCAAAATCAACAGAATTGCCAGTATTTGCTATAGTGATATACTGTATAACATTTTGGTAAGCAGAACCATCGCCTGTGTGGTCGCCTCCTGCCACTACACCTCTTGTAAGATTTGACGTACCATGAACTTGAGCAACTGCTGCTAATAAGTCTCCAAAATCGCTAGAGTTGCCTGTAGAAGCTGTATTCATAAAGTCTATTACATTAGTATTAGAAGCCCCACCTGCTGCAATACTTCTGGTTGCAGAACCAAAACCTGCAACGTTATATCTAGCTACTGTTAAGTCTCCAAAGTCTGATGCATTTCCTGAACTTGCTATATTAACAAAGTCTATTACATTAGAATTAAAGCCACCTTGAAAAACACCTCTTACTGAATTATTGCTTTCAGCGCACTGAACACCAGAAGTAAGTCGTGTATTGGTTAAGTCTCCAAAATCTGCTCCATTACCTGAAGAAGCTATAATAATAAATTCTATGTTAGCTCCATTACCAGAAGCAGGTTGTCCTCCTCCTGCAATTACACCACGTATTCCATTACTTACAGCGTTCAGAGAATGAGCAGCTCTAAATAAATTTCCAAAGTCTGTAGAATTTCCTGTTGAAGCTATAATAACAAAATCTATAACGTCAACTGCACTACCACCATATAAACCTGCAATTACACCTCTCGTTCCATTAGAACACGCAGTTGCTAAACGAGCACCCTGCGACAAATCCCCAAAATCTTGAGAATTACCTGTAGTAGTAATTGTAATATACTCTATCTCGTTTAGGAACTGTCCATTAATATCTCTACCACCTGAAAATAATCCTCTTTGACCAGACCAAGAAGGAGCAGACGGAGTTGCAGCTACTGTACCACTTGAAGGACTTGAGCCAAACTCACTTATGGCTATAACAGAAAACGTAACCTCTGTATCATTTGTTAGACTCGTTGCTACAATAGGACTGCTTGTTCCTGAAAAACCTGTTGTTGCTCCACTTGCAAGACCTGTTAAAACAAAACTACTAACTGTGCCTGCACCTGCATCACTTGCTGCGGTAAACGCTACAGATACTTGAGTGTCACCTGCCGTAGCTGCTCCTATTGTTGGTGCGTCAGGTGCTCTCAGTTGGTCAAAGCCACCTACTAATCCACCCTTGTTTAACTTACCCATTTACCAACCCTTATTAAGCGTCATTAATTAATTCATACGATACAAATAAATCTAGGTCACTTGCTGCACTTGCTCCACCTTTAAGAATATCACCCTCACATAAATAAATAGGTGAAGATAATAGGACTAGAGTAGCGTCAGCAGGAACTGAAATTGTTTTAGCTATGTAAAAACTTCCTGAAATATCTATGTTTGTAGTAAACGCTCCTACAAGTGCATCGTCCTCTGTGTCTACTTGAGCCTTTGTAACAAACAAATCAACAGTGGCTGCGTTTGTCCCATCTACGTTTGCTACCATAATGTTATTGACTTTCATAACTCTATCGTCACCTACTGTAAACAAAGTCGTGGTTGCGGTACTTGATAAATTAAACCCTATTGATTGGGCAAATATACTAGATACCGATACTATATTTGGTTGTGCCATATTCTATTTCTCCTTTTATCCGAATACGATTGCCATAGCTATGGCTTTACCTGTTGTTGCTGCAGTTGCTACTGAGTCATCTACGTATTTTTTAACTGATTGTTGTGTAGGTACTAAGGTAGCACTGTCGCTGCTCATGTTGTCCTCGTCTACAAAAGCAGTAACAGTAATCGTGCCATCTGCTAAGCTACCAAAATTAACTGTGCCTGTAGTTGTAATAGCTGATGAGCCAGTATTAATAGTACCAAAGCCACTTGTAATAGAACCACTGTTTAAAGCTCCTGTAGTTACAAGATTAGACATAGCTGTTATTTCAGATGCAAAGTACGTAGCAAAAGTTTGAACAGTAGTTTGGCGCATAGTACCGCCATCATTTGTAACAATGCCATCCCCATCTGCTACGGCTGTTGTGCCTACAGTAGAGCCTCCGTCTAGTAAGTTAAATTCTGCGGCAGTTGCTGTTAAAGCTGTACCTGCTATGGCTAGGCTAGTGGCATTCACCACACCACCAGAACTGTATATTACAGCTTTACTATTAACAATAGTTCCTGCGCTTGAACCATCTACTAAGTTAAGTTCTGCGCCTGTAGATGTAATAGCTGTACTTCCGTAGTTTAAATTACCTGCAGCTATGTTAACTTCACCTGTACCTTTAGGCGATATGTCTATGTCTATGTTGCTGTCACTACTACCTGCTGCCCCTATAACAACTGCAGCACCGTTAGCTGAGTTAGTAATCTCTAAAGCATTAGTTGCAGAACTAGCAGTTTGAAATATTATTATCTCATTGCCGTTAGCATCAGCTATAAAGCCACCATCTACAATTTTAGGAGAAGTTAGTACAGGAGAAGTAAGTGTTTTGTTTGTAAGAGTTTTAGTAGTAGCTGAAAGATAAGTATCAAATGTGTCAATATTAGTTTGACGCATTGTACCACCATCATTAGTTAGTAGCCCATCTCCTGATGCTACAGTTGTAGTACCTACTGTACTGCCACCGTCAAGGAGGTTAAACTCTGCTGCAGTTGCTGTTAAATCCGTACCTGCAATAGATAAACTTGTAGCATTAACAACACCACCTGAACTATATATAACACCTTTGCTATTTACTATTGTACCTGCACTTGCACCATCTAACACATTAAGTTCTGCACCTGAAGCTGTTAGTCCTGTTACGTTATTAGCTTGACCTGCTACCGTATCTGTATACGCTTTTACAGATTGTTGTGTAGGTATAAGAGTTGCACTATTGCTACTCATATCGTCTTCGTCAACAAATGCTGTTACTGTTATTGTGCCGTCACTTAAATTAGCAAATGTTGAAGTGCCTGTTGTAGTAAAATTTCGTATTCCTGTGTAGTCTTTATTAGAATCTAGTATAACAGCCTTAGATGCAATAGCAGTTCCTACTGCAGTGCTACCTAAATCTAATGCGTTTAGTTCACCAACAACTGCAGTAATCCCATCTAATGTATTTAATTCAGTAACATCTAAAGTAGCACCATCTAGTATATTTAACTCAGCAGGAGTAGATGTAATTGCTGTATTACTTGCTGCTGCTAATAAAGCTAAAGTACCACTTTGATTTGGTAAGTTAATTGTACGGTCTGCTGTTGGGTCTACAATACTAAGAGTTGTTTCATGTGCATCTGCTGTTGCTCCCTCAAATACAAATGCGTTCTGTACATTTATAGTTTGAGAAGATACTGTTGTTGTTGTACCTGTTACTGTTAAGTTACCTGCAACGGTAAGATTATCTCCTACTGTAACTTCGGATGTACCATGACCTATAGTTATCGCTGTTCCTGATATACCTGTACCAATAGATACAGACTCACTACTATTTGCTGTGTCTATAATAAGATAGGCATCTGAACCTTGTTTAATTGTGAGGGCAGTTGCTGAGTTATCT
>Ga0207896_1000233_pt1 | contig 12294 bp, 12 predicted proteins | sample LinPmetageLP36_FD_184049 | JGI IMG/M metagenome (GOLD analysis project Ga0207896, IMG submission 184049) | Marine viral communities from the Pacific Ocean - LP-36 (SPAdes) | ecosystem: Environmental > Aquatic > Marine > Oceanic | place: Pacific Ocean | collected 2010-06-15 | reverse complement strand
ATCTATCTGATGATCGTATGCGTCATGCCAAGTCAGGTAACTGGTGGGAGAATGCAGGGCATAGAGCCTTGGCTAACAACTCAGTATCTTATTCAGAGAAACCTGACAGTATGTCATTCATGCGTGAGTGGACTGCACTAATGGAGAGTGGTAGTGGAGAAAGAGGAATATTCAATAGAGAAGCAGCAATTAAACAAGCATCCAAGAATGGCCGTAGAAAGACTAGCAAAGTACATGGGCATTATGAGTTCGGAACAAACCCCTGTTCAGAAATCATTCTTAGGCCAAATCAGTTCTGTAATCTTACAGAGGTTGTCATACGTGCTACAGATGGTATCGAAGACCTTGCAAGAAAAGTCCGTCTTGCAACTGTACTTGGAACCATTCAGTCAACCTACACACACTTCCCATATCTGCGAAAGGTGTGGGCTTCAAACACAAGCGAAGAACGATTGCTCGGTGTGTCTCTCACAGGGATAATGGATAACAAATTAATGACTACGGCTAATGCTGGCCTAGCTAAAACATTGGAGCATCTTAAAAATGTGGCTGTTTCTACTAACGCTGAGTGGGCTGACCGTCTTGGTATCCCTCATAGCACTGCTATTACTTGTGTCAAGCCCAGTGGAACAGTTTCCCAACTGGTTGATTCATCTTCTGGTATTCATGCTCGTCACTCTCCCTATTATATCCGTACTGTGCGTGGAGATAATAAAGACCCATTGACAGAGTTTATGAAGGCACAGGGCATACCTAGTGAGCCTGACGTTATGAAGCCTGATGCTACCACAGTGTTTAGTTTCCCTATGCAGTCTCCTATGGGTGCTGTTCATACTGCTGACATGACAGCACTAGAGCAGTTAGATATGTGGCTGATGTATCAACGTCATTGGTGTGAGCATAAGCCTAGCGTTACGATTAACGTTAAGCCTGACGAGTGGTTTGAGGTAGGAGCCTTTGTGTACAAACACTTTGATGAAATGTCAGGTGTATCGTTCCTTCCGTTTAATGAACATACTTATCAACAAGCACCCTATCAAGAGTGCACTAAAGAAGAGTACTATGAAATGTTAGATATGTCACCCCCTAAAGTAGATTGGAGTTTATTTGATAACTATGAAATAGAAGATAACACATCTGGTATGCAGACTATGGCGTGTACTGGTGATGTCTGTGAAATGGTAGATATAACCTAGAAAGGAATACTAAAATGGTATGGGTTTACACAGTAGTAATGATGATGCTAGAACCAACAACAAATGAAAAAACTTTTATAGTATTTTCACCAAACACAGCCTTTATAAATGAAGAGTCTTGTCAACAATGGAGAGAGGTAGATATGTTGAGGCTTTACAATTCAAGACCAAGTGAAAATGCAAAAGCAATTAGTCAGTGTTTTCCTTTTCCTTTTAATGTAGATAAAGGTGCATAATATAACTTGACAAATATGCAACACATCTATAAAGTATGTATTGTCAATAACAATAAGGGTAGGTGGTATGCAGTTAGAATTTGATCTGACACTTGAAGAAGAAGCTCTTAACTACAGTAAAGGTAGAGATGAGACTTTTAAAGAGGATGTGACAGAGATGTGTGAAACTATGGAGAACCTTATTGTCTCTAACTTACACCCTTGTCATGAACGTAAGATGGTTGAGCAGCATATTCGTGAAGTGTATCTTTGGGCTAGGTATTGTGTAGAGTTACACGGTACAAAGTAAATGTTTCACGTGAAACAAAGTAAGAGGGGCAGTCGTTATGACCGCCCCTTTTTTTGTATTCTATGTAGCGTATTTGACTTCTAGTTGTTGTTCTCTCCTGTTTGTATCTAGTTCATACTTAAGAAAGTTTAACTGGTTCTCATCTAAGTCTGTAACATCTCCCTCTACACCCATCTCTTGCAAGGCATCTCTTATTTCTTTATCTGAGTAGCCACCATTACGTTTAGTTAAGTTATACATCATACCCATTCTTCTATTCTCAGGGTCAATGCTATACTTTAGCTCTAACATTGCAGCCTCTTTAGCTCTTGTAAGTATGACCTCACGTAGTAGCTTTAGACGCATAGTGTTGTTAGCTTCTTTCCAAGTAGGACTATCCAACATTTTAGCTGCCTCATCGTTGAGGTACTTGGTGATTACAGCCTTCATCCTGTTGTTAGCTTCAGGTATCTTGGCTGATATGCTAGACTTCCAAAGAGGAAGGCCCACCATAGCGAAGGCTCTCTCAACAGGAGTGTGCGAAGCGGATTCACGGTAGCCGAATATCCTACCTATGGGTGCGGCCTGTTGTACCTCAGTCTCAAGACGCTGTGCTTCTACAGGGCGAGGTGCATCAATGGCACCAAATGTACCCTTAGTGATAACTTCCTGTGCTGAGTAGCCCTCAAGCCCTGTAATCTCTTCAAAGGCATCAAAAATGCCCTCAACATAGCGCACAGAGTTGTTGACAGTCTTGTTGCCTATCTTACGATCTGCAGGAGTGTAGCCTTCACCTGCCACAAGGTTTCCTATTTGACTTATAGGGTCAAGTGGACGGGTGTAACCAGACGCATACATAGATATAGTGCTACCACCCAACTCTTGTAAGGCTTCTTTTACTGCTGGTATATCACCTGACAAGGCGTCTACTATTATGTCCATAGAAATCTTGGATGTATCTCCTAGTTGGCGTGTCAGGTTTTGAGGCCCAAAGGTATTTATAATCTCTTGTATTAACTCAGGTGGGGCTTCACCGTCACGATCAAAGTGTGCCTTAAGCCTACCTATACCCATGTAGAAACTAAACGGGAAGTCATACAGACGTGACTTAACTGAGCCATCATCTGCCCGGACTTCATGCCACTCTAAGCCCTCTTCTAGGCCAGCCTTAGAGTGTTCACCTGCTGTGTTAAGTATAGTTAAACCTATAGCAGTCTTACTTATAAGTTCTACAGGATCACGTGTAGTACCTGCTGCATACTTGTGAAGCAAACTAATACCTGTGTGATCAAACATAAAGCCCATAGTGTTATTAAAGAACTGCCCAAACGGGATCATAGCACCTATGACAGGCATCCTACGTGCCTCTTCTATTGTTTTAGCTACATAACCTAGTAGGCCTTTAGCATCCTTACCATAGGACTTAGCGAATACATTTCTAAGTGAGTCATCCACAGCCCTAGTTTGTAACTCAAAGAAATCTGCACCTGACATCTGATCCCAGTACTTAGGAGTACCGTCTGCATTAGCAGCACTCATAAACTCAGAGTAACTAACACCATACTTGATACGTATCTGCTTATCAATGTTGTACATAAACTCTTGGGTCTTAGTAAAGATGTCCTGCGCCTTAACCCCATAAAGAGTTTGCATACCAGACATAACCTTTTCAAAAGCACCTTCTTTCTCCATGTCACTGAAGTCCAGCTTAAGGTCTTTCAGTACGTCCTTACTGTCAATGCCACCAGACATATATCTAAACAGTTCTTTACCTATCTTAGGATTGTAAGCTAAGAAATCTAGTACCTCTTCCTGTGTAGCAAAAGGGTCTACTAAGTTCTTTATCTTCTGGCCTTGCAAAGTAAGCATACTCTTAGCTCTCTTAGCATATTCTACAGAGCTACCTATCCTGCCAACAAGTAAGTTACCTACGGATGCACCGCCATACAACGCCCCTCGTACCATGTCAGAACCTGACTGCATGACGGATGCATTAGACCAACCCACTACGTTCAACGCAGTAGTAGCGGGGTGATTAACAAGCATACGAATAAGGTTGGCCTGTGCTTTAGAGAACCCTGTGTCTAGTTTCTCTTGCAAGCCCTTTACAAACACAGGTGACTGAGGATCAAGCTCTGCATCAAGTATCTCATTACCTGTAGGAGGACCAGTAAGCCCTGCCTTCTTGCGTCTCTTTGCAGCCTCTTGAATTGATTTCTTAGACTTACTTAATTGATACATGGTTCTACCTGTCTCAGATGCAGTCCTTGCAAGTATGTCCATGCCCTCATCTAAGTCTTTAGCTTTAGCAAACATAGGATGCTCTGCTTTAAGTGTCAGATCAAAGAGGTCTTTTACATCTTTCCTTACATCAACGTCCAAGTCTTTTACTATAGATGTGAGAAAGTCTGTGTAATGTATGAAGGCATCATCAGCGTATTCTAATTTAAACCCTGCGCCTTCAAGTATTTGTATTAGTCCTTCTGTACCTGTTGATTCATCACCACTTAAAAAGAAACCTAGAGTATCTGCTGCAATTTCACCTGTCTCTGTACCAATAGATGCAGCCGTACCTGCACGTACCTTTGCTAACCATGCCTCTGTACTGGCTTTTGTTTTACCTAAGCTTTCTTTAATAGCTCTTTTTGCTGCAGCATCTGACTTCAGATTGTCAGACACAGCTTTGTTACGGCCCTTCTCAATGTCAATAGCTCTTTTTCTAGCAGCCGCTTCAGCTTGCTTCACTCTTTCAAACGCAGGTAAGGCTAGTTCTTTAGGGGCATTACCTTTAGATATACTTGCTAAACTAAAAGCAAGTACCCCACCAAACAAACCTCCTGCAGCAGTTAACCCGTATGCTAACTCATCTCTCTCCTGTTGGAAGTCTGTCTTCATTAGTGCGCTCTGATAGAAGCCTTCTACTGTAAGTGCAGCAGCAGTGTCACCAAAGGCAGCACCTGCACCAAACTTACGTCTTTCTTTCTTGAGTGCTGCATCTACTGCACCCTCTTCTACACCGTCTATGGCATCACCACGCATAGCTTTACGCATGATCTTACGTCTTATAAGACCTATCTGTTCTTTCTCTAGCTCGGAAAGTGCTGCACGTTTAACGCCTTCTTTACCTATCTTCTTTAAGTAACTGTTAGTTGCAATCTCAACGCCCTTCTGAGTTGCTTTAGCTGCAGCCTTAGTAGCACCCCCAGATATAAGCTTGCCTACACCTAGACCAATAACGTTAACAGGGTCCATCACAAGTCCACGTGTGTAGTCACCTACAGCGTCTAGCTTCTCTGCTGTAGTAGAGCCTTCACTGAAAGCACCCTTCATGTTTTCAAATAGTCTGTAAGAGTTATTAGCTACTACCTTAGACTCATCATCAGCTTTGTATAAGTAAGCAGTCTCACCTAGCACTGTATTAGATTGCCCTATGTTAAACTTACGATTGTAGTTTATCCAAGCATCAACTACTTCTTGTCTGTCATGTGTCTTCTCTGACATGCCAAACCTACGCTTCATCTGTTCATCAATGATGTTGTAGTTGTGGTCTTCAGTTAAATCGTTTACAGAAAAAGAGTCCTTCTCTCCACCTGAGTAGGTAAGGAAGTCACGCTCTTCTTCTACTTGTGTTTCATCAGGACCATATAGCTCTTCTAGTGTAGGCATACTTTTGTCTCTCTATTATTGTTCGCTTGCTTCACGCCGTTCTTGAATGGACGCCATAGCAGCAGCCATTCTTGCGAGTGCTTTTTCTTTTTGATCAATAGATAACTCTTCTAGCCAAGCTGCGTTGCCATTACTTTGTTCAGCAGAAACTCCAAATAGACCTTGGATAAATGCTGTTGTATTTGCAGCACCACTAAAAATGTAACTCTTAAACCAGTTGTCCAGACTCACAACGGTAGGCTCTACACTATACCATGCTTCTGCTAGGCTATTTGCTACTGTTAGCCCTGCCTCGTTAGCAGTTAAATCAGTTATAGATTTTTCAATAACGGGTTCACTTACTTTTATCTCTTCATAGGAGTCTAGTACAAATTGTTTATAACCTGCATCTCCCTCTGGTGTAGATGGATACAGTTCACGATCACGTGCTAGACGTATATCAGGCATACCTTCTGGTGGTTCAGCCGCATCTGCTGTAGCCTCAGCGGTAGGGGTTATGGCATCAGCATCACCTAGCTCAACAGGCTTCAGGTCAATCTCAGTAGGTATGGCATCTGAAGGCATTTCATAAGGTATAACATTACCGTTATATATTAAATACTCTGCATCGGGGTTAGCAGCAAACCATTCTCTAGCGGCTGCTTTGTTTGCAGGTCCGTTTAGTACTTCAAGCTTACCTATATCGTCTGGACTTAAACCATATTCTGCACCCTGCTCAACGAGCTTGATAGTTTTTTCCTCTTCAGTTTCTGGTGTAATATCTACGCCTCTAAGCATAAGAGACAACTGATTATTACCTTCAATACCATACTCCCCTGCGTACTGTTGCATAAGGATGCCTACTCTTTCAGGTGCTACTTTAACAGCGTGAGCGAGCTTTTCTACAGGGCTTGAACCCTCATCAAGTATCCCATCCTGCATAGCTGGTCTAAAAAACTCAGCACCTAACTCAGTAGATACTAAATTAGCATAAAGATTAACATACTGTCTTTGCGTTGTGGGGGTTAACTTACCTGCATCAGGATCAGCCAAGGCACTTCTATCAAACGTAGGTAGACCCCTAGATGCTGGCATACCCATGCCTTCCATAACTAGGATGTCATTGTAAGAGTAACCTGCTATTGAAGGTGTAGTTCTGCTGGCCTCATAACGTTCCTTAGCTGTACCACCACCTGCAAACATATCACCTAAGCTTGCAAGGAAGCCTCTATCCTCTGCGTCAGAGGCTGCATCACCTGCACTTGTGTCAGCTTTAGCTACTTCAACTAAGAACTGATCTTTCAAGGCTTGGTCTATGTCATAGCCTTCTTGTTTAACGTAATCTTCAGAGCCTTTAAATACAGCATTCAAGTCTAGTGTTGCACCATCATACTGAGTTTCAAACTGCTCTTGTAGTTTCTTTAATGCGCTTACACCTTGGTAGCCGTACTTACTAACTAACTCTTCAGCAGACTTAGGGTCAAGACCCCCCGCCTCTAAAGCGTCAAGCATTTCAACTGCAGAATTAGCCATAGATGTTCTATCATTTACAGTCTTACGACCATAACGCATCATGTAATCTTCTTGCTTAGTCATGAGGTCACGGTAGTAATCATTTTTCTTCTCAACGTTTTCTACGTACTGGTCTGCTGCCCCTGCTGCAAACGCCCCGAAATCAATGCTACTAAAAAGTCCCATACCCTTATGCCCCTCTGCTCATTAGTCCAGCACTAGGAGCTTCTGTAGTGACGGATGGTCCGTCAGCAGCTTCCATTGGTGCAGCCTCTTGTTCTGCCATCTTATCCTCTAGCTCTTCTTCTGCTGGGCTACTAATAGCAGCCATAGTTTGAGAGATTTCTTCTTTACCTTTAGTAGCTTTGTCTGCTAACTTGGAAGCAAGTAAGTCCTTAAGTCTTTCTTCTCTTTCCATCTCACCGTCAGGATCATCTTGTGGCATGTACTCTTCGTACTCTATACCTGCTGAGTCAGCCAGTACTTTAAACTGTTTGTGGATTACAGGAGCAATAAGTAAGCTTACGTCTACACTATGTATGCCGTTACCTTGAGCAACTGTTAGCGCAGTGCTAGTTAAGGTAGAGATAGGTATACCCAACTGCATCAAGTACAATGCACTATCTAAAAACTCGTCATCAGCAAACTTATCTAAGTGCATCTTAATAGCTACGTTAGGGTCTGCCGTTTCAGGTGGCCTCTCCCAAGGAAAGCCACTAGGTTCATCAGTTAGGGATTGTCCGGGGATAGGCCCGTTAAGTGCTTTACTCATTTCTTATCCTTAGAAAAATAGTAGTCATCTATAGATTGACCTGTAATATCACCGTTATTGCTAGGACGCCAACCGGGATTTTGATCCCATGCTTTGCTGTTCTTCTTGTATATGACAGTGCTTAAAGGAGCGTTCCTGTATCCGGGTGCAGCCTGTAGTACAGCTAAAGATTGAGTTCCGTCATAGCCCCACCTATCAAGATAAGTAGAGTACAAGTCCATCTGTTGTCCTGCATCCATGCCACGTATCTTACTTAGTGTAAGGTCTTGTGGTACTTTGTTTAGTCCTTTTAAATCTTTCAAGGCTGTAGGTGTAATTTGCCAAAGAGATACAGCACCTGAATCTTTATTACGTGCCGAGGTATTACCTGCTGACTCACCTGCAATGACATTCTTAAACGCTTGCTCTGGTAGTTTAGGGTGCGCTTTCTTTAAGCGACTCATGCCATCTATAAACGTTCTGTCTTTTTCAAGGTCTTCCATAGTAGGTGTTGAGTACTGCTTCATTCGTGCACGTTCTTGCATACGTAAAGCGTTCTCATCGCTAACAGCACTACTAGACTCTGGGTCACCTTCTGTAAAAAAACCACCATCTTTTAAAGTATCAGGCACACCCTTGGCTTTCTTCTCTTCTTCGTAACCAAAGGAAATGTCAAGCCACCCCTGTACGTCCTCGTATGCGCTCTTGATCCCAGCTACAGCGTCAGATACCTGCCCAGATATTTCAGAAGCCAGCCCTGCACCTTTTGCTACTGGCTTACCTACAAGGCTCTTAGACTCTTTCTGAATATTCTCACTTGCATCAGAGCCTTCCCTACCTACGTCTGTCTTAGTTATACCTGACTGCTGTTGTTTCTCTATAGCATCTAACATATCTTTATAGTTTGACATTTAGAAACCCCCTCCAAACATTGAAAATATGGCCCTACCAAATGACGCAGACTTGGAAGCCTTTGCTTGAGCTTCAGCCGCTTTAGTAGCAGCGTCTGCGCCTAATTGTGCCACAAGAATATTGTTAAGTCTATCCTGATGGCTTTCTGAAGACTTCCAAGCAAACGACATTAAGTCTCGCTCCCGTTGCCATATTTGATCTAGGGTACTAGCTGTAAATGCATTGGCTGTTTTAGCATCCTGCATGTTAGCTTCATTCTGTGCTGCCATATTAGCAGTAGCTAACTTCTGACGCCACTGAGTATTAGCTTGTGCAACTAACAAACTGTTGCCAACATTAAACTGGTCACGTGCATTCTCTTGCTCTACGTTAAACTGTTTGATGGCATTAGTTTCACTTACATTAAACTGTGCCATAGCGTTAGCTTGAGTGGCATTAAATTGATTAACTTGAGTCTTCATAGTTGCCATAAACTGATTTGTCTGATTCTGGCTAGTAGCATTAAATTGTTTAGCTGCGTTCTCTGCAGCGGTGTCACTTAAGATAGCATCTTGTACTGCCTTGGCTTTGAATATCTCTGTCTGCTGCTCATTGTTTAAGTTAGCCAAGTCCATAGACAAGAAGTTCTTAGCGTTCTCAACTTGTGCTTGCTGTTCGTTACTCAGGTTAGCCAAGTCCATAGTAGCCATAGCTGCAGCATCAGCCATAACCTTAGCGTTCTTAGCATTCATGTTAGCTAAATTTGTAGTAGAAGCAATACGAGCATTCTCTAATGAAATCTGTTGATCAGCAGTGAAGTTCATGTTAGCTATGTCACTGATCTTAGCAGCGGTAGTTACACGGGCTTGGAATGCCTGATCAAAGTTTAGCTTAAGAAAACTTGCACGTTGCTCTGCTGCAAACAAGGCAGTCTGCTGACGGTTGCTTAAGTTCTGCGCTTCAAACTTGGCAAACGTAGCAGCGTCCTGTGATGCAATAGGTAAGGCTGATTCCATAGCAGCCTGTACAATGGCCTGTCCTGCCATAGAGGATGCACCTAAGCCACGCGCAGCCATAGTAGCGTTAGCGGCTCTCATGGCCCCTGCAGCCCAAGCAGGTGTTGACCCACCTTCAAAGTCTGTCATAAGCTCAGAGAGTTGGCCTTTAACTGTAGCTTGCTTACTAGGGTCAGCAGTAGCAGCCTGAATGTCAGTAGCCTCTTTGACTGCAGCCATGTCAACAGAAGAGCCTCTAACGGCTTCACCCGGCTCAAGCACACGTGCAGGAGGAGGTACAACTTTAGTAGGGTCAGCCTGTGTTATGCCATCTGTGCCTAGTCCTGATATCTTTGTAGGATCACCTTTAGCAGCGTCAACTGTAGTTGACACATCCCCTTTTGCTGCTGTGACAGTGCTTAAAGCCCTGTCTACATCTTCTTTAGAAGCAGACGCTAACACAGATGCAGGAGTTAGAGTGTCAGGAGCAGGTGCTTTAGCTGTTGTGTCTGCCGTAGAAGCCGTAGCAGTACTCGCATCTCCTGCGTCACCTGTACCTGTACCTATAATTTGATTAACAGTTTCAGCTATCTTGTCTACTGGTGTTTTAGTAACTAAATCAGCAGGTTTTTTCAAAGCCTTAGCTGTTAAGTCCCGTTGAGAAGCAGCCATCTCTGCACCCTGTGCAGTACTTAAAGTAGCTATCTCAGCTTGTAGTTTTTGAATGTCTGCTTGCTTTGCCGAAACCTTTTCAGCAATCTTAGGATTTGTTTGATCTTGTGCTGAAAGATTAGAAAGTTCAAGGTTAGCTTTATTTAGTTTGTCTTGTAGCTTTTGACGTGATTTAGTTAAGTCCTGTCCTGTAGTATCAGCATAATCACTTGCTGCCGTACCTGCGTCTTCTGCCTCTTTAGCTTGCTTTATTTCAAGTAATCTTTTTTCTTCTGCTGCTTTTTCTGCAGCGGCGGCGGCGTCTATTGCAATCTGAGGGTCAACAGGTGCAGGACCACCGCCACCGCCACCGCCACCAAAGACAGCATGATCCAAAAAACGAACACTGGGCATGAATGGATTATAGATCATGATTAAAACTCTTTCTTGTGTGTCTTGGTAGGATCAGAAAACCTACGCCATCTTGCAATAGGTGCTTTACCGTATACTTGTAAGTGTTCTTTTTTAAGTGATGCAATCATTTGTCTAGCTTTTCCTGTCGTAGATATAAAGTCTAAACCCCAAAGTTGTTTATCTTCTATGTCTGTATCTTCATAGTCTTCTTGTTTAGGTTCATACTTATACTGTAATAGTTTTTCTGCTTTATCTTCTGTTAGCCAACACCAAGTTATAAGTCCTACAGGTACACTTTCTTGATTGTAAAATATTCTAACACGATTGTTTTTAATTGGCAATACTAAATATGTATTTATATCATCTAAAGTATATTTTTTATGTGGTGCACTGTTTATAAATAAAGTCAATCCATCTGCTACTGCTTTATTGTAGTCCAGCTTCACTAAAATCCGTCCTTTAATCCGTCAAGTATATCTTGAACTGATACTCTCTTCTTAGCATTAGGTGTGTATCTACACATATACGTCTTAGGGCATTCACTAAACTTAAACATAGGGTAATGATAGCCTATTGTACCATTAGGTCCACGGTAAATGCAAACCATTTCTCCCTGTATCTTAACTCTTTTTGCTAAGTGACACTGTACAAACTCAGGGTTACTTAACAGCCCTGCTAACACAAGGGGTAACACAACAAGATTAATCATTAACCAATTCCTAGTGCTATCAGATATATGCCTCCACCTAATACACCAATGATTAGAAACGATAGAGTACATATAGCTAAGTTATTCTGTATCTGTCTTTTAGCTTCCATAGCTTTATACACTGTCTCTTCTCGTTCTTTACGTATCTTCCTACGCATACCTAACATTTCATCGTATGTACCAAGACCAAACCTGTAGTCTAATAAAAACTTTATTTCTTTTTCTTTCTCAAGCAATGTCTTCTTACGAACAATAATGTCCATTGCCTGTTGTTCTATGTTGTCAGTACCGTGTGTCTGCCTGTCTAACCATGTAGGGTTCTTACGTTGGGACTCAGCCCTAGTAATGTCAGCTACTGCACCGTACCACTTACCTAGTTGCTGTGATACATCTTGTAATTCTCTGCCAGCCCCTACTAGCATCTTGACCCCTTTGAAGGCTGCGTTAGCTGCAGCAAAAGCTGTTACAGGGTCTATCATTTAATTATCTCTTTGCGTGATTGGTCGTAACCACATTTAAGGCATCCTTGATTGCTTCTACATTTGCATCAATACGTGCAATCATTACGTCATTCTCATGTATATCATCAGCTAGTCTTGCTGTGCTAGTTTCTACATTAGCTATCGCAGCCTTGTTGTACTTAATGTCTGATACCATACTGGACACTGCCCATACAACAGCAGCACCCTGTGCTAGTAATGCACCTACGATTGTTACTAGTGTCCAGTTGATTTCCACAACTTATCCTGTGAAGCTGTCGGCTGCTGTAATAGCAGAATTAATAGCAGTAAAGTCTTTGCTACCCCAATCACTGTATGTGTCTTTCTGATGCTTTAGATAGCCTACACTACGTGTCACACGGGCTTTCTTTTCATCGTGCGTAAGTTCATATCCAAAGTCTTCATCTGTTGCACTATTGCCTTTGGCATGTGTAGCAATAACACTATTAATTGTGCTTGCCCCGCCTAAACAAGCGGCATGTGCTTGTGTAATTTCATCTGCTGTACGTGTCATTATTTATCCTTC